>VOFC01004189.1_pt1 | contig 27699 bp, 45 predicted proteins | sample 5384161 | NCBI WGS metagenome assembly VOFC01 (sample SAMN12384722, study PRJNA508395) | human gut metagenome | isolation source: healthy gut B | host: Homo sapiens | reverse complement strand
AGCATTGACAATAACGGACCGCTTATGCTTGCAGACAAAATTGTTGACACCCTTGCATATGATGCCAAAAACAAATGACAACAGCAATTCAAAATCACACAGCAGAAGCTATAAGCGTGATGATTACGGTTCTAACTTCATGGAAAGACAGCAATATGCGTTCTTGGTTAAATTCGACCGCAGCTGAAGGCAAAATCGATTGGCTTTGGCAACCCTCGAAGACGGATATGTAAGCGGTGTGGGAGCGTACAACGAAAAAAGCAGGTTTTCTCAACGCTTTTTTCAAAATCTGAATGCGGCAATGAAAACCGTTACCCAGCGTTCTCTCGTTTCTCATCCCGAATACAACAAAGGGCATAGTTGATGGAGACGCAAATTCGATTTGTTATACTACACCGATATTTCGGAAGCGGTGGCAAACTACGACAGTTCATATTTTGAAACTACAACCGAAAAGGTTTTTCTTCTTGATGTAAAGCAGGCTAATGCCGTGTGGAAAAATCTCAAAAGGTTATTATGTTGCGTATAATAATGACGGTATGGCAGCCTTGTTGGCTTCACCTCCTGTTACCGATTGCAATCACGATATGCGTTATATCCGGTTCATCGGGTCAGGTCGGTCGTTATGCTCCGTGGTATTCCGATTTGGGCGTAAGACCTGCATTTTATCTCGATTCCGAATATTTGTTACAACTTCCGGCAGCGGCTCACCGGCAGTCCTTATATCGGCTCTGCTCCAAATAAGCAAGAGGATGATTATGCAATTTCGGAACCTGCCGAGGACGCAAATCCCGATTGGAATGTCAGCACCGAGCAAAAGCATTCAGCTCACCCTCGGCCATGGTATTCAAATGACGGAAAATATTCTAATCCTACCATCCCTGTTTATACTATCCAAAAACACGCAGCGAAAATATGGTTGTTGTCGTTTGCGGCGAGGGATACACAAAATCAATGATGTCAAACGACTTTGGCAGGACCTTTATGAAATATGAACCGTATCGCAGTTAGCCGACAGATTCAATGATGTCTTTGCACAGCTTCCGAATCGACTTTTTTGCAATGGACGCTTCTTTTGATGTTATAATATTGCTCAGATTTCGCCATCAGACAGTTATCGTGCGTCAAAAACTTTTTGCACACGAGTTTGGACACGGTTTGCTCGGTCTCGGTGATGAATACAGCGGCGGATATTTGCTTGACGATAAGGAGCTTAAATCACTCAATCTTTCCTCGGTTGAAGACCCGGAAAAGATAAAATGGCGACAGCTTTTAGGTTTTAGAAACACATATACCTGCCGCAATGCTTACGGCTCAAAAATGCTTGTTTCAAGTTATGAGTGCATAATGAGAGACACAAACTATCAATTCTGTGAGGTTTGCCGTTTGCAGGGCTTCAAGCGAATGTCTCAGCTTGTTAAGGATGTAGACCTTTATGTTGCAACTCCCGAGGTTAAGGAATATACGGGCGCTTATTCAAAGCCGTCTGATTTTACCGACCTTGAAACAAGTTCATATTATATCACAATCTGACTTTGGTTGCTGCGAAAGCTGCCACCTGCACTACTGCGGGCAATTCCGCATACTACACCTGCGATGGCTGTGACAAGTGGTTCGCAGATGCAACAGGATCGGTAGAAATTACTGATAAAACCAGTGTGAAGATTCCGGCTCCCGGACATACCGCAGGCACAGAATGGAAGTCTGATGATACTAACCACTGGCATGAATGTTCTCGTTGCCACGACAAAAATGACGAAGCGGCTCACAGCACCAGCGAGTGGATCATTGACACGGCAGCTACCGAAACCGCAGAAGGCGCTAAGCATAAGGAATGCACCGTCTGCAAGAAGGTTCTTGAAACCGCAACGATCCCCGCAACAGGCAGCAGCCATACCAATAGCTACGGCGTATACGTTGGAATGACATATACGGCAGGAAATTTAATATACCAGATTACATCAATTGATACTGCAACATTAGGACAATCAAAGGTTATTGGTGTAGTAGCTGCTAAAAAGAATAAAATAAAAAAGGTTACAATTCCGGACAGAGCAGATTGTAAGGGATATAGATTAAATGTAACAACAATTGGTAACAATGCGTTTGTCCGGCTGAAGAAACTTAAGAAGGTAACAATAGGTAACAAGGTAACTGTTATCGGAAAAAATGCATTTAAGAACTGCTCAAAACTTGAAACAGTAGTAATTGGAAAAGCAGTTAAGACAATAAGTTCTAAGGCATTTATAGGAGATAACAAGATTAAGAAGATTACATTCAAAGGTAAAAAACTTAAGACTGTAAAGAAGAATGCATTTAGCAAGAAAGCAAAGGAAAACATTAAGTCTAAGAAGACTAAACTTAAAGGAAATAAGAAAGCCATTAAGTTGTTATATGCAAAAATACTAAAACAGTACAGAAATGAACTGTTAAATACAATAAATATCCTGCTTTATAAAGGAGAACTAAATTTTTGCGAGTAGGAGTTTGAATAGTAAAAAAAAAACCATGGGCTTGAGGTTGTATCCTATTTGGTGCTATATGGTTTCTTTTTTTGATTTCTTCAATGAATTACAGTACAAATATTTGCCCACTATTTCCTAAGAAATTCCCTCAATCTATCCGGATAATAATTCATTATTAATTCATTATCAACATTCATTGATTCTACCAATGGACCGCAGTGGTCGTAGTTGGCAATATCAGTTGTAAAGTGAGCATCACTTCCCATTATGAAAAAGGATGATTGTATTTCTTACAGTTTTCGATAATTAATTTCTGGTTTTCTTTTTACATTTTTTCTATTTTTATCCCTAAGGGCATTATTATTTATTTCAAGAAGAACGTGATATTCTTTTGCAGCCTGAACAAGGGCTTCGTAATCAAGAGGACAAGGCCGTCGTCAGGATGGCTTATAATGTTTACATTAGGATTCTTAATGGCATTTATTATTGCAGCAGTGTTTTCTTCTTTTGAGCCAAACTTGTAACATACAGAATGGATGCCGGCAATAACAAAATCAAGTCGGTCAATGTATTCATGACCAAGGTCAAGTGTACCATTGTAGTCAATTATGTTAATTTCCGCACCAAGTCTTAAATCTAATCCAAAAAGGTCTCTTGGAACAACTCCTAAATTCTTAAAATACAAATCGGCACAAGTTCCGGGGATTCCTGAACTGTGTTCAGTGATTCCATAAATTTCAAGTCCTTTGTTTGCTGCTTCTTTACACATTTCTGTAAGTGTGGCATAAGCGTGGCCACTTGCAATGGTGTGAGTGTGCATATCTGCGAGAATTTTGTTCATAGATTTTTCCTCCTGTATACTTCGTTTATTTATGATTACACGGATTGTTGCGTGCTTCGCACTCCCACAATCCTTCCCTCAATATTCGCATATCGTGAAGCTTGCACTTCACTTTTATGCTCATATTGTGGGCGCGACTCAAAGTCATTATCCCTTTATTGTGCAAGCACAAGTGGGATAAGACTTTTTGACGTTGTAATCATTTAATATTGTATCACCATTGTATTGACAATGAAATAAGATAATTATATATTATATAAGGTTAGAAATACTAAACTTTTTGTTTAAAAATAACAAACTTAGCCTTAAAAAGTATGATTAGAGCTAAAAATAAAAAGGGATAATACTATGGATATAGGAAAAAAGATTAAAGAGTTAAGAATTTTGAAAGGACTTACTCAGGAGGAATTGGCTGACAGGGCAGAGTTGACTAAGGGATTTATTTCTCAGGTTGAGAGGAATCATACATCTCCGTCAATAGCAACTCTTGTGGATATTCTCCAGTGTCTGGGTACGGATTTGAAGAATTTTTTTGAAGATGATGAGGATAATCAGATTGTCTTTTCTAAGGAAGACTATTTTGAGAAGGAAGATAAAGAACTTAAAAATATGATTCAGTGGATTGTGCCAAATGCACAAAAAAAATCTGATGGAACCTATTTTGGTCACATTAGAGGCAGGCGGTTCAACTTACCCTGACAATCCTCATGAGGGTGAAGAGTTTGGCTATGTTTTGTCAGGAACGATTAAGGTTGTGCTTGGAAGCAAGACTTATAAAGTGAAAAAAAGGTGAAACTTTTTATTATGAGGCAAAATATAAGCACTATCTTAAATCAGACAAGGGCGCAAAGGTGTTATGGATTAGTGGCCCCCAAGTTTTCAAAACAGTTTAGGAGAAAGTTATGGAAAAGAAGATTATTGAATTAAAAAATATTAGCAAGAATTTTGAAGATCAGCAGGTTTTAAAGGGGATTGATTTAAACATATATGAAAACGAATTTCTTACATTACTTGGACCAAGCGGATGCGGTAAGACTACTTTGTTAAGAATTATCGGTGGTTTCGAGGAACCAAGTAATGGTCAGTTGATTTTTGACGGAAAGGATATTTCAAAGGTTCCGCCTTACAAAAAGAGAAGTAAATACAGTATTTCAGAAGTACGCCCTGTTTCCTTTCTTAAATGTGGCAGATAATATTGCTTTTGGTCTTAATCTTAAGAAAATGGACAAAGACGTCATAGAGAAAAGGTTAGCAGAATGCTTGAACTGGTAGGCCTTAAAGGCTTTGAAAAAAAGAGATGTAACTTTACTTTCAGGAGGTCAGCAGCAGCGAGTTGCCATAGCAAGAGCCCTTGTTAACGAACCTAAGGTATTGCTTCTTGATGAGCCTTTGGGTGCGTTGGATGCCAAGCTTAGAAAAAGATATGCAGACTGAGCTTAAAAAGATTCAGAAGGAAGTTGGAATTACATTTATTTTTGTTACTCACGACCAGGAAGAGGCACTTTCAATGTCAGATACAATCGTTGTTTTGAACGACGGTGTTATTCAGCAGATTGGAACTCCAATGGATATTTACAACGAGCCACAGAACAGATTTGTAGCTGAATTTATTGGTGAGTCAAATATTATTGAAAGTAATATGATTAAGGACTGTCTTGTTAATTTTGATGGCATAGACTGGGAATGTGTAGACAAAGGGATTTAAGGATAATGAAGATATTGAAGTTGTTTTAAGACCTGAAGACATGGATGTTGTGGAACCGGAGGCAGGTAAGGTTTCAGGAACTATTATTTCAAAAGTTTTTATGGGTGTTCATTATGAATATCTCGTGGAAACTAAAAACAGAAATTATAAGGTTCATACAACAGAAAATTATGAAATTGGGAAAAAAAAGTAGGACTTACAATTGATCCTTTTGACATTCAGGTAATGCACAAAATGGAGAATTAAGGAGGAAAGAGATGCATCATTATAAAGGCTTAGTGAAACCTTATGTGTTATGGTCTTTTCTGCTAATAGTTTTGCCTTTGGCATTAATATTACTTTACTCCATTACAACAGGGGATAATTCACTTATAACAATACATTTTACATTAGATAATTTTAGAAAAATATCTGATCCTATTTACTTAAATGTTTTTATTAAATCTTTGCAAATGGGACTAATTACAACGGGAGTTTGCCTTGTTTTGGCATATCCAATGGCGTATATTATTTCAAAGTTTGATGAAAGTTCTCAGAATATTTTAATACTGTTAGTCACAATTCCAATGTGGATTAACACATTACTTAGAACTTATGCATGGATAAGTCTTTTGTCAGACAACGGAATTATTAATTCATTATTTAAACTGTTAGGATTAAATCAGCAGACAATGATGTACACTAATTTTTCGGTTGTTATGGGCTTAGTATGTGGTTTGTTGCCATTTATGGTTATTCCAATTCACACATCACTGGCAAAAATGGACCACTCACTTGTGGAAGCTGCAAGTGACCTTGGTGCCAACAGATTTCAGACTTTTACAAAGGTTATTTTGAAATTGTCACTTCCTGGCGTTATAAACGGTGTTTCAATGGTATTTCTTTTGTCTATTTCAAGTTTCGTTATACCACAGTTACTTGGCGGACATCAGTTTGTACTTATTGGTAACCTTATTGAAAATCAGTTTATTTCTGTAGGTGACTGGAATTTCGGAAGTTCTATTTCAGTTATTCTTGCAGTTATTATTTTAGCAATGATGGGATTTATGAAAAAATAGATCCTGACGAGAATGGAGGTAACTAATGAATAAGAAGAAAATCTCCATAGGACCAAAATTATATATTACATTGTGTTTTATATTTTTCTATTTACCAATTGCAGTTACAATGTTTTTTTCATTTAACTCATCAAAATCCTTAACTAAGTTTACCGGATTTTCACTTAAATGGTATAAGAAACTTTTAACAGACAATGATATTATTGCAGCAGTTTATGTATCTATAAGTATTGCTGTTATTGCCACAATTATATCTACAGTTCTTGGTACAATTACGGCAATCGGACTTTCAAGAAGCAGAAAAATTCTTAGAGAATGGCTTTTGAATGTTAACAATATGCCTATTATGAACCCTGACATTGTTACGGCAATCGGACTTATGATTTTGTTTACGTCAATGAGACTTGAACGTGGATATCTTACAATGCTTTTAGCACATATTGCTTTTTGTACGCCATATGTTATAACAAGCGTTTATCCAAAGGTTCGAAGTATGGACCACAACCTTGCAAATGTTGCCATGGATCTTGGTGCCACACCGTTTCAGGCGTTAACTAAGGTTATTATTCCGATGTTAAAACCGGGAATTTTTGCAGGAATGCTTCTTGCATTTACAATGTCACTTGACGATTTTGTTGTTTCATATTTTGTAACAGGAAACGGTGTTTCCAACATTTCAATTGTTGTTTACAATATGACAAAGAGAACAAATCCTACAATTAACGCTTTGTCAACATTGCTTATTCTTGTGGTTGTTTTGATTTTGGTTGGTGTAAATGTTATACCGGCTCTTGCAAAAAAAAACACAAAAAGGTTGAAATGTCAGCATCACACAATAGTCCCCTTAAAAAGATTGGTGTGGCTGTTGCAACTGTTGGAGTTTTGACAGTGGCAGTATTTTGTGGGGCAAGATTTTCAGCCATTAGCAGTAAGCCGGTTCTTCGTGTGTATAATTCAGGGGAATATATGGATACTTCTCTTATTGAGGATTTCCAAAAAAGAGTATAACTGCAAGGTTGTATATGAAACATTTGATTCTAACGAAACAATGTATACAAAGCTTCAAAGTGGGGCAGAATATGATGTGATAATACCGTCTGATTATATGATTGAACGACTTATATCAGAAGATTATTTGCAGCCAATTGACTGGAAACTTATAACTAACAAAGACAAGATTATTCCAAAGCTCTTGAAGAATGATTTTGATCCTGATAATAAATACACAGTACCTTATTATTGGGGAACTGTAGGGATTTTGTACGACAAAACAGTTGTAGATGAAAATGACTTAAAAAGAAGGTTGGAATATTCTAAGAAATAAGAAATACAGCGGTCAGATTTATATGTATGATTCTGAAAGGGATTCTTTTATGGTGGCTTTGAAAGGCCTTGGTTATTCAATGAATACAAGAAATAAAGATGAACTAAAACAGGCATACAACTGGCTTATTGAACAGAATAATACAATGAAACCTGTATATGTTGGAGATGATGTTATGGACAACATGATTTCAGGTAATAAGGCAATGGCTGTAGTATATTCAGGAGATGGCTCATATGTTATTAATGAGAATGATAATATGGGATTTCTCGTGCCGGATCAGGGAAGTAATGTTTGGACTGACGGAATGGTTATTACAAAAAAAGTGCAAAAATACTAAGCTTGCTCATCAGTTTATTGATTATTTCTTAAGTTATGATGTGGCAGAGCAGAATACTGATTATATAGGATATGACAGCGCAGTAAAAAAGTGTTTATGAATATTTTAAAAATGATGCTTATGCAGGAAATCCGGGCTGTGGACCTGACACGTCAAATCCTAAAAATGAAGTTTTTAAAGACCAGCCACAGGATATAAAGGCGTATAGTTCAAGTCTTTGGACAAAAGTTAAGTCACATTAGAATTTAAAATTTCAATCACACTAAAGTTTTTGGCTTAAAAATTAAATGTAATTTAAATATATTAAATTGAAGTTTATGTTTTGAAATAAATGAGAGAGGGAATCATGGACAAAAATTTTTGGAGGGAATATTTTTCTATTCCTAATATAATGGGATATTTTAGAATAGCGTTGGCAATGTTATATATGTTGCTATTTTTACAGGGCGTTAGACGGTGCTCCTTACTGGCCTGTAATTGTGACAATTGTAATCTCAGGAATAACAGATTTCTTTGATGGTAAAATTGCCAGAAGGTTTAATATGATAACAGACTGGGGAAAGATGCTTGATCCAATAGCCGACAAGATAACTTTGGGAGCTATTATTGTAAGCATGTCTTTCAAATATTCCATAGTTGTACCTATGGTTGTCTTTTTATATAATAAAAGAAGGCTATATGGCGGTTGCAGGAATTATATCAATTAGAGCCGGACACAAAATCGAAGGTGCAATGTGGTATGGCAAAGTATGCACTTTTGCAACTTATATAATTCTGATTGTATTGCTTTTATTTCCTAATATGCCGGAAGTTATGGTTAATGTTTTGGTTATAGCTGATATGATTATAATGGCATTTACCCTGATAAAATATTTTATTTATCACAGAGGCTTGTGGGAAGAGTTAAGAGGTAAGTTGCCGAAAAACATCGAGAAATAATATGGTATACTACTAGTATAAAATAATTTTTATATAGGAGAAATTAAAAAATCTTGACAAAAATATTTATATAGTGTAACATAACAGAGCGATAAGTCATAACGCAAATCGCCCAGTTAGCTCAGTTGGTAGAGCAGAGGACTGAAAATCCTCGTGTCTCTGGTTCGATTCCGGAACTGGGCACTATATAAATATGCGGGTGTAGTTCAGTGGTAGAACCAGCCTTCCAAGCTGGATATGTGGGTTCGATTCCCATCACCCGCTCTATTTTTTTGCCCGAAAGGCTGCCGTGCTAAAGAAAGCACGGTGGCTTTTCTTTTATATTCCCTTGTTGTATCTTTTGTTCTTTTGTGGTAAAATTAAAAAGAGTGTTGCGATTTTACGCAATGAAGAACGGAGGAATTAGATATGGCAGAAAAAGTTCAATTTACAAATTCACAGATGCTTAAATGGATGGAATATGTGGCAGATATGCAGGGAGTAAGTGCGGAGAAGATTAAGATGCTTAACACTTGCAGCAAGAGAAGAAATGTGTTGGCAACTATTGCAACACATAAGAGAGTTTTGATTTTTGCAGATTCTACATATCCTAACATGTTATATAAATGCTGGGAAGCAGGATATGGTGATTATGAAATGTACTTTGGTAAAGGGTACGAACCTTCTGAAATGAAGCATTGCAAAGTAAGCGATATGATGGACGGCAATTTAGAAGGACCAACGGTTATTTATATTGTTAATGAAAACACAAGAGAATCAATGATTTTCGGAATGAAGAATGATAATTTTTCATCAGGTATGGTTAAATATGTAGGTCATGAAATCCGTGCAGTTATTATGAATAAGCTTGAAATGGATGTAAGAGACACTGTTTTACTTGCAAATGCTGAGAGTATTGCAGTTGAAGCATCAATGGTAGCTTATGAAGGGGTTGTTATTGCAGCGGAAAGAGATGCAGGTTCACTTAGAACAATGGAAGAGAATGCTTCTAAGTTTGGTACCCATAATATTGAAATTATTCCTGAAATTACCGTTGAAGCATTGGAAAAACTTCCAACGCCAAGACTTGCTTTTTATCGTGGCACAAAAAAGTACCATCGAAAATGATATAGTAACTTTATTAAAAGTAAATCCTAAGATTAAAATTATTATTTATACATTAGAATTAGATATTTTAGCAGATATTAAATACCTAATGAAGAAACATGGTGTAGATGTAACAGAAGTAATGCAGATAGCTGTGTCTAAGGTAGACAAGAATGGAGTATTTGTCGCACAGCCGGCACCATGGATGATTACAGGTGAGGTAAAAAGAGAAATAATATGAAGTTTTTGCTAGTTGCAATTAATGCAAAATACATACATTCAAATCTTGCAGTTTACAGCCTTAAGGCTTTTGCTGAAAAATATGGAAATAATAATAATGAAATAGAGATTGCAGAATATACTATTAACCAGTACAGTGATGATATTTTAAGAGATATTTATAAAAGAAAACCGGATGCAGTTGGTTTTTCATGCTATATCTGGAATATTGGAATGGTTAAGGAGATTGTTAGGGATTATAAGAAGATTTGCCCAAATGTGGATGTTTGGGTGGGTGGCCCTGAAGTTTCCTACAATGTGGAGCAGGTTCTTAGGGAGAATGAAGCCATTGATTATGTTATGTATGGGGAGGGCGAGCTTACTTTCAAAGAAGTAATGGACAAGTATACTTTTAATGGAATTGGTATTGATGACCTTAAGGATATACTTGGCATAGTATATAGAAGGTCTAAAAGTTTAGAACATCAGATATTCGAATCAGAAACAGGAATACTAGATTGTTCAAAAAAAACAGAGAATCCAGATTATAATCAACAAACCTCAACAGCCTGTTGATATGTCGGACATTCCTTTTTTGTTTATAAGGAGATGAAGGACTTTGAAAACAAGATTATTTACTATGAAACAAGCAGAGGCTGCCCTTTTTTCATGCAGTTATTGTCTTTCATCCATTGACAAAAGATTAAGGTTTAGAAGTCTTGATTTGGTTAAGAAGGAACTTCAGTTTTTTATAGACAATAATACTAATCAGGTTAAGTTTGTGGACAGAACTTTTAATTGCAACAAGAAGCATGCAATGGAAATTTGGTCATATATTAAGAAACACGATAATGGTGTAACTAATTTTCATTTTGAAATTGCAGCAGATCTTATGACGGAGGAGGAGATTGCCTTAATAAGTGATATGCGACCGGGGTTGATTCAGTTGGAAATTGGCGTGCAGTCAACTAACGAGAAGACTTTGGATGCAATTAATCGTAAAACGGACATTGAAAAAATAGCAGAGATTACGGAAAAGATACATCATGGTGGTAATATTCATCAGCATCTTGACCTTATAGCAGGGCTTCCATATGAGAATTATGAAAGCTTTAAGAGAAGTTTTGATCAGGTGTATGCAATGAAGCCTGACCAGTTTCAGTTGGGATTTTTGAAAGTTCTTTATGGCTCAATGATGAAGGAAAATAGTGAAAAATATGGTATGGCTTATAGTGGCAGGGCACCTTACGAAGTGCTTAAAACCAACTGGGTTAGTTTTGATGACATATTGAAACTAAAAGAAGTGGAGGCTGTTGTTGAGATATATTACAATAGTTTTCAGTTTGAAAATACAATAAGAAAGCTTAGTGAACTTTACGAATCACCATTTGAACTGTATGAACAACTGGGTAATTTTACCAGAGACACAGTGAAAACGGGGAGAAACATTCAAGAGTAAAGCGTTATGAATTACTTTTGAATTTTATTAAGAAGAGGAACTTTGAAGAGAATATTCAATGGGAGGAGCTTTTGACAAAAGATTTTTATTTGCGTGAAAATGCCAAAAGCCGTCCTGGATTTTCTAAAAACATTGAAAAATACAAGCATCAGATTAGAGAGTTTTTTTTAAAGGAGAAGAGGTTAGAACAATCCTTGTGGATTATGAAGATTACGATTCAAGCAGTTAGAAAAAATGACTCACGTTGAAGTGTTTGGAATAAATGAGGACAATCTTACATATATATTATTTGATTACAAACACAGAAATCCTTTGAATAAACAGGCTAAGCTGATTAACATAACAAAGCAGATAAAGAGATAGGAATTATGGTTAAAGATTATGTGTGTGTGGATATCGAAACATCCGGCGTAAGAGTAAAGTGGGACAAAATAATAGAGATTGGAGCAGTTAAGGTAAGGGACGGTAAGGCAGTTGATACTTTTTCGGAGCTGATTAATCCGGGACTGAAACTTAGTCCCTATATTACGGAACTTACGGGAATAACTGACGAAATGTTAAAGGATAAACCTTTATAGAGGAAGTTCTGCCAAGATTTATTGAGTTTACCGGGGACGATGTGATTATGGGACACAATATTATGTTTGACTATAGCTTTTTGAAACAGAATGCAATTAACCAGAAACTTAAGTTTGACAAAATGGGAATTGATACATTAAAGATTGCAAGAAAGACTTTGAAGGGACTTGAAAGCAGAGGCTTGGAATATTTGTGCAATTATTATGGAATAGCAGATGAAAACCATCACAGGGCATTTAATGATGCAGAGGTTACATCTAAGTTATACAATGTGCTAATGGAAAAGTTTGGGACAGAGTGTCCGGGACTTTTTGAACCTTATCAGTTAGTATTTAAAGCGAAAAAAAATGCAGCCTATTACTGACAGACAAAAGAAATATTTAAAAGATTTGATGGTATATCATAAGATTCAAATGAATTTTAATATAGATGAGCTTTCAAAGAATGAGGCGTCTAAAAAAATAGACAAAATTCTTTCAGAAAAGGCAGAATTTTTGACTAGGACATTTTTGACAGTTATGGTATACTTTGTTAAAGAAAAAGTGGGTTATTAGACCACAGTTCACAATATTAACGTTTTTTATTAATACAATAAATGTTAAAATACCTAAAATTTGATTACACTGTAATCATTAGTTTATTGGGAAAAGGAGAATGGTATGAACTTTTTTACAACAAGAAGAATCAGAGAATTATCGCAGGAGTAATAGCAGGCTTATTAATACTTGCAATGGTTGTTACAACAGTATTTAGTGTATAGAGAAGGACTTGAGGAGGCTAATTGTGAAGGGGATTAAGAAAGTAGTTTTATTAATCGCATGTGTTATTCTTACAATGGGAACAGTGTGTGTATGGGCTGCTTCTGAGGATGCAGAAGAAAAAATTAAAACCGGCGTGTCAATTGACAGCGTTGATGTAAGTGGAATGACAGCAAGCGAAGCTACAAAAGCGTTGAAGACAGTTGTGTCAGACAAGACAGCTACAACAGTAACACTTGATGTTAATGGCAAGTCAGTTCAGACTACGTTAGGGGATTTAGGATATAAGTGGAGCAATAAGACAGTAGTTGATGAAGCTGTGAATACAGGAAAGACAGGTAACATTATAAAGAGATATAAGGATGGTCTTGATTTACAGCATAATGGCATGAAGTTTAATATTGAAATGTCATTTAATAAAGATACCTTAAAAAAAGAAGTTGCAAACTATTTGTGCTGATTATGAAATAAAGGCGAAGAATGCATCTTTGGAGGCTACAGGTCATGGATTTAAGATTATAAAAGAGAAAGAAGGCGTGACTGTAGACTATGATAAGACTGTAGAACAGTTATATACATATGTAACAGAGAAGTGGAATAAGAAAGCTAACATAAAGTTAACTGCCACAACTACAGTTTCAAAACCTAAGTATACAACAGAGGATTGTGAAAAGGTTTCTAATGAACCAATGGGCAGTTATACAACAGAGTTTAGTGTAGGAAGTTCTTATGCTAATAGAAACTTAAACATACAGAATGGTGCTAAGTTAATTAACGGAGCAGTTGTTTATCCGGGAGAACAGTATTCATGTAATGAAAACTTATATCCGTGGACAGAGGATAACGGATGGCATCCTGCAGGTACATATGTTGATGGTGGCGTTCAGGACAGCTTAGGTGGTGGTATTTGTCAGGTTTCAAGTACACTTTACAATGCTTTGCTTAGAGCAGAGATTAAGGTTGTTAAGAGATTCCCACATTCAATGGCAGTAGGATATGTTCCTTTGTCAGCAGATGCAGCTTTGGCAGGAGATTACAAGGATTTAGTATTTGAAAATGATACTGATGCGCCTATTTATGTTCAAGGTATTTATAATTCAGGCGGTTCAATTACTTTCAATATTTATGGACATGACACAAGAAAAGCAGGTCATTCAGTAAAATATGAAAGCAAGACTGTAAAGACTACACCTGTTAAAACACAGACTAAGAAGGATTCAAGTAAGCCTGTAGGCTATTCAGAAGTTGAATCTTCAGGTCATGTAGGGTATGTGGCTGAATTATGGAAGATTACATATGAAAACGGCAAGCAGGTTAGTAAGGAATTAATACATACAAGTACTTATGCAATGTCACCAACAATTGTTGTAAAGGGAACTAAGAAGGCTTCCACAACAACTAAGAAAGATGATAGTGATAAGAACGACAAGAAGAGTAGTGAAGAGACAACAAAAAAGTCAACTTCCAGTAAGAAATCAAAAAAAAAAAAATCAGAATAGTTAAATAAGGCGGTGAATTATGAATCCGGGAAAAGTTTCAGAAGTAACTTATAAAAGAGCTATTTTAAAGAATTTAAATTCCAAAAACGAAGGAGTTAAACCGGGAGTAAATGCTGCAAACATACAATTAGAAGACATTACGGCTGTAGTGTCTTCTAATTGTATATTAAAGACTTTGACGGATGTGAAGAGTTTTATGTTCAGCGAAGTATTAACAGTATTTGCGAAAAGGGTGGCGTTCCAAAAAGTTTACAATTAAGCATTACAATGCCATTGGAATTTGAAGAAAAAGAAGTAAACAGAATGATTAAAAATTTTAGAAAGTCAGCAGACAGTCATAATGTGGAAATTAACCAGTGTAATGTTTATAGAGGAGCCACTGAAGGTCCAATTATTAACATTTTTATGATTGGAACAACAGGCAATTTACTAAAAAGTGATAGCATAAAACCGGGAATGGATGTTATAATGGCAGGAACACTTGCTATTGGTGGAACATCTGTTATAGCAGAAAGATATAAAGATAAGTTAGCAGGCAAGTTTTCCGGAAGATTTATTTCAGAATGCTTGGAATTGAAAGATTACACTAGTACCGAGAAAGCTTCTGCAATAGCAATAGATGCAGGAGCTGTGTATATGCACGCTGTTTCTGAAGGAGGATTGTTTAGCGGATTATGGGAAGTGGCTTCATGTGTGGATAAAGGCATTCAGGTAGATATTAACAAGATTCCTATTTGGCAGCAGGTTATTGAAATAGCAGAATTTATGGATATTAACCCTTATTTGTTGGAAGGTTCAGGTTCGCTATTGATTGTAAGCCCTGATGGTTATAAAATAGAAGAGTCACTAAATGCTAACGGAATCTATGGAGAAGTAATCGGAAAGATAACTGACGATAAGAACAGAGTAGTTACAAATGGCGATGAAACAAGGTATTTGGAACCTCCAAGAGGTGATGAAATATACAAATTTATTTAAAAAAAGGAGATTGGCAATGAGAGAAGAGATTTTACGTTTAATTGAAAAAAATAGCAGAATTGACATTCATGAAATGGCGATTCTTTTAGGAGCGAAGGAGGCGGAAGTTGCCAACGCCATAGCGGATATGGAAAAGGAAGGTGTAATATGTGGATATTACACACTTATTGATTGGGATAAAACTAACGATGAAAAAAGTAACAGCATTAATCGAAGTTCGTGTTACACCACAGCGTGGAAGCGGATTTGATGAAATTGCAGAGAGAATATATAAATTTGAAGAAGTTAAGGCAGTTTATCTTATGTCAGGTGGTTTTGACTTTACAGTTATACTTGAAGAAAAAAAACAATGAAAGAGATAGCCCAGTTTGTATCAAGTAAGCTTTCTACTTTAGATTCAATTTTGAATACAGCAACACATTTTGTATTGAAGAAGTATAAAGACTACGGAATGATTTTAGATGAAAAAGAAAAAAGATGAAAGGATGTTAGTGACACCATAATGAGAGATCCATTATCAAAAGTAACAAAGGAAATTAAACCATCAGGCATTAGAAAGTTTTTTGACATTGTAAGCGAGATGAAAGATGCTATTTCACTTGGCGTAGGTGAGCCTGATTTCGATACCCCTTGGCATATTAGAAGAGGGAATATATAGTCTTGAGAAAGGACGTACTTTTTATACATCTAACTCAGGTCTTAAAGAGCTAAAGATGGAGGTATGCAATTACCTTAAAAGAAAATTAGATGTAGATTATGATTATAACGGCGAAGTAATGATTACTGTAGGTGGTAGTGAGGCCATTGATATTGCGATGAGAGCAATGCTTGATCCGGGTGATGAAGTTTTGATTCCACAGCCAAGCTACGTTTCATATGTTCCATGTGTTGAATTAACACATGCTGTTCCTGTCATTATTGAGTTAAAGGAAGAAAACGAATTTCGCTTAACTAAGGAAGAAGTTTTAGAAAAGATAACTGACAAAACTAAGATTTTGGTTTTACCTTTCCCTAATAATCCAACAGGTTCTATTATGGAAAAAAAAAGGATTTGGAAGATATTGCTCAGGTTTGTATAGAAAAAGATATTTTTGTATTATCAGATGAAATTTATTCTGAATTATCTTACAAGGAAGACCATGTTTCAATAGCATGTATTCCGGGAATGAAGGAAAGAACAGTTTTGATTAACGGTTTTTCAAAGGCTTATGCAATGACAGGCTGGAGACTGGGATATGCCTGTGCGCCAAAAGAAATTTTGTCGCAGATGTTAAAGATACATCAGTTTGCAATAATGTGTGCACCTACGACAAGCCAGTATGCAGCAGTGGAAGCATTAAGAAACGGTGATGATGATGTGGCAAGAATGAAGGAGTCATACAATCAGAGAAGAAATTATCTTGTTCACGAATTAAGAGATATGGGACTTGATTGTTTTGAACCTTATGGAGCATTCTATGTATTCCCAAGCATTAAGAAGTTTGGACTCACATCAGAAGAGTTTGCTACAAGATTGCTAGAGGAAGAAAAGGTTGCCGTAGTTCCGGGAACAGCTTTTGGTGATTGCGGAGAAGGTTTTCTTAGAATATCATATGCATATTCACTTGATGATCTTAAGCTTGCCCTTGGCAGAGTTAGAAAGTTTGTTGAAAGACTGGAGCAGAAGTAGACTATAAGCTTACATGATTAGCAGATGTACATTAGTGTACAGTTTTGTAAGACGGAATGGAGATAGGTTATGAATGTTATATTATTAGAGCCTGAAATCCCACAGAACACAGGTAACATAGGACGAACATGTTGTGCAACAGGCACAAAGCTTCATCTTATTGAGCCTATGGGATTTAGAATAAATGAGAAGAATCTTAAGCGTGCAGGAATGGACTATTGGGATGATTTGGACGTGACTATTTATGATAGTTTCAAAGATTTTATGGATCAGCATCCGGGAATAAAGATTTGGATGGCTACAACTAAGGCTCCACACAGATATACAGATGTAGAGTTTGGACCGGATGATTATATAATGTTTGGAAAAAGAAAGCGCAGGAATACCGGAGGAGATTTTGGTAGATAATGAAGATACATGTATTAGAATCCCAATGAATCCGGAGATTAGATCATTAAATCTTGCCAATTCAGTTGCAATTGTACTTTATGAGGCATTAAGACAGAATGATTTCCATGGAATGCAGATGGAAGGTCACCTTCACAGACTGCAGTGGAAGGAATAATATAATCAGAAACAAATTGATTATAGAAATAAAAATAAATTATAAAGCATTTAGACTATTAAGTAACAATGTAAAAAATAGCCTAAATGCTTTTATTTTTTTGTGCATTATAACGTTTTTTAGAGATTGTGGTCGAAAAATCTTTAAACTTCTGCTAAAATGTTTTATCGAAAGTAAAAAGGAGGATTTGACAATGTCAAACAACGAAATTGGTAACTCAGCAGTATATGATGCCAGAGAGTTGGGAAAAGGAAAGATGTTTCTTTTAGGTTTCCAGCATATGTTCGCCATGTTTGGTGCAACAGTTTTGGTACCACTTTTAACAGGTCTTGATGTTCAGACAACATTACTTATGGCAGGTCTTGGAACTATTCTTTTCCATATTTTTACAAAATTACAGGTTCCGGCATTTCTTGGTTCATCTTTTGCATTCCTTGGTGGATATACAACAGTATCAGGAGCTTTTGGTGACTTTGGAGTAAAAGATTCAGCTCATATGCTTCCATATGCATGTTTAGGTGTAGCTTGCGCAGGACTATTATATTTAGTTTTAGCGTTGCTAATAAAGTTAGTAGGTGTTAAGAAGGTTATGAAGTTCTTCCCGCCTGTTGTAACAGGTCCTATTATTATTGCTATTGGTCTTTGCCTTGCACCATCAGCACTTAATAACTGTGCAACATGTTGGCCACTTGCCGTCGTAGCGCTTGTTATCGTAATATTCTTTAATATCTGGGGAAGAGGAATGGCAAAGATTATTCCTATTCTTTTTAGGTGTAGTTGGAGCATATTTATTCGCCCTTATTTTCGGAAACGGATTAGGTTTATTAGGCGAAACAGGTCAGGTTGATGTAAAAGCTATTGCTGATGCAGCATGGATTGGTCTTCCTGTTCATATGGACGAAACAATTTTTTCAATTGACTGGAACAACAGCTCAGCAATTATTTTTTGCTATTACAACAATGGTTCCAATTGCTATTGCAACAATGATGGAGCATATCGGTGACATTTGTGCTATCAGTGCTACAGTAGGAAAAGACTTTATTAACCGCCCAGGTCTTCACAGAACACTTTTAGGTGACGGACTTGCTACAACATTATCATCAATTTTTGGCGGACCTGCAAATACAACATATGGAGAAAATACAGGCGTACTTGAGCTTTCAAAGGTATATGATCCAAGAGTAGTAAGAATTGCAGCTTATCTTGCAATGTTATTCTCATTCTCCCCTAAGTTTGCCATGATTATTCAGGCTATGCCATCAGGTATCGTTGGTGGTATATCATTCATGCTTTATGGTATGATTTCAGCTATCGGTGTTCGTAATGTAGTAGAAGCACAGGTTGACTTTAAGAAGAGCAGAAACGTTATCGTTGCAGCTATTATCGTTGTATGTGCTTTAGGTATCAAGTTTAGTTCAGGAATGGGCGCAGATGTATTAAGCGGAGTTGACGGAGCAGTTTCATTCTCAATCGGAGGAGTAGTAATCAGCCTTTCAGGACTTGCAGTTGCATCAATTGCAGGAATTATCCTTAATGCAGTATTCCCAGACAAAGATGAAGTGAACGACGTAACAGAATCCAAATAATAAATTAATGTAATTACAGTGTCAAAAGGTCCTATCCCAATTATTCCAGTACAAAAAGGGAAAGGTGAATTGGAATTTTGATATTTTAATTAAGTATCACAAAAAAATGGATGCCAGCAAACAATAGGCAGATTTTCGAAATTTTGCGAGTATAGTGTACAGCGATAAAACTACTGTCCGAGCGAAGCGAGTTTAGTTTTTCGCTGTACGATAGACGACGGAGCAAAATAAGAAAATCAACGTGTTTGAGGGCATCCATTTTTTTGTGATACGACAAGTGGCAAATTACCTGTTAATGGTAACAATTCCTTTGTTAGTCTGTATCAATCCTTCATCTTTCATTTTCTTTAATTCTCTACTCATGGCACTTCTGTCAACTGAAAGATAGTCCGCAAGGGCAGTCATTGTGAAGGGAAGCTTGAAAGTATTGCTTCCGGATTTCGAAGACAAAATTTCAAAATAATTATTTAAACGGTCACGTATGGTTCGACCGCTTAAAACTTCAAGATGTTCACAGATAGATCTTGTCTTATCTGAAATTATAACAAGAATATTATTAACTAACTGGCTGTGATGTGGACAAGCTTTCGAGCATCTTTTTATAATGTGTTCATAATCAATAAAACGAACAACGCAGTCACATGTAGCTTCAAGAGAAATGTTTTCAGGACAGGCATAGTGATAAAAAAGCTGACCGAAAAGATCACCACGACATAATTGCTCAAGAATAGTCTGGGTCCCGTTAGGAAGAAAATGTATAACCCTTGCGCTACCTGACTCGATTATACCTACCCCTATATTGTTGTCGTCATAGAAGCAGATAACTTCTCCGGATTTATAAGTTCTGGTATACGTTTTAAAACAGTGCATCATTTCAGCCTGTTGCTGTTCTGAAATATTGTAAAACAAATCTGTTTTTGTTATTTCCATAAATAAACTCCAATCTATATTGATATAACTATTGTATAAAAATTTTTATCATGAATATGTTGCAAATGCAAAAGAAAAATAAAAACAATCATCATATAATAAGAATGTAAAGAAAATATAGACCAGGATTGCACTTTATAAAGTGAAAAAACGTTAAATTTTAAAAACGAAAATAATTCCTTCTTAACGTTGCAAAAAAAAAAAGATAAAGTGTTATATTAATCACAGTTAGTGAAAATTACTTTTTATTGTGTCTAGTTGCGTCTTTTTTGACAATTAAACACGGCACTGGCTAATATTTTTGAGAGGTGTATGATATGGATACAATAACATGCATTAAAACAAGAAGAAGTGTTAGAAAGTTTAAACAGGAATCAATATCTAAGGATATTATTGAAGATTTGGTTTTGGATGCTTCATATGCGCCTTCTTGGAAGAATACTCAGACAACACGATATATTGCAATAACAGATGCTGAGATTAAAGCTAAGCTTGCAGAGGAATGTTGTGCAGAGCACAACAGAGGAATTATTAATGGAGCACCACTTCTTATTGCTACATTAATAGTGGACAAGCGTTCAGGTTTTGAGAGAGATGGCAGTTATTCCACATCTCGAAAAGATTGTTGGCAGGCATTTGACAATGGCATTGCTACACAGACATTGTGTTTGGCAGCTAATGACAAAGGCTTGGGAACAGTAATAATGGGATTGTATGACATCGATAAAGCAGAAGAGATTATCGGGGTTCCCGAGGGACAGTTACTTATGGCACTTGTTGCTGTAGGTTATCCTGATGAAGAACCTGGTGTTCCAAAGAAGAAGACAGTAGATGATTTATTAAGCTATCGTTAGTCATTCACTATATTTTATGCTTTACATTTATTTTTAGGAGGAAAAACAAGATGAGAGAAGAATGGAAAGGATTTACTACAGGCGAATGGGTAAAAGAAGTCAACGTCAGAGACTTTATCCAGAAAAACTACACACCATATGATGGTGATGCAAGTTTCTTAGCAGGTCCTACACAGGCAACAACAGATTTATGGAATCAGGTACTTGATCTTCAGAAACAGGAAAGAGCAGCAGGCGGCGTACTTGATATGGATACAAAGGTTGTACAGACAATCACATCACACGGCGCAGGTTACTTAGATAAAGATAAAGAAACTATTGTTGGTTTCCAGACAGATAAGCCTTTCAAGAGAGGTCTTCAGGTTAACGGTGGTATCCGTATGGCAATGAAGGCTTGTAGTGACAATGGATACGAAGTAGATCCAGAAGTTGTAGATTTCTACACAAACTACAGAAAGACTCATAACGCTGGTGTATTTGATGCTTACACACCAGAAATCAGAACATGTAGAACAAACCACATCGTAACAGGTCTTCCAGATGCTTACGGACGTGGACGTATCATCGGCGACTACAGAAGAGTTGCATTATACGGTGTTGATACACTTATCACAGATAAGGAAGCTCAGAAAGCAGCTACACCTACAGAAATGAGACCAGAAGTTGTCCGTGATAGAGAAGAATACTCAGAACAGATTAGAGCTCTTAAAGAATTAAAAGAATTAGGTAAGATTTACGGATTTGATATTAGCAGACCAGCTCAGAACGTACAGGAAGCTATTCAGTGGATGTACTTCGGATACCTTGCAGCAGTTAAGGAACAGAACGGTGCAGCTATGTCATTAGGACGTACTTCAACATTCATCGATATCTATGCTGAAAGAGATTTAGCTAACGGAACATTTACAGAAGAACAGATTCAGGAATTCGTTGACCACTTCATTATGAAGTTAAGATGTGTTAAGTTCGCAAGAACACCTGAATACAACCAGATTTTCGCTGGTGATCCAGTTTGGGTTACAGAAGCAATCGGTGGTGTTGGTATTGACGGACGTCACATGGTTACAAAGATGTCATTCAGATATCTTCATACATTAGAAAACTTAGGTGCAGCTCCAGAACCAAACCTTACAGTTCTTTGGTCAACAAGACTTCCAAAGGACTTCAAGAAATACTGTGCTAAGCTTTCAATTGAATACTCATCAATGCAGTACGAAAGTGATGACTTAATGAGACCAATCAATGGTGATGACTATGGTATCGCTTGTTGTGTATCTTCAATGAGAATCGGTAAGGAAATGCAGTTCTTCGGAGCTAGAGCAAACCTTGCTAAATGTTTACTTTACGCTATCAACGGTGGTGTTGATGAAAAGACTAAGGTTCAGGTAGGACCTAAGTACAGACCAATTACATCAGAATATCTTGATTATGATGAAGTAATGGAAAGATATGAAGACATGATGAAATGGTTAGCAGACGTTTATGTTAACGCTCTTAACATCATTCACTACATGCATGATAAATATTCATATGAAAGAATCCAGATGGCTTTACATGATGCTCATGTAACAAGATGGTTCGCAACAGGGGTTGCAGGACTTTCAGTAGTAGCTGACTCACTTTCAGCTATTAAGTATGCTAAGGTTAAAGCTATCAGAGATGAAGAAGATGGAATCGTAGTTGACTATGAAACAGAAGGTGACTTCCCTAAATATGGTAACGATGATGACAGAGTTGACCAGCTCGCAGTTATGATCGTTAATAAGTTCATGGGTTACTTAAGACAGCACTTCACATACAGAGATAGTATTCCAACACAGTCAATCCTTACAATTACATCAAACGTAACATACGGAAAGAACACAGGTAACACACCTGACGGTAGAAAGATGGGACAGCCATTCGCACCAGGTGCTAACCCACTTCATGGTAGAGATACACACGGTGCTGTAGCATCACTTGCATCTGTAGCTAAGATTCCTTTCGAAAACGCTAGAGATGGTATCTCAGATACATTTACAGTAGTTCCAGATGCACTTGGAAAGACTGTGACGTATTTACAGGTGACCTTGACGCTGATGCACTTGGTCTTGATATTGATGAAATCATCAAGCAGCAGCAGTTATAATAAATATAAATAAAAAGGAAAATCAGAATGTCAACAGGAATAATTCATTCAACAGAAAGTTGCGGAACAGTAGACGGACCGGGTGTAAGATTTGTAGTATTCTTTAAAGGGTGTCCAATGAGATGTGCATATTGTCACAATCCGGACACGTGGTCAATGGAAGGCGGTACAGAAATGACCGTTGATGAATTGCTTAAGGAATATGAAACAAAGAAATTTTTCTACCAGAGCGGCGGTATTACTGCTACAGGTGGTGAGCCTATGGTTCAGATTGATTTCCTTACTGAACTGTTTACTGAAGCACATAAGCGAGGAATTCATACCTGTCTGGATACATCAGGTGTAACATTTAGACCTGATGATCCGGAAAACCTGATGAAAGTAGATAAATTACTTGAAGTAACCGATTTGGTTATGCTGGATATTAAACATATTAATCCGCAAGAACATTTAAAACTTTGCAAACAGCCTAATGACAATATTTTGGCTTTTGCAAAATATCTTGATAAAAAAGGTATTCAGATGTGGATAAGACATGTTGTTGTACCACATATAACTTTAAATAAAGAGTACTTATATGAATTAGGACTTTTCATTGGAAAGTTAAAGATGGTTAAGGCTTTTGGATATATTGCCATATCATGATATGGCTAAGCCAAAATACGAGAAACTTGGCATGGATTACCCATTGAAGGATATAGAGCCTGCTACCAAAGAAATGGCAGTAGCTGCTCGAAAATAGTGTTGCAGGGATTTAAAGAATCCAGAATTAAGTTATTACAAGAGAATAAATAGGAGGTAATAAAAATGGCAGCAAGCGAAAAACAGATTGATAATTTAGTTTCTTTAATAGATGGATATGCACAGGAAGGTGGTTACCATCTTAATGTTAACGTATTAAACAGAGATACATTACTTGATGCTCAGAAGCATCCAGAAAAATATCCACAGCTTACAATCCGTGTATCAGGATACGCTGTAAACTTCATTAAGTTAACAAAAGAACAGCAGGATGACGTTATTCACAGAACATTCCACGCAAGTTTATAAGATAACGAAAAGAAATGATCCTTTATCGCCATATCGGGGTTTCCCGGTATGGCGATTTTTTCTTGCTAATTAATGAAAAGAGTTTATAATTATAAAAAAGAGTGTCTTACTCAAATATATAGTAAAAGAGGCGAGAATTATGCATAATATAGTTTCAAAATTACTTATTTACGGAGATATGCCTAAAGATTCCATTCTTATGGAACTTAGTGACATTATTAGAGAATATAAAAGTGGTGACTATAAGAAAGACGAAATAATCACTAGGATATATAATCAGATTAAGAGAATTCTGGAAGTGTCAACAGATTATGCTTTCGATAAGAATTTGTGGCACAACTATCTTACATATTTATTAATAACAAATGAGAACCCATTTAGCTTAACATGTGAAAAGGTTGGGGCAAGTGTGGGAACAGTAAACAGTTTTGCAAAGAATGACTTTAAGCAGTTCAAGGCCTTATTTGATTATGACTTTAAGCCAATGGAAGAAGAGCTTGGTATTGACTGTTTTACAAAGATTGAAAATTATCAGGCAATTGGGAAACCTGAACTTATGTACAATAAGAATGTTAGTGAAAAGGTTAGAGATTTAAGCGAAAAGCTTGAAAGCGCTAAGGATGAAGAAGAATTTTTTATCACGTAACACAGTTTTATAAAGATTATGGTGTTGGAATGTTTGGTCTTAATAAGGCGTTCAGAATTTCAGACAACAATGGCAAGGTTGAATTTCAGGCTATTAACAATATGGAAAAAGTTATGCTTGATGACCTGGTTGGATACGAAATTCAGAAAAAGAAACTTGTTGATAATACAGAAGCTTTTGTAAAGGGAAGAAAGAGCAACAACTGCTTATTATTTGGTGACAGCGGTACAGGTAAATCTACAAGTATTAAGGCTATTGTTAACGAATACTATGATCAGGGACTTAGAATGATTGAAATATACAAGCACCAGTTTAAAGACCTTTCTAACGTTATAGCTATGATAAAGAACAGAAACTATAAGTTCGTTATATATATGGACGACCTTTCTTTTGAGGATTTTGAGATCGAATACAAGTTCTTAAAGGCAGTTATCGAGGGCGGCGTTGAGACTAAGCCTGAAAATATCCTTATATATGCAACATCTAACAGAAGACATCTTATCAAAGAAACATGGAATGACAGAAGTGATGTTCAGGTTGATAATGGAATGCATAAGTCAGATACTATGGAAGAAAAATTATCACTTGTACATAGATTTGGTGTTACAATAAACTACTCAAGACCTTCACAGAAGGAATACTTTGATATTGCAATTGAATTGTGTAGAAGATTAGGCGTTGAACTTAGTGATGATGAAATCAAGGCTGAAGCAAATAAATGGGAATTAAGCCATGGTGGAATTTCAGGTAGAACAGCACAGCAGTTTGCAAACTATCTGGCAGGTCAACAGAAATAAAACATAGGACAGTATTGATGATAACTACACAATAATAGTTAATTCATGTGGATAATTGTTCAATAATAATCAACATATGTAGATAAATCTTGCAAGGTTGTTAAAAAAATTAACCTTGCAAGATAAAAGAAAAATAAAAAAATAAAATTTTTTTGAAAAAAATTAAAAAAGTACTTGCATTGTTATAGTGACTGTGCTAGAATATTTTTTGTCGCGAGACATTGGCCCATCGCCAAATGGTAAGGCACTGGACTCTGACTCCAGCATTTTCAAGGTTCGATCGTAGAGCTTCGCCAAAACGTTGAAAATGAACAATTTCTCTTGCTCTTAAGAATTTAATAGGTTCTCGAACATCACTTTCTTTTTACAAGAGTTAGGATATTATCGTATGTTTTTCTGGCTTTTTGTTCCGCAGCCATATCTTCTATAAGGTCTGCAATAGGATCACCACAAGATTGGAAGGTAGTAGCTGAGAAAGGAACACCTCCGGCAGACTGTGGCCATACGCCCAAAGTGTGGTCGACATAGTATTTCTCAAAGCCTGCAAGGTCAATATCATCACAAGGAAGGTCTTTTACAAGCTGGGAAACAATGGAGCCGACCATTTCGAGATGCCCAAGTTCTTCCACCGCAATATCGTTGATTAAACCTGCAACTTTAGGGTTTTTCATTGCAAATTTCTGTGACATATAACGCATTGCGGCCCCCTGCTTCTCCGTCAGGACCTCCATACTGACTTATTACTATTTGAGCAATTTTCGGACTTTTGATTTTAATATTTACAGGATACTGTAATCTTTTTTCATAATTATACATTAGCAGTTACCTCCTTCCCAAGGCATTGGACCTTTATTCCAGTCCCAGTAGTCCTTATTTGCTACATCATATGCCGAAAGAGGTCCAAAATTGTAGGTGTACATTTCCCACGCCTCTTCCCGCATTTCCTTCGCCTTGCGATAGTATTCAAAGGGCCTCCATGCAATTGGGATGAGTATCAAGGAACAGCTTTACGTCATCCATTGCAAAACTTGCCTTAGTAATAATATCCATAAGTTTTTCTTTACTCATATCACACTTCATCGTCCACATCCCCTTCCAACATAAGGTTTATAAAGTTCCTTGAATATGGTTCCACAGCCTATAGCCTGGTCAATGTCATAAACATCCTGCCATTTTTGCCATGGAACAAAACACATACCGGGAGCCATATGGTCCACATGTTCTGTTCCACGGTCACAACCCTCATTGTTCCGTTTCATATTGCAACCACAACCCTGATTATCATAAGTCATATTGCAACCACATCTATGGTTATCATTTCCGACACTTTGATTCATAATATTGCGTTCCATTCCGCAATTTTGGTTATCCATTTTGCGGTTTCTCATATTGTTGTTCATTTCACAACCGCATCCCTGTTCAGGCATAGGTCTGCTACCGGGCATCATTCTGTTGCAATTACCACGGTTGTATCTTCCGTTTCTTGGCATATTCATATTGTTATGATTAAAACAATTTGCGTTTTGATTGCAATTGTTGCAGTCCATAAAAATCTCCATTTTCTTTTTGTTCTACAGTATTATTCTATGCATAAAATAATTTGGTGTTAAATAAAAATAAAAACCTTAAATGAATTTCGAAGTTCTGTTTTTTTACAATCAACCCATAAGTTAGTCCTGCAATGATATAATAGGAATGTATCCTCCTGAGATTGGAGGAAAAATGCCTGAGAAAAGAAAAAAAGGACAACACTTAACCTGGGAAAACAGACAGGAGATTCAATTAGGGATTAAAAAATCATTTAAGTTTTGCAGCAATTGCCGACGTTATTGGTTGTTCACCGGACACCATATCCAAAGAAATAAGAAAGCATAGGTATTTTAAAGAGAGAACAAAAACAGCAGGAAATTACAACAGAGTAAATGACTGTAAATATAAAGATACGTGTAAAAAAAGAAACCTGTGTAACAAGAAAAAAGGATATCATTGTAGAATCCAATGTAAGAAATGCTACAAATGTATGACCCTATGTGATGCATATAAACCATATGTTTGTCCAATAGAACACAAGGCACCATATGTTTGCAATGCATGTGATAAATCTGCCACATGCAGATATGACAAATATCTGTATAATGCTAATTGTGCACATCACGAGTATCTTGAAACATTAAAAGTTCAAGAGAAGGAATAGACATGACAAAGGCAGAACTGATAGAACTG
>VOFC01005131.1_pt1 | contig 27700 bp, 53 predicted proteins | sample 5384161 | NCBI WGS metagenome assembly VOFC01 (sample SAMN12384722, study PRJNA508395) | human gut metagenome | isolation source: healthy gut B | host: Homo sapiens | reverse complement strand
TTTTTGCCTTCTATTTCAGTCATGCCAATTACTAAGACACCATCTGAGTATAGCTTTAGTCCAATTATATTTCCTAGCGGTACAACTTTTGTTGCTTTAACTGTTGTAACATCAACATCTTTTACTTTTTATTAAGTTGAATAGACTTACTGTTATTGATGTTTGTTTAGTTTTTCCGACTATTTATTGATGTTTCTATTGTTGTGTTTTGTGTGTTTTTAGTGTAACTCCTGAATTTCACCTAAAGATAATTCTTCGTTTTCAAATAAAATTACTTTCTTCGGTATGTTGGATATGTTTACTGTGTATATTAAAGTTATTAAGAGGAATATTATTAATAAAGTTCTTTTTAAAAATTTCAAAACTGGTCACCCTATATGTAGGGTAACCAGTTTTTAGATTGGTTATACTATTTGTTTCTTACTGCAATAATTTTTATATTGTCTATTTTATAATAACCAATTTGCTCACAACCATGTGAATAGTGATCTGACATGAAGCCAAATGTATCTGGTTGAGGATTATCTACCGGTATGAAGCTTGAACCCGTCATTTCTGTACCAGTAACTAAATATCCATTTTCCTGAACTTTTATGCTCATACTACCACTTGTTGTACTATACCTATTTGAGGAAACATTTATGTGGAAAGCTGACCCAACACGTGTAAGTGATTCTATATTTTTGTATTACTATTTTTATTATATCTAAATTTAAATATTGATCCTGTATCTCCTGCCTCTTCTTTTGGTTTTCCTGTAAAGTTTATACTAAACATATATCCTTCCAAATAGCTACCTTGATCAATAACATTAAACATAAATCCAACTGCATTAAAGCTATCTCCCTATTTACATGGTATGTAAATTGAAACTCTTGTATTGATATAAATTCTGATTTAAATGTTGCCCAAGTTGCTCCTTTACCTTCGAATTGACTATTTCCTGTCATTTCAACTTTAGCACCTTCTGTAAAGCTTCAGTTATTCTTATGTTTGATATACTTCCATCATAAACTTCATGATCTCCACCATCCCAATAACTTGGTGTATCTTTTTCCCCATTTAAAATCTCTTGTCCAATCTAATTCACTTAATGAAATTCTCCAAACAGCATAAAGATCTACATCCTCATAAAAAGTCGCCATCTCCCCAGCTTGATACTTTACAGTAGTAGAATTTGGTACATCAGTCCAACCAACAAATACATACTTTATAAATTTATTATTTGTAGTTATATTTGGTGTAGGATTTTTACCCTGAATTTCTGCAGCAACACCAATCTCGGCGTCTTGTGGTTCTGGGATGTCATTTATTGCTGTTATTTCTCCTCCAACTTCATATGTTGGATGATAAAATATTGTTATTCCTATTTTTCCATCTAAAGTTTGCTTTTGATAGTATCTCTCTCTTGCTAATGCTTCGTTATATGATTTTTCCTGCAAATATGCTATTTTTTTTATCTGATGTTTGCTTGTAATTTGATTTATTTACTGCACAATAGTAACATGCTGTTCTTGATGTTCCATTTTTATTATCATTATGTTGATAATAATATATATTATCAGTTCCATTTAAAAACTCTTTTTGTACATATTCTACACTTCTATAACCAGTGTAAAGTACATTTCCACACTTTTCACAATTTACTCTATGATAGTTAATATCATCTCCACTAAAATATAGTTCTCCTGGGTCTACATATTCCCTATTTGTTGTACTTGTTGCTATTGCATAGTTGTTGTATGTTTTTAGTCCTATTGGCACACCTTGGAAGAATGTTATTAAAGAAATATTGCTAAATAACTGTTCCCAGTCACTATCTGTTAGTTTTGGCAATTTATATATAGTCTCTCCTGGACCATTATAATTTGATATAGCCAAGTTCAAGTTTGTTGTTACAGCATCTCTCATTACTCCTTTTTTTATGCTGTACTATTTCTGATGTTTCATCTTCCGGATCATTAGTTGCACTTATTTTCAATATATTAGAGCTAAGTATTATTGATTTTCTATAGTATTGTTAGATTTTTTTTTGTACTATTTCTAGGTTTCTATTTCCTAAGTTTTGTTTTTACCCAATTTGTAAAAGCATATGCTTCTACATAATAATTTATTGCACTAAAATCTCTATATATTGTACTGTATCTTATATCATCAAGCCCTAAGTCTTTTTAGTTTTTCTGATTTTATTTCTGTATCTATTGTTTCTTTGTGTTTGTCTGTTTGAGCATTTTCTGGCTTAATACTTATACACCATTTTCCTTTATCTTTTCCATTTATTGCTTGATATACTTTTTTATATTCTGTTGTTCCATCTGAATCTCCCCATAGAATTGAAACAGATTTATATCTGCAATCTTCTGAACCTATTTTTATGTTATTCGAATTACTTTATAAAATTTTTTTCTTTAGTTGTTGAATCTATTGTAAAGAAATTATCTGCAATTTCATCATAATATAATTTTTTTTCGTGTGTTACATCATATATATATTTAAAGGTCTTTATTACATATTGACTATCTTCCTTACATAAAAACCTGTTCCTCCAGTATTTCTGGCTCTATTTCTGTATTGTCACATTCTAGACCAGTTATTTTATGATCAACTATTATATGTGAATCCTTTGGATTACTTAAATATGCATTGGGTATATAAGCTCTTGGTAGTATATTGCTTTCTAGATAAATTAAATATCCATCTTTATTTACAACTTCTCCATTTACTTTTCCATATACATATATTCTGTTATCTAAAGTGTAATTAACAACAACATTTGTTCTGTTTTTATTTGCTGTATCTCTATACCTCGCTGCATATGCTATTTTGTTATTTAGAATATTTCTGTATTCCCTTTTGGCTTCATTTATATTTGTTGTTAAGTTTGAAAAAGTTTGAATTTCTGTTTCCATTGCTTCATTTGTGTATGTATATGTATATGTTTGCCCTGTTATTCCTTTATCTACATCTGCTTTATATAAAATTTCTCCTGCATCTGATAGAATTATTTTATTAGCTGTACCAGATTCATAAAACATTTGCACACTATTACTATTTGTAGCTGTAACTGGCATATATGTTGGTGCATAGATGTAATATCCATCATACATTGTTACAGCTATTGCTGGGATGTAATTTAGCATATACTCTTTTGCTGTTCCAGATAAATGAAGGTTGTTTGACAAGCTGGTTATAAATGTATTTATTACTGCTTGTACATTATTTCTTGTTGTTTGGCTGTTTACTTCACTTACCCATTCTGACCAGTCTACTGTATTTACCTCGAAAGCTTTTATTCCTTCCTTTGTTGCCTCTGCAAGTTTTGTATCGTATTCTGCTTGCAACTTTAATGTTTGTTGTTGCATATTCAAATAATATGACAAAATTACAATTAAGGGTATTGTTATAACTAAAAATATTATTGCTAAATTTTGTAGTTTCATATTTTTTTTATTCCTTTCTCTTACCTTTTTAATTATGTTGTTTGTACATAATTTACTTGTATATTTGTAGTTGCCCATAGAGAGTCTGTTATGTTTAAAACTTCTTTAACTAATTTAATATCTATTACATATGCATTCATTTCAGTATCAAAATATAGCACATATGATGGTATTGTTCTTCCTACTTCATATGAGGCGCTATCCACAATAATATTTACTGGATAAGTCTCATTATATTTATCTATTTTTATTTTCAAACCATTACTAGTAATTGTTTTTTTTCTGGCAAGTCAACTACGTTATCAATATGTTTCGCTTTTATTATAACCTCTTTTTCAGCTATTGTTGGTTTATTTGGTGTTATTGCTTCTGCTTTTTTCTACATTAGAATCTGAATTTTACAACTATTCCAGAAGATGATGTTCCTATTGTATATGTATCTTTTTCCGACTAGTTTATAAAACATGTTTTTAAATTGTGTTCCTAATGTTATATTTATATTTTTACATTTACAATTACGTAGTCATCTTTTTTCAACTCATAAAATCCGTCATTTCTTATTTTATCCATTATTGTATTTGTATAAACAGAATAATACTTTATACTCACCTGTTTGAGAACTATCAGCTGTAGATGTTGCTCTTCTTGAGTTATCATCTATTATTTGTGCTTCTATTTGTATATCATAAGCATTTCCTGTTGTACTTATCTTTTGAACTAATTTATTATAATCAAATTCGGTTATTCTACCTTTATTTGTTACTGTTTCAACAAAATCAGAAACAGCAACTTGTACAACAGTTTGTGCTATTTCATCATTTTTATTCGCCATAATTGTAAGTGGTAGAACAAACATTAATATAACTGCAATAAAAGATTCCAATAATAGCCATTAATGTATCAGACATAAAATTTTCCTCCTGTTATTTTTTAAAATAGGGCAGTCACACTAAATGTTCTGCCCTTTTACCTTTTAAATTTAAAATTTATTTTCCTGTTGTTGTAACTAATGCAGAGCTACTAGCCTCTATTGCTATTGTATCTTTCCCGCTATGCTATAAATAAAGTTTTTAAATTGGGTTCCAAATGTTACATTAGTATTTTGTACTTTAGCTTTAATATAATCCCCTTTGTTTTAGTTTATAAACTCCATCCGTTTTCAATTTATTTTCTATTGAATTTTTAAATTCAGAATAATAAATATTTTCACCTATTTTATTTATATTTTGTCCTTTTTTTCCTGGATTATCATCAAGTATTTGAACTTCTAAATCAACAGAATATGAATTTCCTGTTGCATATAAATTTTGTATAAACTCACTATATTTTTCCTCAGTTATTTTTCCTTCCTTTGTTGAAGTATTCACAAATTCTGCAACTATTGTTTGCACAGCTGTTTGTGTTACTTTATCATTTTGATTTGCTGTTGCCATTACTGGAATAATGAATAAAGCTACAACAGCTACTAATACAACCATAATTGTAATAAATGTATCTGACATTTTTTCTTCCTCCTAGTCTATTTTCTTTTTAAAAATTACATATGTTCTTGTCGTTCCTGGTTGAATAGTAATTCTAGTTCCATCATCAGCTGTTCTAAAAACCCCCTCCTGTTGTTATCTCTAAAACTTTTTCTAGATATTTATTAGTACCATTCTTTAGTTTATTTTTAATATAATCTTCTCTTTCTTGTTCTACGTTTTCTTGTGATGATGGCTTAAACGTTTTTTCTATTACACCATTCTGATCCTGAATTTGAACAAAAAACTTTTTTCTTTAACTTGAGTTTTGTAAAGCAGAAATAACTGTATCTTCACCTACAATTCTTCCTTCATCTGTTTTTTTCATCTGTCCAATCATAATAATTTGTTTTATCTGAATACCATAAACAGTATCAGCAACCTCCTTGGTTTTAGTCATAAGAGAAAAAACTGTTGATAGTGCTATTACAAAAAACAAAAAACTGCAAAGCCATTTTTAATGCATCTGTTGCGTTCTCCATTTTTTTTCCTTCTTTCTTGTCCTGAATCAAGTATATAGCATCTATACTATATACTTGATTCAGATAAGCTTTAACTTATCCCAAAAATCATCTTATTTTTTATTTGCTAACAGTTACCTTTTGTAACATAACCTTTATTATTATTATCAGATCCATATGTCAATTCAACATTATATTTGTCTTTAGATGTAATTGTAACACCAGTTGCTAATTCGAAAACAACTTGATGATCAACATTTGTTCCATTGCTTGATTGTACTGCTGATTTCAAAGCTCTTATTTGGCTTGCAGATTGATCACTACCCTCATATGGTGTAAATTGAGCATTAAATGTTCTTATCGCTATAGCCTTTGATTGATCTTTCAACTGATTTTTTGTGTATCACCTGTTGAATTCATTATTAAAACACCAACTGAAATTAATAATATAGAAATTAAAATAGCACCAGCTATAATTAAAGCTTTTGAAGCATTCTCCATATATTTCACCTCCATTTGATTCTAATATTTATTTGGTTCTAGAGCTCTTGCTCTAAAAGTTAATATCATTTGTTACTCTAAAATTTCTTCAAAATACAGTTTACTTACTCTTCCCTGATTTTTTGTGATATTCAATTTTATTACATCTAAAATTTAACTAAATTAAAGTTTTCTACAAACTTAGTTATATCATTATTATAAAAGGTTTCCATTTGGTATGTTTTACCATTTGTATTCATTTTTATATTTATTTTAATACTATTTTCATTATTTTCAATGAAAATCCTTTTTCATCTTTTTTTTCAACTTTGTTTATTTCATTTTCATTTATAACCTTATTTATAAGAGTTACTAATTCTGTGCCATATATGCTTTTTTGTTTATATAGTACTCATACTGACTATTATACTTTTTATGTTTCTAATAGTAGTCTTTTTGAGTTATAAACAATCCACATATTGAAAAATAATATAATTACAATTGAATTGCAATAATTAGTACTGTCTTTTTTCATATTTCACCTAACCTAATTATACATTTTTTCTTTTTTTTTTTCAATATTTTAGTATATTTTTCAAATATTATTGATATAACCATTCCTTCTTCATCATAATCTATATTTTTGCAACGAAATACGTTTTCAGTATGGCCTGCTTTATCTAGCAATATGTTTTTAGATAAAAAATCATTTATTTGAGAATCATTCCAATCAGTAATATCCTCATTTTTTAAAAATACTCTTTGTACCAACATCTCTTTCTTTTGGCAATTCCTCTTGCCGTTACAATATCCTGTGCTGTTAGGTTATTTCTATCCTCATAAATTAAAAATTTACTATTGTATTTTTGTAGTTCCACGGTGTCTAACCTTGTAACGTATGATTCTGAAGTTTGATTAAGTTTACCATGTAAGAAAACTCCAATCGATAGAACTATCAACGCAAGGAATACTGCTCCCACTATAACTAATGCCTGTGTTGCATTTTCCATATTACATCAATCTCCTATTCTTTAAATCTAAAGGTCATAGTGCTTACTCTACCTTCTTCATTATATGTTACACTCGCACGTATAAATTGATGTTTTTGTGTTATTGACAAAATCCTTATACTCAGCATCACTCAATTCAGCACCATTTCCTTGTTGTATAAAAAAATTTTTACCTTATATCTATCATTTTCGTTATATTCTTTGTTGTTTTGTTCTGCTTTATTAATTACAGTTAATACCTCTGTTCCGTAAAGTAAACGCTTATTATATGCTTCCCATTCATTGTTCCAAGCTGCTAATCTTTTCTGCTTCCTGTTTTAAATTTTGGGCATTTCCCATGTTCGAAATATTACTAAACATATACACTAGCATTGTTATAGTAAGTATTCCAAGTAAAATTCCACCCGCTATTAATAAAGCTTGTGCTGCATTATCCATAACTTCATTCCTTTCCCTTAAGACATTGTATTAATTTCAATTGAATTGAAGCTTTCTGTCATTGCTGACATTCCTATTGCAACTAATGGTACAATTAGGTATCCAACAAATAATCCAACCATTGGAGCAAATCCAACTACCTTTCCAATCATTCCTTTTCTTTTTTATTAGTTTTTCATTAGATTCCTCACGTTTTGCTTGGTAATACTCTCTTTCATTATCTAGTTCATCAAAGGCTTCTGAAATTGGTATTTTTTTTCAACTGCCGCTTGTAAACTCTCTATAATTTGCTCTAGCTGAGGAAAAGCAATCTCATCTTTTAATTGTTCTAATGCTTCCCACGCTCCTGATTCATAGTTATTTAAGCATTTAGAAATCGGTTCTCTAAAAATATTTGAATACCTCTCAAGCCACTCTAATATCATTTCAACATTTACTCTTTCAATTTTCATAAGCATTAATATTATTGTTTGATATTCCATTACTTCATTTTCCATTTCAAGGGATCTTAATTTCTTTTGTAAAATTAACATCCATGTAGGACTACAGAATCTAAATATCCACAGATAAATGCTATTAACAATTCAAACCACTGAAAATTTTCCTTATTTACAACAGCAAGTTTGCTCATTATCTGCTCTGTAGCCTTTTTAAGTTCAGCTTCAGTAGCCTTTTTTATAAAACTCTGTCTTTGGTAAATATGCCTTTATTTCATCTGATGTGACACCCATCTTGCCCTTAAATTTCTTCAAAACTTCATTTTGTACCTCAGTAACTTTCATAGCTTCAGCTCTATCTTTGTCAGTCATAGAGCCCAATAAATTGTAGTCTGAAGTTGGTTCATTATAAATATAATCAAGTGCAACCTTATGTCCAAATGCAAATAATAATATTACAATAATTATTGCTGCAATTGCAATTACAATTTTGTTTATATACAAGGTTTCTATTTTCTGTTTTGTTGCAGACTCCTTCATTAAGTTTGTAACAACTCTATGTTCCTTTGTGTTCTTTTTAGGTATTATTAAATCAACTATCTTCTTTACAAATGGTTTACTATATAATTTCATTTGCCAAACTTTACTTTGGTCTTTAAAATCTACTTTTATTCCTCCTGTATCCTTGATTTTTCTAGTTAAATAATAACATACAAATGTAAGAACTACCAAGGCAATTTGCACCATAAGTCCACCTTTACCATCATAGAACTGTGCAGTAAATGCAAAGTTACTTATTGCCCAATTTTTTAGTGGAGCCATAAATAGTACTGGTAAAATTGCTATAACTGATAAACTTTGGAATACATAATCTAACTTGTCCCTTTTTAATATTTCAAGTTGCATTTCTTGTGTAATGTTATTTAAGTTTTTAAGATATAGTGAAGCTCCATCTTTATCTGTTCTATCACCAAATTCTCTTGTTAAGTATGATATTCCTGCAAACTCTTTTAGGAAGCTGTTTGGCGCAACATCATAATACTTTTCAAGTTCTGTTTCTGGGTCTTCAGAGATTAATATTTCATAAATTTTTTTGTCCTTGTACAGAAACTTCAAGTTCATCATTTTGTGATACTTGATAAATTGCTTCTTCAACCATATTAAATTCATGGTATGCATGTCTTATTTCGGCAAAGAAATCAATTTGTTGTTTTAAAAGTTTTGTATCATACTTGTCTATCATTCCAGACATAAGTGTCTCAATCAAGAATAATTCAAATAGCAATAATATAACTAATAGTAATGGATCTGATTTTGTGAATGCAATTACCAATATTGTAACAGGAATTATAATACACAAAGCTTTTGTAATAATATTTGCTGTTTGCATTCTTGTCTTGTATTCATCTTGCATATGTATAATCTCTAGTTTTCTTCTAATTTTTAGTACATATCTTTTAAATACTGGAACAGATGTATAAAAATTATATAATTTTTGGTAGATTACATCCATTGAGTATTTGTTTTGTTTTGTTCCTGCTCTTAATTGTCTAATTTTCTTCATATCGCCCTTATTTGCTTTTTGAGCGAATTATTAAATATGCAACAATAATCAAAGCAAATAATCCACCTGTTATTCCTAATATAATGTATATTACATTATTTGACATTTAGTTTTCACCTCATTTTTTTGCTACTTTTACTTGTTTTCTTGCCCCCAGTTTCTTTTTTCTATAAATTCATCAAAAATTCTTCAGCATCTTTTGTATTCATATTGTTTCTCATTTCTCTAATGTTTGTGTCTGATATTTTATTTGTTAAAACATAGGCATCGTTATGGTATTCCATAACATTTACATATGTGTATAGTTCTTTGTTTGTAACTTTATGGAAATATCTTGTTGCATTGTCCATAAATTTTTCTACTTTACCTTCAAGTGTTTTTTCTTTTCTGTAATCGTATGTGTATTCTCCTTTATCTTCAATTGGAATACATTCTGTTACTCTTTCTATGTATCTTCTACCTCTAAAGTCTTTTTACTAAGTGTATATCAAAGTTTAATACAGATACAACCTGTTCTTCTGCTATTGTTTCATCTGTAAATGTTCCTGCTCTTAACATTGAGTTTCTTAGTGCTGTTATTAAGTTTGGAAAAGTTTTAGCATGGTGAGTAAATAATGTAAATTTAGAAGCAACCTGTGCAGCTTGTATCATCCATGCTGCTACGGGATCTGTTGCAACCTCTCCGGATAATGTTTACTCCACCATCTGTTTTCTTTTGAACGTCCAAACATTCCTGACCTGATATAGTTTCTGTTTCCCTCATTGAAAGTATATTTCTAGTTGGATATATTTTTCTTAAGTGCAACTCAAATGCAGTTTCCGTGATACGTAAGTTCATTGTTTCATATATATTTTCTATCATAGCCATAAGCATTGTTGTTTTACCACAACCCTGCTCACCTGTAAGTGCTAATATTCTAGCACCTTTTACAAGGAATTTTAAAAGGTTAATTGCTTCTTCTTTTCCATCTACGGTAATTATTTGTTCTAGAGTTGCTCTCTTTACGTCGAACTTTCTTACGAAGAATGCCCATGTCTCAGACATACTTGGTCTAACAACAACGACACGAGAACCATCCTTCATTTCATTAATCTTATAACCATTTGTATCTGATAGCTGTCCTGGGTTGTTATATTTGTAGATATTCTGGCAAACTCTTTTTTAGCTCACTTTCTTTTCCAAAAGAAAGGAATGCTAATCTAATAGATTTACCTTGGAAGAATATCCAAATACTATCACATGCTCTTGGAACTTTATGTTCTGATATTTGCTCTAGATAATCACCATCTGTTTGTGCAACTTGGCTTAGGAAACTTTCTGGAAGACCAGATACACCTCCTGAAACACCATCTATATTCATATCTCTTATTTCATCAATAGAGCTATATCCCTTATAGAATTGATAAATTTTTTGTGTTACAATATTTAATTTATCAGCAAAATCTAATTTGAAATTTTCTTGTTCATAAATCTGGCTAATTTCTTCTTCTGTAATAACATAACTTGGTTTTTGATTCTCCTCAACATATTTTTAAAACTGCTAAATCATACTTTTTAATCATTTGTGTTAAAGCCTCATATCCAAAGTCTTTTTGTACATATGTAAAAGGATGTCAAATTTATCTTGTGCTGTTAGAAGAGATGGTACATCAAATGGAATTGCTTTTAGATATGTTAATTTCGTTTACTCCATATTCCTTGTATAGCAAATCATAAATCAATTCCTTAACATACTTTTTTTGTCGTTTACGTCTCCGTATGTACATCCTTTTAAAGCTTTTCTCAATTCATATTTTTTTGCTTTTCTTCTTTTTAATTCTTCTTCTGATAAACCTATATCATATAAGTTTACCTTTGTAATTTCATCTAGTCTTTGTTTAATAAAATCAAGCATACTGTCTAGAGTATATGATTTCTCATCTACCACTTGTTCATCTTCTTTGGCATTTTATTTTTCTTAATCATATAATAAACTAGTATTCCAAATATTATTAGTACCATTAATATCAAAAAGTATATTTACTATATTCATATTAGTTCAGTACTCCTCTCTTTATTATACTTGTACTTGTAATTCTTTTAGTTTTTTCTATAATTCTTTGGCCAACTTCTGATAGTGACTCAATAATTGGTGCTTGTACACTATTTTGTTTGACTTTTCTATAATTAATCATAAAATCTGCTAAGTTTCCTTCATTACATGCCTCAAAAAACAATGTATTGTAAGGGATCCCATATACTTCTGGCAATCTCTGTTCTTTGTAAATTTTTTTTTTATTATATTTTGAAAATTTGTCATATTTTCCTAATAGAAACATAAGATTGTATTCATTTATTGCTGGGCATAATCTTCTATTTGCTAAAAACTCTTTTAATGCTTTCATTCTTTGTGTTGTGTTTGCCACAATTAAGTTGCTCTCTTGCAATATTTCTTGCACATATGGGTCTTCTAAACTTCCTTCTATATCCACAAACACCAAGTTATAATATTTATTCGCCATTCTAATAATACTTTTCATGTATTCCTTTTTTTTTTCATAAGTATCTTTGGAATATTATTATCTGTTAATATCTCCAGTCTGTCTTTAAAAACAGTTTTAGTATAATTTGTTATTATTTCAGGTGTTGTTTTTGTTACTTTTGCAATTGCTTTTATTACGCCCGTTATTCCTGTGTCCAAGTCTGTTCGTGGTTTTCATTTTTTGCTTGTGCCCAAAAGCAATCTTGAAGTCCTGTGTCGTTGTATTTCGTATTAATTAGTAAAAATTTTATAGTTTTCTTCTATTGACAGATATGTTGCTATTCCTGCCATAGATGCAGTTTGAGCTGTTTCTATTTTATCATTTCCATAAAAAGCGATTACTGACATTTTTCCTCCCTTACCTAACAAAACCGTTAGTTTATATGTTTTTTAACATTTTTTTTACATCACCAAGTCTTATTTCTGGTGCAATTTGAGATATAATTTCTAAAATACCTTCTTTATATTGCATTGATAATTCTTTAAAGCTAATTCTCGCATTTCTTTGATTTTGTACTATAACAGAACTATCTCCTGCTTCAAATGGGAAGTAGATTTTTTCCTTACTCCATTTTTACAGCATAATAGAAAGATAAAAAATTTAGATATTCGTCTTCATCTCTGTCCATGTTCTTTGAAAATAAAATTTTAGTCATCAGCATTTTTTTCTTCAGATTGTCCAACAGTTTCCAGACCTTTTTTTATTGAATAATTGTCAAATGCAGTCACAAAATAATTTTTATCAGAAGTATACATTTCAAAATTTTCAAAAAGCTTTCCTGTTATCTATATCTAATAGCATAATATCATAGTTAAAATCTTGTGTTCCTGCATAGTTCATTATTTCTTGGAGATTTTCAAAGCCTATTGCAATATCCATTTCTTCATATGTTGTTATATATTTTCTACTTGGCATAATACAAGGTACTGTGTACCTTGTTTTTTGCAAAGTAGTTGCATCTACGATTAAAACTTTTACATCATTTTCAACAAGTAATTTGGCAATATATATAAGCAAATCTGTTTTATCATATGCTCCTATAAAACCTATCTTTTTCAAGTTGTTTCCTCCCTAAGTTACATTTTTTATTCTAATCCTGACAAATAACTTTCTCTTGCTTGTTTTGCATTTGTAATCTGTTGTTGCATTCCTGTCTCAACATTAATTTTAGCATTTTCAGCATATTGAGACAACGCGCTATTAATTGGATTTCTAATATTTCCTGAATTTACACATATTTATTAGCAATGCTTTCTCTTGCAGTTGCTACAATGTTAGGATTTGATTGTATTAAATTTACAACTTCCTCTGATGGGCTATATGTATATACAGATTTCTCTTGCATTCCTGGTTCTACATATTTTGCTAAATATAATTCTGAAGATGTCATCTTATATGATTCTACAATAGCACTGTTTAATAGTAGTATTTCATCTTCTGTTAAGTTAAATCCCACAGTTTGATTGTATATACTTACTATAGATTTTTTGATATTACAATTAAATCTTGTGAGTTTGGCAATCTTAGTCTTATATCTATATAATCCCCTTCTTCTAGTGTTGTTGGCATTGTTATCATATTATATTCCATATATCTTAAAGAGTTTTCTATATCCTCATCTTCTGTAGACATTAACATACTCTTTGTTAAAATTGTTCCTTCTTTTTAATGCAACTTTACTTTTATATCCTGATGTGAAAGCAACATCGACTAATTTGCCTGTTTGATCTGTACGTTTTGCTCTAATAAAGTCTGTATTATTTGTAGTTACAGGTATCTCAACTGCTTCAACCATTGAACCTGTTATTTCTTCTCCAGAATTTACACTTTTTCCTGATTTTAGTCTATAAACATAGTCATACTGAGTTGTATCTGCTTTTTTCTTGTCTGCTTGTGGTTTTATTACAACAAGGTATACAATTGCTCTATTAAAATTGCTATTACTAGCATTACTAAAACTCCTAATAAAAATGAATTTCTTACCTTTCTTTGCATTGGATTTGATGGCATAATTATTCCTCCTAATTTCTATTTTATTTATTATAATTCTACAACAAAAAAACATTAAAATACAATAACTTTTAAATTTTGTCATATATTTTTAATATTTATGTAATATTTTTGTAATATTTATTTTTAAAATAATTTTTATCCAATTTTTCAAAAAAATTACTAGTTTATTTTTTAATATTTTGCACATCATAAATGTTGAAAAGCATGAAATTGCTTTAACAATTTTTTTTAAAAATCCTAGGAGGTGAAAAGAAATGGCAAACACAAATTCAAACAGAACATTAGTTCCAGAAGCTAAAGATTCTTTAAATCAATTCAAATATGAAGTTGCTACAGAAGTAGGTGTTAACTTAAAGAATGGTTATAATGGTGATATATCTGCAAAAGATGCTGGTAGAATCGGTGGTAACATGGTTAAGAAAATGATTCAAAAGCTGAAAGTCAAATGTTAAATAAATAGTTCCAGTTTATTTTAAAATGTTAAAAGCCAATTTCATTTTATATTTTGAAATTGGCTTTTATTTTTATTGATAACTAAACTCTCCTGAACCTGAGTTATAGAAATATTCTTTTTACTTACATTATCGTATAAGCAAGCTTTTCCCTCTGTATCTAGCACTGGTACAAAATCTCTAACTAGTGTATCCCCTTGCCATATCTTGCAGTAATACAATTTGAATTTTCCAAATCTGTTTTCTGCTGTTCCTCCTTGAGAAATATTAAATAGGTAAATATTTTTTGCAACACTAATTGTATCAGAGTTTGTAATCGTTTTTGTTTTTGAATTTGAAGTTATATCTATTTTTCCTATTCCTTTTCAACGTGAATTATATTTCCTGCGGTATAAGTAAGGCTACTAGAAGTTTTGCTTTTGTTATAATCCCATCTTAAATCTCCATTTACAAAGAATAAATCCATTGAAACTTGACTAACTGCTACTCTAGCTCCCATTATTGCTCTTGTTTCAGTAATATTAGTTAATGCGAATTCCATCTCAAATCTAGTGTTTGTATCTGGCTGAATTCCTGTATCAATCCATTGAGTGCCTGTTCCTTCTATATAAGTAACTGTGTTAATTCCATTATGTTTTAACACATTATTTTTTTTTAAGTCTGTTTCTTTAATATATTTTTTCTCCATAGTCAAAGTTTGCAGTTCTTAATATTCCATTCCATCTAATTCCTGTTACAGTTGTAGTGGTTTGAACTGTCTCAGTTGCTGTTCCTGAAACTAGTGTTATTTTTGCATAACCATTTCCAGAGTGTCCTGTCTCTGTGCCTCCTGATGTTGATGTAAATGATGAAGATCCCGCATATGTTGTTGCATTGCTTAAATTATACTTTGAATCTACATAGTAGCCACTACTTGGTCTTGATGTTGCTGTACATACAAAGCCTGAACCACCGCCTCCGGCACCACCGACCAGATCCATAATAAGCCCTTGCACCTTGTGAATATGAAGCTCCTCCTGTTCCTCCTGTTCCAAGACTTCCTGCAGAACCTGCAGTTCCTCTTTGAGTTGATCCTGTTAAAGAACCTCCGGCCACCTCCGGCCACCGGCCATACCAACCGCCACCGACCACCTCCGGCCACCTCCAGCATAATAAGTATTATCTGACTGTGTAGTGGTTTTTGGTTGAAACGGCTCCACCTGCTCCTCCTGGAAGCAGCTGAGCCACCCCTTCCACCTTTTCCGCCATAATTTGCTTGTCCTGAATCTTTTCCAGTACCACCACTAGTTCCTCCACCTAAGCCACCAATTGCTGACGTATTTGCAGAAAGCGAAGAACCCCATTACAACCAGGTCACTCCTGCGCCGCCGCCTCCACCAGCAACAATTACTCTATAGCCTAAAAACAGTGCCTCCGAATTCTTATATCGTCGCTCCTCCTCCACCAGCTCCTGCTATACCCTTTTGATGAGTCTGAACCATTTCCGCCTCTTCCGGCCTCCATTGCTTCCACCTGTTCCACCAATTTTGGCAGATGTTACAGAAGTTCCTTGTCCTCCAACATTTACAGTTAGTTTATCACCTTAGAGATAGGCTTATTGTTCCGATAGAGTATCCACCTTTTCCACCATAATATGTTGTGTTATACGAACCACCTTGTGCACCCCATACTTAAGTGTATATGTTCCAGTTGCTGGTGCTTCATATGTACTAGAACCTACTGTTCCAAAGTTTGTTACTTGATTTGTTAAAGTTTTTGTTACTTCAGTTTCTGTTGTCTCTATCCAACTTTTTTCTCCAAATAATTCTGGATATTTATCTATATAGTCTGCATCATTTAAAACTAAATTTGCTTCAAGTTTATAGTTTGAACTTGCAGTGCATTTATATATTTTGTCTTTTGCAAATATATATCCATCTGTATCTTCTTGTATAATTTTGCATACTTTTAATAAATTGTCTGTATTTAAAATTGGTATTATTTCGTTTTCTCCTGCAAAATAACTTTTTATATACTTGCTCAGCATTCTCAACATCACTTTCATATATTTCTTTGGTTTCTCTTTTTTATTTCTGCTTGTGATTGTCTTCTATTCATAATTATTGTAAATGTACTTACTAGAAAAGCAAGCATAAATAATATTGTAACAAGTGTTATTAAAGTTATTGCACCACGTTCTTTTTTTTCATCTGTTTTTCACTCCTTTTACATTTGAATAAATTTTATTACATATTTATAAAATTTTCAATATGTTTCATAAAATTTATTTACTTGTTGAACCAAAGCCACCTTTTCTTTCGCCTGTTGCAATGTCATCATCTGTTACTAGAAATTTTGGAATATTGCTTGTCCTATTGCGTCTCCTTTTTTTATTTCTATATCTTCATCTTTAATATTATAAAATGCAAACATTATATGCCCATCATTATCTGGATTTCCATAGTAGTCACTATCTATTACTCAATACTATTTGAAAGGATTAGTCCTTTTTTTACCTGGGTTTGAGCTTCTATTTGCAAGTATTAATACTTCATCTTCTCCCATGTATGCTTTTAAGCCTGTTTTTACAAGTGTTGGTTTCATACCTTTTTTTAAAGCTTGGTATAACTGTATCTTCAGCAGCTTCTATATCGTATCCTGCTGAACATTTTGTTTTTTCTTACTGGTAAATTAATATTCCACTTCTCAAATCCTTTTGCTATTTCAAATCCTCTTTTTCTTTCCATTTTTTTTCTTCCTTTCCTTATTTGCAAAGTTTTTCTATTACTTTTTCTAGTTTCATTCTTTCCTGCTTACCTGTTTGCATATTCTTTAGAGTAACTTCTTCTGCTTTAATTTCATCTTCTCAATTACAATTACATATGGTATTTGTAATTTATCTGCATATTTGAATTTAGTTTTTATTTTCTTATTATCAAAATATATTTCTCAATTTACCCTAGCTCCTCTTAGTTTGTTTGCAGTTTCTATTGCTGGCTTTAGGTCGTCTACCATTGATAGGATTAATACATCTGATATAGATTTTTTCTCTGTTTTTATTAGTCCTATTTCATTTAAAACATAGAATAATCTTGTAAGACCTATAGACATTCCTACTCCTGGCATTTTCTTCTCTGTATAGTATTCACTTAAATTGCTGTATCTTCCTCCTGAGCATATACTTCCTATTGATTTATATTCATCTAAAAATGTTTCATAAACTGTTCCTGTATAATAATCTAATCCTCTTGCAATACTTACATCTACTGTAAAATATTCTTCTGGAACATTGAATAATCTAATATATTTAGTAACCTCTTTTTAATTCATATAAGCCTTCTTTATATGTATCATTTTCAATGTTTAAATTTTTCTAGTTTTGTAATTTTTCATCTGTTGTTCCTTTGAATTCCAATAAACTGCATTATCTTTTTCAATACTCTGTTCTGGCATTTGAAGTTCTCTAAGTTCTGCTCTTACTTTTTCTTCTCCTATTTTTTCTATTTTGTCTATTATTCTCATTACATCAACAGATATTTCTTTTGCATTTACATCTTCAAATAATCCGTTTAGAATTTTTCTGTTATTCATTCTTATAGTAAAGTTATCTAACCCTAAGTTTTTTAAATACTTCATACATTATGCTTGAATTTCTGCATCATTTATAATGTTTACTTCTCCATCTCCTATAACATCTATATCGCATTGATAAAATTCTCTGTATCTACCTTTTTGTGCACGTTCTCCTCTATATACTTTTCCTATTTGATATCTTCTAAAAGGAAAGCTTAGTTCGTTTGAGTATAGTGCAACATATTTTTGCAAGTGGCACTGTTAAGTCAAACCTTAATGTTAGTTCGCTATCTCCCTTTTTAAATGAATATAGTTGTTTTTTTCTGTTTCTCCACCTGCTTTTGCAAGAAGAACTTCTGTGCTTTCTATTACTGGTGTATCTAGTGGTAGAAAACCAAATTTTTCATATGTTTTTTTATTGTTTCTTTCATTTGGTTAAATAGTATTTGGTCTTTTTTAATAGTTCCATAAAACCTGGTAATGTTTTTGCTAATGTTTTTTGCCATAAATATCTCCCCTTTTTAATTTTTACGTGTTACGTCATATACGCTATCTACTTTTCTTATTTGTTTTAGTACTTGATTTAATTGTCCAATGTCTTGAACCTCAAGTGTTGCATCTATTGTTGCAATTCTATCTTTACTTGTTCTTGTGTTTACTCCCATTATGTTTATTTTTTTTGATTTGTAATTTCCCTTACAACATCTGAAAGTAAACCTGTTCTATCATTTGCAAGTATTTGTATATCTACATTATATTCGGCCTTTTCTGTTTGGTCAAACCATTCTACTTCTATAATTCTCTCCTCCTCTGATAATAAATCTTTTTAAGTTTGGGCAATCCTTTCTATGTATTGAAACACCTCTACCTTTTGTTATGTATCCTATAATGTCGTCTCCTGGTACTGGATTACAGCATTTAGAGAATTTTACTAAGCAGTTGTCTACTCCTTTTACAATTACACCAGATTTTGGTGATTTTGTTTTTCTTGGTTTTTCCGTTACAAGTTCTTGTATTTTTTTTCTTCAATAACATCTTCTTCATGTTCTTTTTTTATTCTTCTAGTAATCTTGTTATTATTTTATTTGGTGATATTCCACCAAAGCCAATACTTGTATACATATCTTCTACTGTGTTGTAATTGTATCTGTTTAGTACAACTTGTATCCATTCTGGTTTAAATAAGTCGCTATGTGACATACCAATTTTTCTTTATTTCTTTGTCTAATATGTCTTTTCCTTTTCTATGTTATCTTCTCTTTCTGTTTTCTTAAACCATTGTTGTATGTTAGTTTTAGCACTTGAGCTTTTTTACAATTTTAAGCCAATCTCTACTTGGTCCTTTTGCTGTTTCTGATGTTAGAATTTCTACTATGTCACCACTTTTTAATTTTGTAATTATTGGCATCATTTTACTGTTGATTTTGCACCCTATCATTTTATGTCCCTACTTCTGCATGTATACTATATGCAAAATCTATAGGTGTTGAATTTCTTGGAAGTGTTTTTATTTCTCCCTTTGGTGTAAATACATAAACTTCATCTTCAAATAGTTCTGTTTTAAAGTTCTTAAGAATTCTGTTGGATCTTGCATATCCTTTTTGCCATTCTAGTGTTTCTCTAAAGCCAAAAAGCAAGTTTATCTTCTTCAACTACTACATTTTGATTTTTTAAATTTATTTGCCTCTTTATATGCCCAATGGGCTGCGATACTATTCTGCTACCTATGCATATCCCATGTACGAACTTGTATTTCAAAAGGTGTTCCTTTTTGGACCAATTAAGTATTATGTATTGATTGGTACATGTTTGGTTTTGGTACTGCTATATAATCTTTAAATCTTCCTGGCATTGGTGTGTATAAATCGTGCACAACTCCTAATGCTGCATAACAGTCTTTTACTGAGTTTACCATTATTCTTAGTGCAAATAAGTCATACACTTGGTCTATTGTTATGTTGTCTCTTTTGCATTTTTTTCTATAAATACTATATAAGTGTTTTGCCCTGCCTGTAACTTCTGCAATAATTTTTTCTTTCTTTAGAGCTGCTTGAATTTCATCTCTTATTTTGTCTATAAATTCTAGTCTTTCTTCTCTTTTCTTTTTCAATGCTTAATACAAGTTCTCTATATTCTTCTGGGTATAAATATCTAAAAGCTAAGTCTTCTAGTTCCCATTTTAAAGAATATATACCAAGCCTATTTGCAAGTGGTGCATATAGCTCCATTGTTTCTTTGGCATTAGCTATTTGTCTATCTCTTTTTAAACTTGAAAGTGTTCTCATGTTGTGAAGTCTATCTGCTAGTTTTATAAGTATTACTCTTATATCTTTTCCCATTGCTAGGAAACATTTTTCTGTAATTTTCTACTTGTTGTTCTTCTATTGTTACATATTTTATTTTTTTCCAAGTTTTGTAACACCTGCAACCATTTCAGATATTTCTTCGCCAAAGATTTTTTGTTATGTCTTCACTTGTTACATCTGTATCTTCAACAACATCATGTAATAGTGCTGCTGGGTTGTTGCATCATCCATTTGTAGGTCTGCTAGAATATAGGCAACTGCCACAGGATGTATTATGTAGTCTTCTCCAGACATTCTTTTTTGCCCACGGTGATGTTCTTCTGCGAAATTATACGCCTTTAATATTAAAGCATTATTAAATTTTTCTCTTATTCATTTTCATTCTTTTTTTATTACATCACCAATTGTTTTTTTTTTGTGCTTTCCATGCTACTTATCCTTTCTATTTGTTCTAAATTGATTTCATTATATCTTTTAAGTTTATTTGTATTTGTTCTTGTCCATTATATGCGTTTATTTCTAGTGTTCCAACCATCAACTTTATCTCTATTAAGTATTCTTCTGAAAGTTCTCCTAGGTTGAAACCTATTGCATTTATTATTTCATTTTCATCTTTTAGCATTAGTTTTAAGTGTTTACCTTCTGATAATGCCCTTATTGATGCTATTTTTCAAATTTTTATATATCAATAATGGTTGTTTGTTTTGCTCACCAAAAGGTTCTAATAGTTTTATTTGTTCCACTGTGGCTTTATTTATATCTTTTGGTTATTTCTGAGTCTACATTAATAATTGGAACTATATCCTTAACGCCTTTTTGATTTTGCATATTCTTCAAAGTGATTTTTAAATTCTTGTATATTTTCTTTTTTAAAGATAAACCAACAGCCATCTCATGTCCACCATATTTTCTAAATATTTTGAACTTTGAGCTAAAGCTTCATGTAAGTCAAACCCTGGAACACTTCTGCCTGAGCCTTTTCCTATATCATCTTCAATGCATATTAGTATTGTTGGTTTGAAAAACTTTTTCTGTAATTCTTGAAGCAACAATTCCAATTACTCCATGATGCCAGTTTTCTCCAGCAAGTACTATACTACTCTTTTCTTCTAAGTTTTTCTTTTTTCAAGTTCTGAAATTGCCTGCTCAAAAATTTGCTTTTCCGTTTCTTGCCTTTGTATATTGTATTCGTTTAATCTTTTAGTTATTGTTTTTGCTTTCTCTGGGTTATCTGTTAAGAATAATTCTAATGCTTCCTCTTGTTTTCCCATTCTTCCACATGCATTAATTCTTGGTGCAATTCCAAATGAAACCATTCCAGAATCTATTGTTTTGTATCCAGATTCTTCTATTAATTCTTTTAATAACATTTTTTGTGCATTTTACAAGCATTAAGCCTAGTTTTGCAATTACTCTATTTTCATCAACTAGTGGAACTATATCTGAAATTGTTCCTATACATACTATGTCTAGGTATTTCAAATATTCCTTTTCATCAAGGTTAAGTTTCATTGATATTGCTTGTATTACTTTTAAACACAACACCTACACCAGCTAGCCCTCTAAATGGATATGTGTTATCTCTACGTTTTTGGGTTTATAATTGCATAAGCATTTGGTAATACATCTAGTTGTTCATGGTGGTCTGTTATTATTGTTTCTATTCCTAAGCTGTTTGCAAGTTCAACTTCTTCTACTCCTGATATTCCACAATCTACAGTTATCATAAGTTTATAGCCTTTTTTTGCAATTTCTTCAATTGCTTCTTTATTTAAGCCATAACCTTCTTCTAATCTGTTTGGTATGTAGTAATCTACGTCTAGCCCTCTTTCATTTAAGAACTTTTTTAGAACTGTGATACTTGTTATTCCATCAACATCATAATCTCCATATATTATAGTTTTTTCTTTATTGTTTATTGCTTCTATAATTCTATTTACTGCCATTTCCATGTCTAACATGTCAAAAGGGTTATGGAAGTCATGTCGTTGTGGCTCTAAGAATACTTTTATTTGCTTGCTATCTACAATTCCTCTATTTACTAAAATTTTGGCAAGAAGTGTAGATATACCATGTTCTTCTGCTATTTTGTTTACAATGTCTTTATCTTGTTCATAATATTGCCATTTTTCTTCATAAAAACTCCTAATTATTTTAGTTCTGTTCTTGGGTTATCTTGAACCCAATATTCTGCTTTTGGGAAAATTCTTTTTCTGCTGGTACAAAATTTCTTACTTGCACCATTGGTAAAATCCATGTATATGGTCCAACACATGTTCCTGGTAAACTTGTTGAATTTGCTCCAAATCTAGAACTATCTCCAACGATTGCACCAAAGAAATCTGTTCCTGTATCATATTTTTTCCATCAATCTTTATTTCTATATTTTTTTGGTCAAATCTTCTATTTGCAAGTATGCATCCACTTCAATTCTTGTTGATTTTCCAAGTATGCTATCCCCAACAAAATCTAAGCTTGCTACTTTTTGATTTATTTTGTAATATTGCATGTTTAATTTCTGAGCCATGCCCAACTACGCAATTATCTCCAATAATTGTGTTCGGTCTAATTAAAGCTCCTGCTTGTATTTCAACATTTTTGCCTATTATTACTGGTCCTATTATTGTAACATTTGCACCAATTTTTGTACCTTCTCAATTGAGTAATTACCTGAGATTGAAACAAATTCTCCAACCTCGGCTTTATTTTCTTTAATATTTGGTTCTACTATTTTTTTTGTTTAAGTATTCTTTTGTTTTGTTTAGTGGTTCCCACACATATTCGCAGTCTTCAAAAATTTCCTTTTCACTGAATTCATCCATATGTTCAAAATAGTATTTTAGTTTTAATTCTTCCATTTTTAATCTTCCTTTCCAATCTAAGCTTTTTAATGTTCTTCATTTCCCATTATTTCTATAATTGTATCTAAATCCTTTTTGTAATTCCACAAGCATTACTGTTTTAATTGTTATTTCTTTGCCTTTTAGATATTGCTCTACTATTTCTCTTAGCTTCTTTATGTTTTCAATTCTGGTTGTAATTTACCTTTGTGTTTCTTGCTCTTTCTAGCAGTTTTTCTTTTATTCCCATTATATCTTCATTACTTGCACAAGATATTCTTTGGAATAGTTGATGTGGATCATAGTATTTTAATATTGGTATTTCCATGCATTCTTCATCAAATTTTTCATAGAATATTTCCATTTTCATTGGTATATATTTAAATACTTCATTTGCTTTTTTTCTGTATACATTTTATCTTTTAATGTATTATTTAAAACATAAAATGTGCTAAAATATCATCTATGTCTAAGTTCTTTTCGCCCAAAGCCAAGCTATTTAGTTCTTGTTCTGCGTTTTCTACATACACAGAGTTTAAAGATGCTAGGTTCATACCATTGAAAAATAATGTTTTTTTTGTAGACATACTATAGTTGATTAGTCCTCTTTGTACGAAGTACGTGAAGTATATAAATAACTTAGTTGTGTCTATTAAACTTAACTTTCCTTGCTTAACATCAGACATTACATTTTCAATTACACCTGGAAATTGATCATCTGAAATCTTCCAGAATTCTTCTGTAAGTAAACGTTTATATCCTGGTAATTTCTCTGTATCTACTGTATTTATAATGTCTTCCATATCTTCTTTAAAACGTCTTGTATCAAAAATTCTTGTTCTAACATACATTTCAATAAATTTGAAAAATCTATATTCTGCCTTAAAGTTATAGTAATAGTTATTATCAAATTCTTTAATGTAGAACTGCCTATTATCCATAAATACTTTTGAAGATACTACTGTTGCTTTGTATTCCTCGTTATTTTGTATATACACAAATTTATCTTTTGTAATTTTACCTGCTTTAATTTCAAATGAAATTGCTATTGTAAATATAAGCATTGTTTGCAAAACTCTATAATTTGTGTTTGGATAATATTTGTTTACCATTTCATAAATTTTTTAAAGTCATTTAATGAATGCTTTAGTATTCTAAGGTTTCTCGTTCCACTTTTTGTTAAATGTATTTATTATATATGGCGTGTTTTCTCTTAAAAATCTTATAAGGTCTTTGTCGTTTTCATACCTCATTAAAATTCCATTTATTATATAGTTGAATTCTGGTCTGTATTCGAATGTTTCGCCTATTAGTTTTTTTCTTTTTATTCTTTCATAGTCATTTGCTTTATCAAATACATATTCTATTTTTTCTTGTATTCTTTTTCAACCATTGGTTTTGCCATCATCTTTTGCTAATTCCCTTGTTTGTCTAAAAGATATGTTGCAATAAATGTTTTCATTTCAAGGTTTGAATTTTTAAGTTTTGTTGAAAGTTCTTTTTCGTTACATATAATTATTGTTTTTATGTGGTCATGTTCAACAAAAGTTGTTAATGTAACCTAGAATATCTATAACGTCTACATTAGCTCTTTCTAGGTCATCGAAGCACAATACTTTATCATCTGTTGCAAAAGAATTTTTCATAATTAATTTTTTTCATTTGTATTTGCACCAAATGAGTTTGCCATATTCAAACCTGTTTTTGCATATTCGGGAATTGAGTATTTTCCTGTTGTTTCTATGTGTTTCTTTACATTTTATCCATTAACTGTGTTGTTTCAATGAATATTTTTTTGCTTATTTCCTCAAGGTTTGATATACCATATAAAGACATGTAAATGCTTGTAAACCTTTTTCCGTTATATTGCATTCCATCAATTTTTTGGCTTTATTTTGTTATTCCAAAAATAGGTCTTTCCGACTACCCCATTCTCCATTTATCATTATGGCATAATCTGTATAATCTGATCTTACATAATCTAAAATGCTTTCAACTAAGTCTTCCATTATTACCTCCTTTGTTTAATCTACAGCAATGGTAAGTATTGCAACCTCTTTTGCTCCTGCCATTTTATAACCTTGCTACACTCATTTACTGTATTTCCTGTTGTAAAAATATCATCAAATAGTATAACTTTTTTTTACTATTCTTTCCGATTTCCTAATTACAAATGCATCTTTCACATTTGTTTTCTTTCTTCTTTGGTTAGTGTACTTTGCTTTTTTGTATCTTTTATTTTTGTTAAATTGTTTTTTCTCTATTGGTATTCCTAAAGTTTTTCCTATTTCTTTAGCTATTAAATAGGTTTGGTTATATCCTCTTTTATGTTCCTGTTTTTGAACATAGGAACGTATAATATTATATCATACTTTTTCAAAAAACTGTATATTTTTTCATTTTTTGTTATCATTTTTTGAAAGGTATGGCACATATAAGACTTCTCATTAAATTTATAATCTATTATTTTACTTCTAACTTTTCCCTTTGTACTTAAAGGTTTTTTACTTGATAATCATAGTATTTGCTTTCATCGCCTTTAGCATTTTCTATTTCATTTATTTCGTATTTTTTAAATCTATTTCACATTCTTTTACATAAATGTTTTTACAAATTCTATCGCATATGCCACATACTGGTGGATATATTAGGTCTATTAGCATTTACACCTTCTTTCACAATTTTACATAAAATTTAATATTATATTATATCTGGGAGGAATGTTATGAGAATTTTTAAGAAAACTTTAGCTGTTTGTTTAATCGGATTAGGTTTAGAATTCTACTCGTGATATTACTTCCTTTTACTGGTTGGTTATTTCTTATAGGTGCTGTGGTTGTATGCCTTGGTATCTCTTGGCTTTGCTGCTGATATTATTAAAAGGAGTGTGTTAAAAATATGACTATTGTTGTAAAAAAGTTCCTAAGTTTTTAAGGGGGTTTTGTTAAGCTTATTTTTGGTGTAAAAGATAAATAAAAATTTTCTGAACTAAACTCTTTAGAATAATGTAATTTTAAATTACATATACAAAACAAAAGTGTTAAAACTTGCTCTATTTTTTGTAATTAAGCCTTTGTAACTTTTCCTGAACGTAAACATTTTGTACAAACATTGATTTTTTTTTTTTGGTTGTCCATCTACCATTGCTTTTACTGTTCTAATATTTGGTTTAAATGTTCTTGATGTTCTTTTACTTATATGTGAACGTGTTATACTTAATTTATTTCCATAATTAACTGATTTGTCGCATATATCACATTTTGCCATTGTTATAGCACCTCCTAAAACTGTTATTAAAACTCACTATCATTTAGTTTAACACAAATTTTATGAAAAAACAAGAGGTAAAAAGGAAATTATTTCAAAATCCATTTATTATTTCTTGTTCTGCTTGTTTTTCGTCTAGTCAAGTGTCATAAGTTTCATTAATTGTTCTCCTGCAATTTTGCCTATTGTTGCTTCATGCACTAAGTTTGCTTCTACATTATTTGCAATTATTGATGGAATTGCAATTACTTTTGCACTATCCTTTATTATTGCATCACACTCTACATGTCCAAAACATTTTGAATTTCCTTCTACATGTGATTCAAATTGTTGTACTGAATTTTCTGTTGCAACAGACCTTGATGTTACTTTTGTGCTTGAGTTTTCTCCATTTAGCTCTACATTAAAAATGTTTTTGCTGTTTGATTTCCATGTGTCATTATTTTTTCTAGTATTACCAAACTTGTATTATTCTCTAAAACTCCTTTTGTAGTTCTTATAGTAGAGTCTACACCTTTTATTTTGAACTGTCTCCATTTCCATGTTGCTACCTTCTTTTTAGGTATACTTCTGTTACTGGGTTTAGAATTCTTTTTCCATCTCCTGAACCTTCTCCATAGTGTTTTTTCAATGTATTTTACTTTTGCACCTTCTTCTAAGAAAAATCTATGAATTCCATCATGTTGAGAGTCTTTGTGGTGGTCGTTGTGTATTCCACAACCTGCAATTATTACTACATTTGCATTTTTTTCCAATATAGAAATCGTTATATACTACATCATTTAAACCACTTTTGTTATGATTACTGGAATATGAACAAATTCAAATTTTGTGTTTTCTTTTAACAAATATATCTATTCCTGGCTTATCTTGCTTTGTTACAATATTTACGTTTTCTATTGATGGAATTGCAATTACTTTTTGCACTATCCTTTATTATTGCATCACACTCTACATGTCCAAAAACATTTTGAATTTCCTTTCATGTGATTCAAATTGTTGTACTGAATTTTCTGTTGCAACAGACCTTGATGTTACTTTGTGCTTGCAGTTTTCTCCATTTAGCTCTACATTAAAAGATGTTTTTGCTGTTTGATTTCCATGTGTCATTATTTTTTTCTAGTATTACCAAACTTGTATTATTCTCTAAAACTCCTTTTTGTAGTTCTTATAGTAGAGTCTACACCTTTTATTTGAACTGTCTCCATTTCCATGTTGCTACCTTCTTTTTAGGTATACTTCTGTTACTGGGTTTTAGAATTTTTTTCCATCTCCTGAACCTTCTCCATAGTGTTTTTCAATGTATTTTTACTTTTGCACCTTTCTTCTAAGAAAAAATCTATGAATTCCATCATGTTGAGAGTCTTTATGGTGGTCGTTGTGTATTCCACAACCTG
>VOFC01006969.1_pt1 | contig 27723 bp, 56 predicted proteins | sample 5384161 | NCBI WGS metagenome assembly VOFC01 (sample SAMN12384722, study PRJNA508395) | human gut metagenome | isolation source: healthy gut B | host: Homo sapiens | reverse complement strand
AAAGAGCAAATCGATTACTTAGTAGAACATGGAACGATGCCTCCTGAAGACGACGAAAGAACAAGTTAAAGACAACAAAGAAAAAAAAGATGTAAGAGACAGAATCATCAACTGAAAAAGGTAGAAGAAAGTCCAAAGAAAGAATCAAAAAAAATAAGAAACAACACAATAAATCAAAAACAAAACAAAGGAGAATAAAACTCCTTTTTGTTTACTTTAAAAAACAATGATAAAATAAGCACTCAGTAAAGAGGTGAAAATATGGCGGGATCAAAAAAAGCAGATGAATTAATTGTTTCTTTAAAATGGAAAACTTTATTTAGGAAGAAAGCAGCCGAAATTATCAAAGAGAAAAATCATCTTTGTGGAGACTGTTTACGTCCTTATAGTCAGTGTCTAAAATGAGTAGACAATGGCAACCGATTGAATACTATGGCTGGATTACAGAAGGAAGTCAAAAGTTTATTGAAGGAGAATTAACATATCGTTTATCTCCAGAGGAACAAATGGATTTGTTTGATACAGGCAAATATGATGCTGTGCAAAAAGTTCCTGATAAGTGAAAAAAGTTTCAGCAATGGTACCGGATACTTTTGTCGTAACGGGATGTCAAAGATTCATTGCACCAACTGTTGAAGACGCAAGACGTGAACAAGCCGAAAAAATGATCGTATCATGTCTTTGAAAAAAAAGATAAATCCGTTTTCTTTTTCCTAAATTTACGGTATAATAAATAAGCAATCATAATGACTAGAAACATAAACAGTATCATGAGTAGATATCGAAAAAGTTAGGAGCAGGGTATAAAGATGGAATGGACAATTGGAAACGTAAAAATCAAAAAATCAAATTGTACTGGCCCCGATGGCAGGAATTTGTAACTCTAGTTTTCGTAAAATTATCAAACAGATGGGTGCCGGATTAATCTATGCCGAAATGGTAAGCGATAAAGCAATTTTCTATAACAGTAAAAAAAACAATCGACATGTTATATATGGAAGACGAAGAAAGACCAATTACACAACAGATATTTGGATCGATGTAGAGTCGTTTGTCATGGCCGCAAAGTATATTTATGAACATCAACACCCAGATATCATCGATATCAATATGGGCTGTCCTGTTCCAAAAGTTGCCGTAAAAAGTCAAGCCGGACAGCGTTACTAAAGAATCCTCAAAAGATTAAAGAGATTGTATCGGCAGTTGTTTCATCAGTTCCAATTCCGTTACGGTAAAAATCCGTTCTGGATGGGATCATAGAACACATCAATGCCGTGGAAGTAGCTAAAATATGTGAAGAAGCAGGAGCTAAAGCAATCTGTGTTCATCCTAGAACGAGAAGTCAAGGCTATACCGGTAAAGCAGATTGGAGTATCATCAAATCTGTAAAAGAAGCAGTTTCCATTCCAGTAATCGGAAATGGCGATATAAAAAGTTGTTACGATGCCAAACGAATGCTAGAAGAAACGGGTTGCGATGCCGTTATGATTGGACGGGGGAGTATTAGGAAATCCTTGGCTAATTAAAGAATGCGTAACGTATTTGGAAACAGGGGAAGTATTACCGAAACCATCTCCAAAAGAACGAATCGATATGTGCTTGAACCATTTAAATTTATTGAAAGAATTAAAAAACGAACATATCGCATGTTTAGAAATTAGAACACATATTAGTTGGTACTTAAAAAGGATTGCCAAAAGCAAACGATATCAAAAATAAAATCTTTTCTCTAGACCATATCAGTGATATAATTCAAGTATTAAATGAATATCAGGATTGGTTAAAGGAGGAACAAGAGTGAAAGCATATTTTTTGCCAAGAGCAATCGCATTTTTAATCGATGCCATTTTAATTAGTTTAGTAGCAAGTTTGTGTTTTAGAGTTTTTCCACAGTATACGAATTATATGAAGTTAAATCAACAATTGGAAGAGTCCTATAGAAGTTACTTGAATCAAGATATTACAATCAATGAATATGTTGCACAAGTAAACGATTTAAGTTATGATATTGCTTATCAGGAAGTCCCATATATGATTATTTATATCACTTTAACAATTGGGTATTTCGTAGTTTTCCAGGCTAAGATGAACGGTCAGACAATCGGCAAACGATTGATGCGAGTCCGCGTTGTCAGTATGGAAAAAAGAAGAGCCAGTAACGACCAATCAGTACTTGATTAGAGCCATGATCAATCAGACATTGTTTTTAAATCTAGTTGATTTGGGTATGGTTCTATTTATGAGTAAACAGGTGTACGGCTATGTTAATATTATTTTAGTAATTACACAATCTATTATTATGATAACGTGTCTTGTCATGGTATTATATAGAAAAAGATGCCCGCGGCTTACACGATTTAGCGGCAAATACAAAAGTAGTAATGAATGGAGCAAAAGGAGTTGGTAGAATGCAAGAGTTAACAGAACAAGAATTGGTTAGAAGAGAGAAAGCAAAAAAATTAGAGAGATGGGAATCGATCCGTTTGGTCAAAAAGTTTGACCGAGATGCGTTTGCTAAAGATATTACAGAAAAATACAAAGACGTTCCACATGATGATTTTGAACAGATGAACGACTGTTATACAGTAGCAGGTCGTATTATGTTTATTCGTAAAATGGGAAAAGCATCGTTCTTTACGATTCAAGACCGGACTGGAAAATTACAAGTCTATATTTCAATTAACGATGTTGGTGAAGAAGTATACAACTTATTTAAGAGTGCTGACATTGGTGATATCGTTGAGTATACGGTAAAGTAATGAAAACGAGGACTGGCGAAGTAACACTAAAATGTTTACAATACACGCACTTAGTGAAAGCATTGAAACCACTTCCTGAAAAGTTTCACGGACTAACGGATATCGAAGAGCGTTATCGTCGTCGTTACGTAGATTTAATTATGAACGAAGACTCTAGACGAGTTGCCTATGAGCGACCAAAAAATCATTCGCTGTATTCAAAATTTCATGGATAATCGTGGTTTTATCGAAGTAGAAACACCAGTGTTAAACAATTTGTTGACAGGTGCTGCTGCTAGACCATTTATCACACATCACAATGCCGAAAGATCAAGATATGTATTTACGTATCGCTCTAGAATTACCACTAAAGAGACTTCTTGTCGGTGGGATGGAATCTGTATACGAAATCGGTCGAACATTCCGAAACGAAGGAATGGATCCAAAACACAACCCAGAGTTTACGATGATGGAAGCCTATCAGGCATATTCCAATTTAGAAGGTATGATGGATTTAGCAGAGAACATGTTCAAAGAGATTGCAAAACAAAGTCTACCATCGCACGCAGTTCCATTGGTCTAATTACGACATCGATTTAGGTGCTAAGTGGAACAGAGTTAGTATGGCCGATGCCATTAAGGAAAAAAACAGGTATCGACTTCAAGTCTCAAATGACTGTAGAAGAAGCATTGAAGTTGGCAGAAGAACACAAGATTGAAGTTCAAAATCATGAACACACAGTTGGTCATATCATGAATTTATTCTTTGAAAAATATGTGGAAGAAACACTAATTCAACCGACTTTCTTGTATGGTCATCCAGTAGAAATTTCTCCACTTACAAAGAAAAATCCGGAAGACCCAAGATTCGTCGATCGTTTTGAATTGTTTATCGGCGGCAAAGAGTTCGCCAATGCCTATACGGAATTGAACGATCCAATCGATCAGTTAGAAAGATTCCAAGAACAACTAGAAGAAAAAGAACTAGGAAATGACGAGGCAAACGATATCGATTATGATTTTATCGATGCATTGTCTTACGGAATGCCACCAGCTGGTGGAATCGGTTTTGGAATCGACCGTCTATGTATGCTATTTACAGAACAAGAATCTATCCGTGACGTACTATTATTCCCGACGATGAAAAATAAGGTTCGTCCAGAGCAAAAATCAAAAGAAGATACCAAATAAGAAAAGAGAAAATCTTTTCTTTTTTTTTTTCACGAACTTTTCACAAGAAACTTTTTGATTTTGTTTGTTTTTTATTTTGATAATGCTATAATGAATATGGGAGGGTTAAAATGAAAAAGCATAATTTAATCAAGGTAGTTGCTATTACCATCCTAGTGTTTGTTCTATTGAGCTGGATTTTCCCAACTGCAAGTTATAGTTCAACACAAGGATTAGTAGAAGCAGAAAGAGTACAAGTTGGATTCTACGAACTATTTAACTACCCATCATTAGCAATGTCATATTTTGGTTACATCTTTGTTTTTGTATTGATGATCGGTGCATTCTATGAGATTCTTTCTAAGACTGGTGCTTACCGAGAACTTGTAGATCGCTTAGTAAAACAGTTCAAGGGCCGTGAATCTCTATTCTTGGCTACTACGATGGTAATACTTGCTGCGATTACGTCGTTCTCAGGTTTAAAGTGTAGGCTTGATGTTTGTGTTCCCATTCTTAATTGCATTGATTCTTTTCGATGGGATACGGCAAACTAACAGCGGCTGCAACGACGGTTGGGTCAGTTATGGTTGGTTTAATTGGTACAACATTTGGTAACACATCTGTTTACTATTTAAACTATTATCTAGGAACTTAATTGGCAACACAAATCTGGCCAAAAGTAATCATCTTAATTATTGGTCTAGCATTATTAATTTTCAATGTATTGAAATATGCAAAGAAAACAAAAAATGATGTAGATTTAGTAAAAGAAGATTACATCCCTGAAAAAGTAAAAGGAAAACATGCAATCTGGCCATTAGTAGTTATTTTTGATTTACTATTAATCATCATGGTAATTGCACAACTTCCTTGGGAAGAATGGGGAATTACATTATTTACGGATATGACGGAGGCAATTGCTGACTTTGAAGTATTTGGATTCCCAATTTTTGGTAAGATTTTAGGAGCCGTTTTACCTTTTGGAAAATGGTCAATTTTCGATTTCGCAATCCTACTATTTATTGCTGGAGCCGTTATTGCTTTCATCTACAAGTTGAAAGTCAGCCAATGGATTTCTGCAATGTGTGATGGATTTAAGAAATTTGCATTACCTGCAACTTTGATGATGATTTTGTACATGTGCTTGATTATTGCTACATATCATCAATTCCAATTGGTAATTATCGATGCAATCCTAAGCATTACATCTGGCTTAAATTCATTTACGATGGCAATTGCTACATTCTTAGCAAGTGTCTTCAATATGGATCCGATGTATGTTGCTGCAGGAACTGTTCCTTATGTTGCTTCTCTATATACAGATTTGACAACATCAGGATATGGAATTATCGCAGTTATCTACCAAAGTATGTATGGATTAGCAATGTTAGTAGCACCGACAAGTGTTATCTTGATTGGTACATTAGCATATTTAAAGATTCCATACGGAAAATGGTTAAAAACACATTTGGAAACTATTTGTAGAATTATTAGTAATTTTACTAATTATCTTCACAATATTAGTACTAATGTAAAAGAAGGAGCGCTAAGCTTCTTTTTCTATCGTTAAAATCAGTAGAGACAGATGAAAACATCTGTTTTTTTTTCTTTGTGTAAAAAATAGAAAATTCATCATAATATATAAAGAAAATAGAAAGGAGAAAACTATGTATCAATCGTTTGATGAAGAATGTCAGTCAATTTTATTAAGAACAGTTCAAGAAAAAGAAGCATTGAAAGATGAATTTATTGGTAGTGAACATCTAATTCTGGCTATTTTAAAAAAATGAAAATACAATTTCGTCGTTGTTAAATCAAATGGGCATCACATATCATAATTACAAACAAAAATTGAGAGAACTAGTTGGAAAACAATCTTCTAAAAAAGACTTGGAATCTGTATACCCCGTTTTTAAAACAAGTTATAGTAAATTCCATCTTAAAGTCGAAAGAAAACCATACTCCCGTTACTTTGCCAACATTGTTTCAAAGTTTGTTAGAGGCAGGTGACGGGTTAGGGATTACGAACCTTATCTGCAATGGACGTTGACTTATCGGCATTTACACAGCTGTTTCACGATACAACGAAAAAGAAGCGTTACCAAAGAAACATTTGATGTTAGATTCTTTCGGCCGTAATTTAATTACCGATGCTCCTACATTTGATGCCGTAATTGGACGAGAAAACGAACTAAATCTCTTTGATTAAAACTCTATGTAAAAAAAAAAAATCAATCCAATTTTATTGGGTGAAGCAGGTGTTGGAAAAACGGCATTGGTAGAAGAATTAGCCAGAAGAGTTGCCCAAAAGAAAGTCCCAACTGAACTGCAAAATAAAAAGATTTACTCTCTGGAGACTTCTACTTTAGTAGCAGGCACAAAGTATAGAGGAGAATTCGAAGAACGATTTGGACAATTATTAAAAGAAGTAGAAGAAGATCCAGATATCATTTTGTTTATCGATGAAATCCATACTCTGATTGGTGCCGGTGGAGCGGAAGGTGCCATCGATGCTTCGAATATTTTAAAACCTGCTCTGGCCCGTGGTAAAAATTAAACTGATCGGGGCAACGACAATTCAAGAGTTTAATCACTACATTTCAAAAGACAAAGCATTCTCTAGAAGATTTGAATTGATTTATGTTTTGGAGCCAAAAGAAGAAGTTTTAAGAGATATTTTAACTTCAAGTGCAAAACAGTATGAAGAATACCATAACGTTCGTTTAGAAGAAAGTACGATTACAAAAATTATGGAGTTGTCCAATCAATTGAATAACGACAGTCATCAACCAGATAAAGCTCTCGACTTATTAGATGAGATATGTACCTTGAAACATCTTTTGTTTGAACGAACTTTAGTCGGATTAACAGAATCGATTCAAAAAGTTTCGGAAAAGAAAAACGAAAATGTCTGTCAAGGAAATTTTAGAGAAGCACTCCTTTGGCGTAACAAAGAATGCAAATTGCGAGAAGATTTAGAAAAACGAAAATGAATACTCCAGAAAATGCTATTACTGCTGAAGATGTGACTATCTATTTCGATGAGAAATATCGAAGTAAACCGATGTCGTCTTCTGCATTGAAGAAAAAAAAAATTAGAAAGCGATTCGGTTCATAAAGAGAATCAAATTGCAAAGTTAATAGAAGCGATTCCCAAAGCATCCTCTTTCTTATTTTATGGTCCAGAGGAACCGGAAAAAAATTATCTAGCGGAAAAATGGATAAAGATATCCTATCCTAATCGCGCTTTTTACTGTAGACATGTCCGAATATCAACATGACCACGATGTCAACAAATTATTAGGTGCACCATTAGGATACAGCGGATGCGAAGAAGAGACTCCATTTCTATCATTTCTAAAGAGCAACCCGTATGGATTAATTTATATCAAGAACATTCATCTTGCTTCCAAAAAGATACTCACAACTTTTTGTGGATATTTTAAAGAGCAAAAAGTTCACGATAATCGCGGTCGTGTTTTTAAATGCTACACAGAAATTTTTATTCACAGTTTCTGTGCAAAAAAAGAATTTAGGATTTGTCGAATTCAGTTCAGATAAAGAACTGACGAAACAAATTCCGCAGCTATTACTGGATCAAGTCGATGTTATGATTCCATTTGAAACGATGAGTAGTAAAGAACAAATGAAAATAATAAGACAAGCAAAAAAAAATATCAATCCAAAGCAATTGAAAGAAATCGAAACTCATTTAAAATTAGGAAAAATCACATTGTCAGAAGCACTGAAGAAAGTCAAAAAAAAAGCGACAATTATTAGAGTCACCATCATAAAAAGTGATATTAAGTCTCACAAATTCCAACCAAAAAGTATGAAAAGTTCGGTAATCCATTTCTAAATCATATCCGATATGGTATAATACCTTTAGAAAAAGGACTGATATTATGAAAATTTATAACACATTGACAAAAAAAGTAGAAGAGATTATTCCTCACGAAGAGGGAAAAATCAAAATGTACACGTGTGGTCCGACCGTATACAACTATGCTCATATTGGAAATCTCCGCACTTATATATTTGAAGATATTTTTGAAAAGGCATTACGTTATTTGGGTTACGACGTAGAACGTGTAATGAACATTACAGATGTCGGTCATATGACGAGTGATGCCGATGAAGGCGAAGATAAAATGTTAAAGAGTGCTGAAAAAGAAAAAGAAAACAGTAAGAGAGTTAGCAGATTTTTATACAGAAGCATTTTTTAAAGATTTTGCTAGTTTAAATATCGACAAACCGGCAATTGTTGAACGTGCTAGTGATCACATTGCAACGTATCAAAAAGATGATTCAAAAATGTTAGATGATGGGTATGCATACTCTTCCAACGGCAATATCTATTTCGATGTATCGAAATGTCCAAATTACTATGAACTTTCCGGAAAAAGCCGGACGATTTATTGGTTGGTGTAAGAGACACTGTAGAAGAAGATAAATCCAAACGAAATCCAGCCGATTTTGGTCTGTGGTTTACGAGTTCTAAGTTTAACAATCAAATTATGAAATGGGACTCTCCATGGGGAGTTGGCTATCCGGGATGGCATATCGAATGTTCTGGTATTTCTGCTGAATATTTAGGAGAATATCTAGATATCCATTGTGGCGGCGTCGATAACATCTTCCCCACATCACTCTAATGAGATTGCTCAAAGTGAAGCATATTTCGGACACAAATGGTGCTCTTATTGGGTTCATGGGGAGCACTTAAATGATAAAAATGGTAAGATGAGTAAATCGAATGGTGAATTTTTTAACACTTTCCCTATTAAAAGAAAAGGGTTATGATCCATTATCTTATCGTTATTTTTGCTTAAATAGTCATTATCGTAGTCAATTAGTATTTTCTTATGAAGCATTGGACGGTGCTCAAAACGCATATTTTAAATTAAAAATAGAATTAAAACATTGATCGGACTCCAAATTTGCGAGAAAGAAAATTAGATGAGTATCAAGACAAGTTTAAAGCAGCACTAAGTGATGATTTGAATACTGCTAGTTGCATCACACTAATTTATGATGTATTAAAAGATGAGGAACTTTCTGACTTTTCAAAATTGTACTTAATTGAAGACTTCGACAAAGTTTTATCTCTTGGCTTAATTGAAGAAGTAGAGGCTCCTGGAAGTTGACCAAGAAATTTTAGATTTAATTGAAAAACGTAAAGTTGCCAAACAAAAATAAAGATTATGCCTTAGCGATCAGATTAGGGATGAATTGTTGCAAAAGGAATTCGCCTAATGGATACAAGAGAAGGAACAACATACGAACGAATTTAAAAGTTACATCTGTAACTTTTTCTTTTGTATAAAGGAAAGATTGACATTTATGATATAATAAAAACGCATGAGAAAGGAGAAGTATCTATGAATCCAAATAATATGAACATTTTGGTTTTGGCATATTTAGGAGATAGTGTTTACGAACATTATATTAGAACCTATTTAATTCACCAAAATATCGCGAACGTGAACGATTTGCAAACGGCATCTTTACGATACGTCAGTGCTAAGAGTCAGGCTAAAATTGTTCAAGAACTAATTAATCGGAATCAATTGACAGAAGAGGAGCAAGCCATTTATCGCCGGGCTCGGAATGCCAAAAATAATCATCATCCCAAAAACTGTGATATTGTAACTTACAAACAGGCAACTGGATTAGAGGGAATCATTGGTTATTTAGAGATTTTAGGGAAAACAGACCGCATTCAAGAAATAATAAAAATGATAGTAGGAGAAATTGTATGTTAATATATGGAAAAAATGTAGCAATCGAATATTTGCGAAAAAACAAAAAATCAAAAAATATGGATTCAAGATAGTTTTAACGATCAAACTATACTTTCTTTGATTCAAAAAAAGACAAATTGGTTACAAAAGTGTCCAAAAAAATAGAATTAGACCGACTTGCAAACGGTGTTCATCAAGGTATAATTTTGGAAGTAGAGGACTACCAATATGCAAGTCTTTCTGATTTTCTTAAAAATACCAACGATGGCTTTCTAATCATTTTAGATCACATCGAAGATCCTCATAATTTAGGGGCAATCATTAGAACGTGTGAAGCAGCAGGTGTCGATGGTATCATTTTACCAAAAGATAGAAGTGCAACAGTCAATGCAACGGTGTTAAAAACGAGTGTCGGTACAACTGAGAACGTAAAAATTGCACAAAGTAACGAATTTAGTCCAAGCCATTCAAGAATTAAAAGAGAGTGGGTATTGGATTGTCGGAACAGATATGACGAACAGTACGGATTATCGCAAAATCGATTACACTGGTAAAACAGCAATCATCATTGGAAATGAAGGAAGTGGCATGAGTAGACTAGTACGAGAATCGTGCGATTTTATTGCACGGATTCCAATGTACGGAAAGGGAAATAGTCTAAATGCTTCCGTATCAGCAGGAATTATGATTTACGAGGTGTTAAGACAAAAAAAATAAATAATGGAATATCAAACAAACGACTATGAATTAATCTATATGATTCGAGAACACAATTTGGAAGAAGAACTTTTGTACCAAAAATATGAACCGATGATCAAGAGCGAAATAAAAAAGTATATCAAGCAGGCAAAGTATGCCGGATTAGATATAATGGACTTGTATCAAGAAGGTATGGTTGGATTATCCGATGCTTTGAAATACTATGATGAATTACAAGGAACCCAGTTTTCTACGTATGCATATAAATGTATTCGTGGTAAAGTAATGAATTGTATTCGAAAGAAACTCGTCAAAAGCGTGGAGCCTTTGTCGAACGATACTCTCTATCTAAGGAAATGTCGTCTGGTTTAAAAATAGAAGATTTGTTAGCCAATGATGCTGATGTGGAAAAAAATTATATTACAAACATTTAGCAAATGAAATCACTCGTTTTAAACACACCTTACCAATTATGCATTCCCTAGTCTTCGAACTGAGAATGAACGGCTTTAGCAGTCGAGAAGTTTCCATGTTACTAGAACTCTCTTATCGAACAGTAAACAACTATTGGCATCGATCGAAAGGAAGCATTAAAAAGTTTATCTATTTAACCTTTTGTTGATTTATGCTATAATGACTGTATCATAGGGATGTGATAATATGGCAAAGATGGATAATAAAATTTTGTTATCGGACTGGCTAGATGATTTCACAAAAAATACAGTTGACCGCCGAGAAATCCTATATGGACTTTCTTTGGCTATGCAAAAAGAAAATAATAACAAAACTATATTCTGAATTTTGATCCAACCCAAATTGCCGTCAATTATACCAACAATCGCCAAGTTCTCCTTCACAATACAGTTCATGCTTTTTGCACCAGAAGCAGAAGAATATAAAAAGATTGACATTAAAATGTTAGCGACGTTCGCGGTTGGAATGTATATCGAATGGCCATGGCGCAATGGCTTACTAAATGCGGAAGTACTGGGAAACAATTTTGATACGTATGCCTATTTATTACCTTCCGAAGATACGGATTACTTTAGAAGAGTACTAGTAAATAATGAACCGTTATATTATTCTGATTATCGTCAAAAGTTAGAAGAACAACAAAAGAACAAAATCAAAATGGACTTGCATCAACTGGTCCTAAATTAGTCCTTGCCAATGCGGCTCAAACAGGCGTCGTTCAAGATGTATACGATGCTCCGCAACAAGATGAGAAAACGGATTCCAAAGCAGCATTCTCAACATCTGCATTCCTAGTTGTATCGTTTTCAGTCGTTTGTGGTTTGATGATGGTTCTAGCATACGTCTTAGCAATGTAAGAATTAGTTGACTTATCAATACTTTTGTGTTATTTTTTATAGGTAGCACGAAAGTGTTTTTATTTTGATTAAAAATAAAGGAATGGTGAGGTTTATGGCTGTAACTCAAAAAAAGTAAAAGAAAATTTGTCAACTGCAGAAAAAGAAGCAGAAAAGCTAACTAAAAAGCGAAAAGACAAAAACAAACAAATCAAAACAAAAACAGACGACAAAAAGCGCAAAAAATCAAGCGACAAAAGAAACGAAAAAAAACAAACAACATCAGGAGAAAAAAGCAAACGAAAACGACAACTAGAAAAGAAGCTGAAAAGAAGAATACTAAAAAAATAGAAAAAGAAACACAAAAGAAGGATTCTTCAAAGGTGTCCGTAGTGAAGTAAAAAAAGTAAAATGGCCGAGCAAGAAAGATATGATTAAGTATTCCATTGCGGTAATTTTATTAATTATATTCTTTGCAATTTTCTTCTATATTATCGATGTCATTATGGCATTATTAAAGGCGGTGGCTTAGTATGGAAAAAGCAATGGTATGTCGTAAACACGTATTCAGGACATGAGAACAAAGTCAAAGAAAAACTAGAGATGCGTGCACAATCGATGGATATGAAAGATTACATCTATCGTGTCGTAATCCCTACAGAAACTGTAGTTGAAAATAAAAAGATGGAGTTCAAAAGAAAAAGTCAAAAAGATGTTTCCTGGTTACATCCTAGTAGAAATGGTCATGATGAGTGATGAGGCATGGTACGTAGTAAGAAATACCCCAGGTGTTACTGGATTTATCGGTTCATCCGGAAAAGGTGCCAAACCGACACCGCTTCAACCATATGAAGTAGACAAGATCTTAAACAGCATGGGAATGAGTCGTTTAGATGTCAACAAAGAACTAGAAGTTGGTACCAAAGTCAAAATTATCGCTGGTCCGTTCAATGGTATGTTCGGTACAATTGATAGCATTGATTTACCAAAACAAAGATCAATTTGATTGTCGACTTATTCGGTCAAGAAACTTCTGTAGAAGTAGAAATGTCACAAATTGAAGTTGCAGCATAAAAAAAACGTTGCAATTTTTAAGAAAAGTATGTTATCCTTTAAGGGCTATATTTAATTTAATATAGATAAATTAAGTGGGAAGCACGCGGATTTATGCTATTTGAACCACTCGCGAAAACGAAAATATTATTTAGGAGGTGTTTTCGTGGCAAAACAAATCACAAAGAATTAACATTACAAATTCCTGCTGGAAAAAGCTACACCAGCTCCACCAATCGGAACTGCGTTAGGACCATTAGGAATTAACTTACAAGAATTTTTTGTACAAAATATAATGAAGCAACGAGAGATAAGATGGGAGATATTTTACCAGCCAAAATTACTGTTTATGAAGACAGAACATTTGACTTCGTAATTAAGACTCCACCAACAGCAAACTTATTGAAGAAGTATGCTCATATTGATAAAGGATGTAAAAGGAGCAAATCACATTGTTGCAACTTTTAACAAAAGAACAGATTCGTGAAATTGCTGAAATTAAATTACCAGATTTAAATGCATATGATATTGAAGCAGCAATGAAAATCGTAGAAGGTACAGCAAGAAATATGGGAATCGCTGTAAAAGGCGTAAACGATGCTGAACTTGCTAGTCAAGAAAAAAGAAGCACTAGAAGAAGAAAAAGGAACAAGCTGAACGTGAAGCTGAACTTGCTGAATTAGAAGCAGAAACAGGTAAGGAAGCTCCAGAAGTTCCAGTAATCGAAGAAAAACTAAGATTCTAACGAAGAAGCATAATCATATAGGTTCATAAGACCTACGTGGGAGGAATCGTCCGCAAACACCACATAAGGAGGAATTAAAAAAATGAAAACAAGAGGAAAGAAATATCAAGAAGCTCTAAAGAAAGTGGATCGTACAAAAAGCTTATAGCAAAGAAGAAGCTATGACTTTGGTAAAAGAAACTTCTATTAGTAAATTTGATGGTTCTGTTGAAATTGCTATGCGCTTGAATGTTGACCCTAAGAAAGCAGATCAACAATTAAGAGGAGCAGTTGTTCTACCTCATGGAACAGGAAAGACTAAAAAAGTATTAGTCGTTGCTAAAGGCGAAAATGCTACAAAAGCAAAAAGAAGCTGGAGCAGATTATGTCGGCGATATGGACATGATTACAAAAAATTGAACAAGAAAACTGGTTTGATTTCGATGTCATGATTGCTACACCAGACATGATGCCATTACTTGGTAAATTAGGTAGAGTTTTGGGACCAAAAGGTTTAATGCCAAACCCAAAGACAGGAACTGTTACAACTGATGTTGTAAAAGCTGTCAATGATGTAAAGGCTGGTCGTGTAGAATACCGTACAGATAGTTTTGGAAACATTCATGCTATCATTGGTAAGGTTTCATTCAGTGAAGCAGATTTAGTAGATAACTTCAATGCTTTCGTAAGCACGATTTTAAAAAGTTAAGCCTGCTACAGTAAAAAATGATTACATCAAAAACGTAGCTGTTAGCAGCACGATGGGCCCTGGTATTAAAGTTTCTTTAAATTCCATTGACAAATAAAATAAACGAGAATATAATAACAAATGATTATTAAAGCGTGGTGCCATAGACAGCAGGTAGCAAAGTAAATCCTGCCGAGGAACTTGTTTTGTAAATAAGATCTTCCCTGTCTATGACTAGGAAGATTTTTTATGGTCATGCTTTTTGTAATAAGGAGGATGAATATGGCAAGTCAAAAGATTTTAGCACAAAAACAACTAGTTATTGACGAAATCAAAGATTGTGTATCTAACGCAAAGACATACGTATTGTTCGACTATCGTGGATTAACAGATACAGAATCTAAAGAACTAAGAAGAAAGCTAAAAGAAACAGGTTCTGACTATAAAGTATACAAAAATACTTTAATGGACAGAGCATTCAAAGACTTAAACGTTGACTTGGAAGAAGGCTTAACTGGACCAAGCGCACTTGCATTTGGTGAAGATGAAGTTGCTCAATCAAAGTATTAAGTGACTTTGCAAAAAGATCATCAGGCTTTGGTATTAAAAGTAGGAGTAGTAGATGGCAAAGTATCAGATAAAGCTGCACTTGCTGAACTTGCTACAATCCCATCAAGAGAAGGCTTGCTTACAATGCTTGCTACTGGTATGATGGCAATTCCTAGAGATTTAGCAATTGGCCTAGATCTATATGCAAAACAAAAAGAATCAAATGAATAATAATTAAGGAGGAAATAAAAATGGCAAAGTTAACAAAAAGAAACATTTATCGAAAGCTTAAAAGAAATGAGTCTATTAGAAATCAAAGAATTAGTTGATGCAATGAAAGAAGAATTTGGTGTTGATCCAAGTGCTGTAGCTGTAGCTGCTGCTCCTGCTGCAGGCGCTGGTGCTGCTGCTGAAGAATCTTCAACTGTTTCAGTAATCTTAAAGAATGCTGGAGCTGCTAAAGTTCAAGTTATCAAAGTAATTAAGGAAATTACTGGTCTTGGATTAAAAGAATCTAAAGACATCGCTGATAACGGTGGAGCAGTTAAAGAAAACATTTCTAGAGATGAAGCTAACGATATCAAAGCTAAGCTTGAAGAAGCTGGCGCAGAAGTTGAATTCAAATAAGATTCATCTTCCATTAGTAGACGGTTCAAACTGTCTACTTTTTTTTTGCTCAAAATCTTTATCTAGACATTTTACTAAAACTATTGTAAGATTAAACTAGAGGTGAGATAGATGCCAAAAGGAAAGAAAAAAGAAAATGTTGCATCACAGACTTTTAAATCAACGATTGTACTATGCTGTATGATTGCTTTGTGCAGTGCTGCCGTAGGAGCATTGGGTATGTATTTTTATATGAGTTCGCAAAGTGTAAATGACAACTGTCCACAAGTGGAAGATTCTAAAATTAATGAAAAAAATTGTTGACTTATTTGAAATATTAGTGTACTATATTGATACGAAAGGGAGCTAACTATATATTTTAACTTATAGTTGGCTCTTTTCTGTCGTTAAGGGTTGATAATCACATGGGACAATACTTTAGTAATGAATCTCTTCCTAGTGAGATGAAAACCTTTGAGATATCGATATTAGGAGTTCATTTAAACCTTTCATCTGACAATGGTGTATTTTCTAAAAAAGGTCTCGATTATGGCACGAGGATTTTGTTAGAAAATCTACCATTAAGAGAAATTCGTGCCCCGATTTTAGATGTCGGGTGTGGATATGGACCAATTGGGCTTGCCATTTCGAAAAAATTGCAAGTTCCAGTCGACATGATCGATGGCAATAAAAGGGCACTTCATCTAGCAAAAATGAATGCTAGGAAGAATGAATTAAATTTAGTAAATATCTTTGAAAGCAATTGTTACGAAGCGATTGATGAGACTGTTATGTATGAAACAATCATTACCAATCCACCAATTCGAGCGGGCAAGAAAATCGTCTATGAAATTGTTATGGGAGCCCGTTTCCATTTGGCCGAAGATGGTAATTTATTCATTGTCGTTCGTAAAGAACAAGGGGCAAAGTCGATGCTCCGAGATTTAGAAGCGTACTATATTCCAGAAATTTTGACAAGAGATAAGGGTTATTATGTAATCAGGTGTAAGAAAAAGTAATTTTTCGGTTTTATGATGGACAAATAAAAATATAATATGTGGGGTGAATTTAGTGGCATACAAAATAACAAAATGCGGAGATTACAGAGAAAGAAGAAATTTCTCTAAAATTAGAAACACTTATGAATTAAAAGACTTACTAGAGATTCAAACAAAATCTTACAACAAATTCATTACAGAAGGAATCAAAGAAGTATTTGACGATTTGTTCCCAGTAGAAAACTTTTCAGGAACACTGTCATTAGAATTCGGCGATTATCATTTTGATGAACCAAGATTCTCAATTAAAGAATCAAAGGATCGTGAAACGACATATGCAGCACCATTGAAAGTGGAAGTTCGTTTATTCAACCACGAAACAGGTGAGGTAAAAAGAACAAGAAATTTTCTTAGGTGATATGCCAATTATGACGGATAGTGGTACGTTCGTTATCAATGGTAAAGAACGTGTTATCGTATCTCAATTGGTAAGAAGTCCAAGTGTGTATTTCAATAGCGAAATCGACAAAAATGGACGTCAATTGATTACATCTCAAATCATTCCTTCTCATGGAACTTGGTTAGAGTTCGAAACAGATGCAAGAGATGTATTATACGTAAGAATTGACCGTACGCGTAAAGTAACATTAACGACACTTTTACGTGCTTTTGGATTGTCTAGCGATGATGAAATCTTAAAATTATTCGGTGACAATGACTATTTGAGAAATACGATGGAAAAGGATTCTACAAGAAATACAGATGAAGCCTTAATCGAAATTTACGAAAAATTACGTCCAGGAGAACCAGCAACACTAGATTCGTCAAAGAACAATATCATTACCAGATTCTTTGACGAGTTTAGATATGACTTGGCAAAAGTAGGACGTTATAAATTCAATCGTAAGTTGAATGTAATGGATCGTTTGTTAGATCAAACGCTTGCTGAAGACATTGTTGTCGATGGCGAGGTGCTTGCTAGCAAAGGAACAGTTTTAACAAAAGATGTTTTAAATACATTAAAACCAGCTTTTGAAAATGGATATGGTGTAAAAAGAAGTTACAATCAATCAAGAACTAGATACGTACAATAAATTACAACAAGTTACAATCTATAATCCAAATAACAAAAAAGAAAAAAAATGATTGTCTTAGGAAATGATCAATCAATCGAAGTAAGACGTTTGACGATTTCAGACGTATATGCTGCTGTATCTTACTATCTAAACTTACTAGAAGGTGTCGGCAACTTTGATGAAATCGACCATTTAGGAAACCGTCGTGTCCGTCAAGTTGGAGAATTGTTACAAAACCAATTCCGTATCGGTGTGTCTAGAATGGAACGTGTCATTAGAGAACGTATGACGACACAGGAAATGGAAGAAGTAACACCAAAGACATTAATCAACATTAGACCGGTAACAGCTGCTATGAAAGGGTTCTTTGGTTCCAGCGAATTATCCCAATTCATGGGCCAGATTAACCCAGATTGCAGGACTTACAAACAAACGTCGTTTAAGTGCCTTAGGACCAGGTGGATTATCTAGAGACCGTGCTGGTATGGAAGTGCGTGACGTTAACGTTTCGCACTACGGTCGTATCTGTCCAATTGAGTCACCAGAAGGACCAAACATTGGATTGATTACATCTTTGGCAAGTTATGCTAAAATTGACGATTATGGGTTCATTATGACACCTTATCGTAAAGTAGAAGATCGTCATATCACCGATCAAGTTGACTATTTAACAGCAGATCAAGAAAAACGACTATATTATTTCTCAAGCAACTGTTAATACAGATGAAGACAATAATATTATCGACGAACAAGTACCTGCTCGTTACAAAGGTGATAATATCATTACGAAAGCAGATCGCGTCGACTACATCGATGTGTCTCCACAACAAGTTGTATCTATTACGACAAGTTGTATTCCATTCCTAGAACACGACGATGCTACTCGTGCTTTGATGGGTGCAAACATGCAACGTCAATCTGTACCACTATTAAAGACAGAAGCTCCATTTGTTGGAACTGGTGTAGAGTACATTGCAGCTCGTGATTCTGGTGCTGCTGTGTTAGCAAAAAGCAGATGGAATTGTCGAATATGTAGATGCAAAACGTATTGTCGTTAAGAATAAAACAGGTAAAGATACATATTACTTAGCAAACTTCGAAGAATCTAACGGGGACTCTTGCTACCATCACCGTCCAATTGTAAGAGTTGGCGATAAAGTAATCAAGGGTCACGTCATTGCCGATGGTCCAAGTATGGATCAAGGAGAACTTGCTTTAGGTAAGAACATGGTTGTTGCTTTCATGACTTACAACGGATATAACTATGAAGATGCTGTCATCTTAAATGAAAATTTAATTAAAGAAGACCGCTTAACTTCTATCCATATCGAAGACTATGAAATGCAATGCCGTGAAACAAAACTAGGACCAGAAGAGATTACTCGTGATATTCCAAATATCAGTGAAGAAGCAAGAAAACACTTAGATGAAAGTGGTATTGCTATCATCGGTACAGAAGTACATGAAGGGGACATCCTAGTTGGTAAAGTAACGCCAAAAGGTATGGCTGAATTAACTTCAGAAGAAAAAATTGTTACATGCTATTTTCGGTGAAAAGACGAGAGAAGTAAGAGATACATCACTTCGTGTTCCACACGGTGTAGAAGGTATCGTTCACGATGTTAAGATTTATACGAGAAAAGAAAACGATGAACTTCCTGCTGGTGTAAGCAAAGTTATTCGTGTCTACATCGCTCAAAAACGTAAGATTCAAATCGGAGATAAAATGTCTGGACGTCACGGAAACAAAGGTTGTATTTCCCTAATTGTTCCACAAGAAGACATGCCATTCTTAAAAGATGGTCGTCCAGTTGATATTATGTTGAACCCACAAGGTGTTCCTTCTCGTATGAACTTAGGTCAAGTATTAGAGTTACACATTGGTATGGCTGCTAAGAAACTAGGTTGCTATGTTGCAACACCAGTATTCGATGGCGCTACAAACGATGACATTGCTGCTATGATGGCAGAAGCTGGTATGGATCCAGATGGTAAGACTGTTCTATACGATGGTCGTACTGGTGAACCATTCCATCAAAGAATTTCTGTCGGTGTCATGTACATGTTGAAACTACACCACATGGTAGATGATAAGTTACATGCTCGTTCAACCGGACCATACTCTTTGGTTACACAACAACCTCTTGGTGGTAAAGCACAATTCGGTGGCCAAAGATTTGGAGAAATGGAAGTTTGGGCTCTATATGCATATGGTGCCGCTCATACACTTCAAGAAATGTTAACAGTTAAATCAGACGACGTAATCGGTCGTGTCAAAGTATATGAAAACACTGTCAAAGGTCAAGAAATCAATCAAGCAGGAGTTCCAGAATCATTCCGTGTATTGATGAAAGAATTCCAAGCATTAGGTCTTGATGTAAGCATCATCGATGAAGATGACAATGAATTGGATTTAAAACAAATCGAAGAACAAGAAACACAAGAAGAATTTAAAGCAATGGATGAAATCGATGCTTCTCTTCCACTTCCACCAGTGACAGAAACACCAAGTGAAGAAGTTGAAGATGAAGAGAAGATGAATTCGAAAAAAAGAAGATGCTGAGTTTGAAGATGAAGACTTCGAACCGACATTAGAAGATATGGAAGGAGATGAATTCTAATATGTTAGCAGCTGATAAGTTTAAAGCTATTAAAATTGGAATCGCATCACCTGAGAAGATTCGTGAATGGTCTTATGGCGAAGTTAAAAAACCAGAAACGATTAACTATCGTACGTTAAGACCAGAAAGAGACGGTCTATTCTGTGAAAAAATCTTTGGACCAACCAAAGACTTCGAATGTGCTTGTGGAAAATACAAACGTGTTCGTTACAAAAACATCGTATGTGACCGTTGTGGTGTTGAAGTAACTCGTAGCAAGGTAAGACGTGAACGTATGGGTCACATCGAACTTGCTACTCCAGTTTCTCACATCTGGTTCTTCAAAGGAGTACCATCTCGCATGGGCTTGGTACTAGATATGTCACCAAGAGAACTAGAAGAAGTATTATACTTCGTAAGTTATGTTGTAATCGATAAAGGGATCACACCGTTAGAGAACAAACAAACTCTATCTGAAAAAGAATACCGTTCTTATTATGAAAAATATGGTAACGGATTCAAAGTAGGAATGGGCGCTGAAGCAATCAAAGAATTGCTAAAGAAAATCGATTTGGAAAAGAAGTTGCAGAACTAGAAAAAAAGAAGTTGCGGAAGCACAAGGTCAAAAACGTGTTCGTTTAATCAAACGTTTAGACGTATTAGATGCATTCCGTAAATCAGGTAATCGTCCAGAATGGATGATTCTAGATTGCATTCCAGTCATTCCACCGGATTTGAGACCGATGATTCAATTAGATGGTGGTCGTTTTGCAACAAGTGATTTGAACGATTTATATCGTCGTGTTATCAACCGTAACAATCGTTTAAAGAAATTGATCGATTTAGGTGCTCCTGGCATCATTATCCAAAACGAAAAACGTATGTTACAAGAAGCTGTCGATGCCTTATTCGATAATGGCCGTCGTGGTAGAAGTGTAACAGGTGCTGGAAATCGTCCATTGAAATCTTTATCTAGTATGTTAAAAGGAAAAACAAGGTCGTTTCCGTCAAAACTTATTAGGTAAACGTGTTGACTACTCTGGTCGTAGTGTTATCGTCGTTGGACCATCTCTAAAGATGTATCAATGCGGTGTTCCAAAAGATATGGCACTAGAGTTATTCAAACCGCATGTAATTCATGGGCTAGTAGAAAGAGATATTGCTCACAATATCAAAGCAGCAAAGCGTTTGATTGAAAATAAAGATCCAGTTGTATGGGACGTTGTAGAAGACGTTATGAAAGAACATCCAGTATTATTAAACCGTGCTCCAACGTTACATAGATTAGGTATTCAAGCATTTGAACCAGTTTTAATTGGTGGTAAAGCAATGCGCCTACACCCATTGGTATGTCCAGCCTTCAATGCCGACTTCGATGGTGACCAAATGGCTATCCATATTCCACTATCTGAAGAAGCACAAGCAGAAGCAAGACTATTGATGTTATGGGTGCTAACAACATCTTGAAACCTAGTGATGGAAAACCAATCGTTACTCCAGAACAAGACATGGTTTTAGGTAACTATTACATTACAATGGAAAAAGCGGGTCATGATGGGGAAGGAAGACTATTCAAAGATTCTAACGAAGCATTGATGGCTTACGAAAGAAGAGAGAATTAGACCTTCATACACGTATCGCTATTCCAGTTGATTCTTTCAAACATAAATTGTTTACGGAAGGACAAAAAGGAAAATATTTGGTTACAACAGTAGGAAAATTAAAATTCAATGAAATCTTACCAGACTCTTTCCCTTATATTAACGAACCTACTGACGATAATATTCAAAAATATTACACCAAATAAATATTTCATTGAAAAAGGTAAAAATATTCCAGAAGAAATTAAGAAGATGCCACTTGTAAAACCGTTTGCTAAGAGTGTATTAGAGAAAACAATCGCTCAAGTATTCAAACGTTACAAGACGACAGAAACGTCTATTTACCTAGATAAATTAAAAGATTTAGGATTCTATTATTCTACAATTGCTGGTATCACAGTATCTGCAAGCGATGTTGCAAGAAGTGACCATAAGGAACAAATTGTAGCAGATGCACAAAAAGTTGTAGATAAAGTTAACAAGCAATACAAGAAAGGTTTAATTACGGAAGAAGAACGTTATAACAAAGTCATCTCTATTTGGAACGGTGCCAAAGATCAAGTTCAACAAAAAAACTATCCGAGAAAGCTGCCAATGACTTAGATAACCCAATCTTCATGATGATGAACTCTAAAGCACGTGGTAACTTGTCACAGTTAACACAATCTGCTGGTATGCGTGGATTGATGCAGAAGCCAAATGGTCAAGCATTGGAAATCCCGGTTGTATCATCATTCCGTGAAGGTTTGAGCGTATCTGAATTCTTCTTGTCAACACACAGTGCTCGTAAAGGTAGTGCCGATACCGCACTTAAGACTGCTGACTCTGGATACTTAACTCGTCGTCTAGTCGATGTATCACAAGATATCATCGTAAGAGAAGACGATTGTGGTACTGATAACGGTGTTGTAGTAAGCGACTTCATCAACGATAAGACAGGAGCAGTAATTGAAAAATTGTTCGATCGTATCGTTGGTCGTTATACAAGCAAAAAAGTTGTCAATCCAGAAACGAAAAAGTATTGGCAGACAAGAACCAATACATCACGGAACAAGTTGCACAAAAGATTGTCGACGCTGGAATCAAAGAAGTTGAAATCAGAACTGTATTTACATGTAATTGTTCAAATGGCGTCTGTGCTAAATGTTATGGACGTAACTTAGCAACTGGAAATATGGTTGAAGTTGGTGAAGCTGTCGGAGTTATGGCTGCTCAATCAATCGGTGAACCAGGAACTCAGTTAACCATGAGAACATTCCACACTGGTGGAGTTGCCGGTGGTGAAGATATTACTCAAGGTCTTCCACGTGTACAAGAATTGTTCGAAGCTAGAAATCCAAAAGGAAAAGCAACGATTGCAAAATCGACGGAACGATTTCTAAGATTGTCGAAGAACATGGCAAATTCAAGATTACCATCAAGAATAAACTAGAGACGAAAAGAACATGTTACGAACTACGGAGCAAAACTAAGAGCTCAAAGAAGGCGACAATGTCGTTCGTGGCGATAAACTAACGGAAGGTGCAATCAGTCAAAAGAATTACTGCTGTAACCGATCCGTTAACAACGCAAGAATATATCTTTGAAAGAAATCAATATACATACCGTTCACAAGGTGTAGATATTGCCGATAAACACGTTGAAATTATTGCAAGTCGTATGATTTCTAAGATTCGTATAGTAGAGCCAGGCGATACAAACTTCGTATCTGGTGCCTTAATTAGTCTTCACGATTATACGGAAGGCAACAAAATGTTATTATCCAAGGTAAGAAACCAGCAATTGGTAAACCAGTATTGTTAGGTATTACAAAAGCTGCTCTTGGAACAGATTCATTCTTATCTGCTGCATCATTCCAAGAAAACAAGAGTATTAACAGATGCTGCAATCCGTGGTAAAGAAGATAAGTTATTCGGTCTAAAAGAAAATGTTATTATTGGTAAACTAATCCCAGCTGGTACTGGTATGAAACAATATCAAAACATCGATTACGAACTAAAAAAGCCAGTTCACGGATGAAGAACCATTAGCAACGCTAGAAGATCAATTTATGAGTAATTTAAAAAACAGGTAGAGTTTTTCTATCTGTTTTTTGTTAGGAGAAAACCACCAGATAGTCTGGTGGTTAAATAGAGCTAAGATGAGTTGAAAATAAAAAACTCCTTCTAATATAATTGAGTTGCGACTGCCAAGAAGCAACCATAATATTAGAAGGAGGACATTTATAATGAAAGAAATCAAAATAAATGATATAAAAAGTTTAGCACATACAACGGGAATTGCAAATATCATATTGTGTTTGCACCAAAGTATAGAAGGAAAAGTTTTTCTATACCAGTAAACGATTAGAAATAGGACAAATATTAAGACAGTTATGTGAATGGAAAGGTGTAACAATAATAGAAGCAGAAGTGTTGCCCAGACCATATTCACATGTTAGTTGAAATACCGCCAAAATACAGTGTGTCATCGTTTATGGGTTTTGAAAGGAAAAGAGAAGTTTAATGATATACAGTAAATGGGCAAGTGCCAGATATCAATATAGAAATCGTGAATTTTGGTGTCGAGGATATTATGTTGATACAGTAGGTAAAAATACAAAAAGATACAAGAGTATATAGCAAATCAATTAAAAGAAGATCAGTTAAGTGGACAAATGACACTTTGAGGATTTTGACCCTTTCAAAGGGTAGTAAACAACAAATGCTTTTTGGCGGTCAGTCAGGCACTTTAGTGCGTGCCAATAATATAGCCTTTTTAGGCGAAAAGAAAAACCACTAGCTATGCTGAGTGGAAATTTATTTGTGGCTTGAAAATGTAAGGATAAAATGATATAGTATTTCTAGAATAAAGGATAATAGGGATATGAAGAATTTATTATATTTTGAATACAAAAAGAATCGCACCATATCGACGATATTATTAATTATTGTTATTTTGTTTGCAGTTACTAATTTAGTTGTTTTTTGGATAGTCAACAATCATCGGTTGTAAGTGTTAGTTTTGCTTTTAGATCAGGTAAATTATCAAGAAGCAGGTGAACAAGCAGACCAGGAATATCAATCAAATCCTACTTGTGAATCCTTTTATAAATATGTCTATTTTTCAGAATTAGCAGATATCCAAAAAATTGTATGAGGAAAGTTCTCATAAAGGGAAGATTACATTTATTATCTAAATTTCGATTTATCAACAATCATTGCTCAAGGATCTCAACGTGTTGAATCGAACTGCAGCTCGTCTGGACAAGAGGTGTATCCATTTGTTGGTCAAGAAGAACGTTTGCAAAAAAGATAAGAGAAGTTTTTATGGGTGATTACACGGACTTCATAGAATATATGGAATTTGATCAAAACGAAAAGTTAAATGATGAGACGATTACACAAACGTGGAAAAGTTTTTATGAAGAAAAAAACTTAGATTATTAGAACAGTTACGTGGCCAAGAGTTACAAGACTTTCAAAAAATAATGTTACCGACACTGATTTTAGCAGAACCATCTGAATCTTTTGCTGTAAGTGAAGAACAGTTCAATCAAAATATTGCAATGATGGACCAATTTGGTAGTTATGATGCATATCTAAATTCTCTAGACGACAGTGTAGAAACTGCTCGTGAACAACGAGAAATTAAGAAATATCAATTATTGAATGCCATTGAACCTTCTGTCAATGAGAGCTTTTTTATATAATGAAAAAGAACGTTTACGGAAAACTACTAGATTATTTACCAATCTTGTTTATAATCAATACGTTATTAGTAATTGGCGCTTTTGCTGCTAATACAATAATCGATCACAAAAAAGGTAGAGATACAGTTCTACTTACAAAATCCTATAGCCGTAGTAAAATCATGGCTAGTAAACTTCTTTATGCAGGGATGATTTTATTGGTTACAACCTTCTATTTGCTAGTATCACTATTAGCTTCCATGTATTTACAGGGATATAATCCAGAATTTATCTATACATTCTATCAAAATGGTGGTGTCGTAACCTACAACTTAATTACGGTATGGGCAATGAATGCTGTGATGTATTTCCTATTAGGATTAATTAGTATTTCGGTATTTTTTATTTGATTGCCTCTTAGCAAGTCGATGTTTCTTTCATTATTGTTGTCACTTCTTGTGACAGTAATTCCTGCTATTTTATCACTTACGGTATTTAAAGTGGCACTTAATAACATTTTTTACATCGATTTAGTGTTACTGGTGGTTGGTGTTCTACTTTTTGATTTTAAGCTGTATCGTATTTCAAAGGAGTTGGTCTAAATGAGTGTATTAGAGGTAAGGGATATTCATAGGAATTACGGTAAAAAGAAGTATTAAAGGGTGTGACATTTCAGATAGATTCTTCCGAAATAGTCGGATTAATCGGTAAGAACGGTGCTGGAAAATCTACATTGTTTAAAGTGATTACAGGTCTTTTGAAACAAAAATCAGGAACAGTTAAAATTTTAGACCAAGAAGTGTCCTCTAAAAATCGAAAAATATTCCAACAAGTTGGCTGTTTAATCGAACAAGTTTCTTTATATCCACACTTGACTGGATACGAACATATTCAAATTGTAGCAAAATTGACGGATACAAAAATAGATGAACATGTGGAAACGTTGATTTCTACATTAAAGATGAACTCTTATATTCATAACAAAACGAAAACGTATTCCCAAGGAATGAAACAACGTTTAGAATTTTACTGGCAGTCTTAAATAAACCAAAATTACTTCTTCTAGACGAACCATTAAATGGTTTTGGATCCAGAGGGAGTTTATGAAATTCGTACATTTTTATTAAATATATGTCACCAAGACGCAATGTCTCTGTTGATTTCTAGCCAGATTTTATCAGAAATGCAAATCTTCTGTGACCGCTTCCTATTCTTAAAAGATGGTGTAATTTCAAAAGACTTAACGAAAAGTGATTTAAAAAATAGTAATCTAGAACAAGAATTTATCGAGGATAATCAAGAATGAGAGAGTTTTGGAAATCTTTTGTATCGCTTTAAAGACGAGTAAAAAAAGTATTGGAATTAGCATTATACTATCGTGTGCAATCCTTTGCTTTTTTTGTTTTCAAATCGTTCAGAAAAGTCAAAATCGTGATTTATTACTCACAGATGATGAACAAAAGTAAAAAAGAACAATACGAATTGTTTGTTGAAAAGTACGAAACTGCTTCTAATCGAGATGAGTTTATAAACATTAATACTTCCATTTAAGAAATTATTATATGTTGGAACTTTCAAAAAAATATGGCATTCAGTATATGATTGATGAAAGAGTAGATGATTTAAATCGTTTGGCAAGTCAGTATATTGAAATAAATTGGGAAGAAGCAGAGAGTCCAGTTTTGATGGAGAGCACTTACGAGTTAGAACAAAAGATGTCACTACCGTATTCTGATTATATTGAGGAGAAGTTAATGGAAATTGACACTTCTATCGAGCAGTTGCAGAGTGATTTCCCAACACCTGAAATTCACAACGAAGTGGAAAAGTTACTAGAACAGAAAAAGGTATATGAAACATTGAAAACGGAAAATGATTATGCCAATTTAAAAACAGTTCCAGTAGAAAAAGCTCTTTCCTTATTAGAAGAAATATATGAGCTTCCGAAGACAGAAGAAGAGTTAGTCGAAAATGATACAATTCCACTTTATTATCAGAATTATCAAGAGTATTTAGAAGCTTTTTCTAGTTCAAAAAAGTTGATAGAGCAAGAATATGGAACGATTCTAAATGCTTTATTGGAAGATCAAACGCTATCTTCAAAAGAGTTGAAAACTAGTCAATTGTATACGATAAAAGATGCTTGGCAAGCAAATTATACTTACATGATTGTAATTATTTTGATGGTTCTATTGTTGGCAATTCCGCTTGTAATTCAAGATTATGACACATTTTGTGACACAGTACTATATTCATATGGAACAGAACCATTATTTAATAGGAAAATTAGGCTTTCTGTTTTTATGGTTATTGATATTGAGTCTATTTGGTGTATTAGCTATTACAATCTTTTGCTATCATTTATTGCAACAATTATTCTATTACAGAAATTGGTGTGATTGAAAATAATATGTTGGTTCATATGAACATATTCGGTTTTCTTCTACCGTGCCTGTTGCAACTTTTAATTGGATTTTCATTATTAGAATTCATCCAT
>VOFC01004952.1_pt1 | contig 27729 bp, 45 predicted proteins | sample 5384161 | NCBI WGS metagenome assembly VOFC01 (sample SAMN12384722, study PRJNA508395) | human gut metagenome | isolation source: healthy gut B | host: Homo sapiens | reverse complement strand
CGCTTCTTTCGATTACCATTTACATGATTTCCGTCCCAGTAAGTTGGCTAAATTAGATATCTTGTTGAACGGTGAGCCGGTAGACGCTTTGTCTACATTGACGCACGTGGATAATAGCGTTACTTTCGGACGTCGTATGTGCGAGAAACTGAAAGAGTTGATCCCTCGCCAGCAATTCGATATCGCTATCCAAGCGGCGATAGGCGCAAAGATCATCGCTCGTGAGACGATCAAGGCTGTCCGTAAAGACGTGACGGCGAAGTGTTATGGAGGCGATATCTCCCCGTAAGCGTAAATTGCTGGAAAAACAGAAAGAGGGAAAGAAACGAATGAAGCAGATCGGTACGGTAGAAGTTCCGCAAAAAAGCGTTCCTGGCCGTATTGAAGTTGGATTAGAAAGTCAATGGAATCCGTTCGCTAACTCAATGGATTTATAAAAAGAAAAGTCAATGGATTCTGTAACGGATTCCATTGACTTTTTTATATAAATGGGTCACTTCTCTCGTTTACGAGCCGTATCCCGCCATCTTCCAGCGTGATAAGATGTTGCTTATAGAGTGCCCCGATCGCTTGTTTGAAAGCTTTCTTGCTACAGCGGAATAAGGAATAGATCACGTCCGGATCGCTCTTGTCGTGTACCGGGATGTATCCCCTTGTGTTTTCATCGCTTCCAGAATGACGCCGGCGATCCCCTCTACCTTTTGGTAGCCTTGCGGCGTTAGGCTCACATCTATCTTATCATCCTCACGTACCTCTTTTTATATAGCCTTTCAGATGCTCGCCTTTCTCAAGACGCTGGAATACCTCATTATAATAGATCAATCCCCAATGCTGGTTATTGATGATCACCTTATAGCCAAGATCCGTCTCGTCGGCTACCAATAACTGAACCTCTTGATTCTGCTCGTAATCGATAGGGGTATTGTTCAAGAACTTCTCGATACGTGCAGATGCCATGATACGTCCTGTCACATGATCAGCCGGACATAGACCAAGTACCATTTCCCCTCTCTCATCGGCATTTTCTGCTCCTTGAAAGGAACGAGCAAATCTTTCATGATACCCCATTCAGAAATGCGCCGGCATTATTCACGTCTTTTACCTCCATGAACTGGAACTCCCCGACCGTTGCCAGAGGACGTGCGGTAGTAGCGATCAACCTCCTTCATTATCATGATAAATAAACACCTCGACCTCATCCCCGGGCTTCACGTTTTTAGGTACGTAACGAGTCGGCAACAAGATCTCCACCCCGTTACCTCCATCCAGATAAACCCCGAAGTCAAGGTCTTTCACTATTTTCAGCGTGTTATATTTTCCTATCTCAACCATATATTTTGTTTTGTCACAAACTTACGCAATAATCATGAAAAAGCGGTAAAAACAACTATAATTTTGATTTAGCATGCAGCAATATCTAGACAATTGCATCGTTATAGAAGTATCTTTGGACTTACGGGTGCTTTATGCCTTTGAGTTCAACTAAAATTGTATATTTGCATCTTATTTGAAGAAAACAAAGATTATGAGAATTAAATTAATATCAGTAGTGATATTGTTTGTCTTGTTGCTAGGGGCTTGTTCCGCACCTAAAGACGTAGTGTATTTGCAAGGAGTAGATACTTTTGACTCCAGAACAGATTAGCCAAATGAATCAAACTTATACGTCTCGTATCAGTAAAGATGATTTACTGGCGATATCTGTTACAGCTCGGATCCGTCCGTGACGACGCCATTTAATCCCCCTGTTTTTGCGTATGCGCAGCAAGGTGACCAACCTATCGCTGCCTCTCAATCAATGTATACTTATCTTGTTGATTCGGATGGTAATATAAATTTCCCAGTATTAGGGAAGATTCATGTCGCAGGTTTATCAAAACAAGAACTGTGTGATGAGTTACAAAGTAAATTGTCAAAATACATAGAAAAAACCATTGGTTAACGTGCAGATTACAAATTATAGAATTACGGTAATGGGAGGGTAAATCGTCCCGGTACTTTTACTATAAAGAATGATCGAATCTCTATTTTAGATGCGTTTGGGTATGTTGGAGATTTGGCGATTACAGCCAATAGGAAGAATATTTTTGCTGATAAAGAGATAATGATGGGCAAAAAGAATTTGTTCGTATGGATATAACTGATCCTTCGCTATTTACATCTCCCTATTTTTTTATTTAAGGCAAAATGACGTTATTTATGTTGAGCCTAATTTGGCAAAGCAGCGTAATTCTCGATTTAGTCAAAGCAAACAGTATAATATAACTGTATTCTCCTCGATAATTAGTGCGATTTCTGTTATTTCTTCGATGGTGATCACGATTATTAATATTAAGAAGTAATTGTTTAGCTATGGATTCAACAAATATAGGAAATGAGACTATAAGTTTAAAGTCTATTCTAATAGGGTATCTGAGGCACTGGAGATTATTTCTAGGCACTTTTGTTATATCTCTAATACCAGCTGTATTATATTTGATTTATTATCCGACAACTTACGAAGTAATGGCTCGTTTTAAAGTTCAAGATGATACTTCCATGTCCTCAGGAAATATGTCTTTGGGAGATGCGGCAGGTTTGATGAAATCTTTTGGTTTGAATGGAGGAGGTAGTGGGTATTGTTATTGATGATGAATTAGCGGTGTTAAAATCTCATACTTTATGGTATGAGGTTGTTTCAAAATTGGGTTTAAATGCAGAGTATGTTGAACCGTTAACTTGGAAATATAAACAGTATGTGAATACCCTTTTCTGATGGTTGCAGATTCTAGCAATATTGAAATCTCAAGAGGAAACAATAGAGTTTTATGTCCGTGAAGATCGTGAGGGAAAAATAAAAAGATCGAAGGAAGACAAAAAGTCAGAAACGGTCTTATGAGTTTTCTTCATTACCTGCGATCGTTGAATTCGGTAATAATCGGTTTATCCTAAGTTATGGAGCCAACCATAAATTGGGAGAAAGCATGAAACTTTATATAACCATGAGGCCGGCTGGTTTTGTTGGAGATGATTTTGCGCAGGATATAGAAATTGAGACTTACTCAGATAATTCAAATGTTATAGAATGTACTTTGAGGGAATATGAGAAAAAAACGAGGCATTGACGTTTTAAACGCATTAATGTTTGAATATAATAATCGTGCCGATTCAATAAATAATAAAGAAGCTCGTGCTACAATACAGTTTTTGGATGAGCGAATCAATAAGGTAATATCGGATTTAGCTAATGCTGAACGATCTATAGAGATCTATAAGAAAAAATAACCAAATGACTGACTTGACAGCCGATGTGCAATTTTATGTGATCAAATGAAAGAGATCCAAACGAAAATTGTTGAGATGGAGGCTCAAGGGCATGCTATTAGATTTATGGAAGACTTCGTGCAAAATCCTGCTAATAAGTATAATTTGGTACCCGTATTGATGAATGTCCAAGAAGGAGAGAAAGGCGGTTCCATAACTACTTATAATGAGTTGTTGGTAAATCGTCAGCGAATGTTGCAAAACTCGAAAAGAGGACAACCCTTTTATTTACTGTGATGGATAAGCAATTAGATCAAATGCGTAAGAGTGTTGCCCTATACGATCAAGAATGCGCAAGAAAGCCTGAATTTGACCTTGAAAGATCTCAAGGCAAAGGAGAAGGCTATTTTAGATAAAATGGGTAACGTTCCAACCCAAGAACGAGAATTCATGAATTATAAGCGTGATCAAGAGATTGCTCAAGGTGTTTATTTGATATTATTACAAAAAACGAGAAGAGGCATTATTGAAATTAAATAAAAGTATGAATAGGGCATTGATTGTTGATGAGGCATTTGTGAAGAGTACACCTGTGGCCCCCTCGTAAACTATATGCTGCTCTCAATCGCCGTGTTTTTATTGACAATTGTGGTTCCTGTCGTATATTTATTCTGTAAAGAGCAACTTATAGAACTAAAAAGAGAATACGATAAAAATGCAAGGAAACAAGCTGGCGTGATATAATGGATACTGATATATATATATGTTCTAAGCCATTGCAATATTTTAATGTAAGAAATATTGATATGGAAATGCATCTTCAAAAAAAGGTTCTAATTATTTTAGGACATTTTAGGGATGCGGAATTGTTCTTTTCATCAAGTTAAGACATTTGATGATACATGGAATGATATATTATATTTCAAAGATTTGTTTCATTTGGATTTATATTTGTTTTTCACCCAGTAAATACGTTGTTCGTAGAGGTAGATGCTTCTTTTTGTTTATGGAATATTTTTTAAGCTTATCCCGATTTAAACGAATGTATATGTTTGAAGAAGGATTCGGAAGCTACAGAAGAGATCGTTTTGATAATTCAAAAGGCTTGAAGAATATAATAAATAAGCTTACGGGTGTTGGTGACCATATTGGTTTTTTTTCAAAGTTTCTTACGGGGCAGTTTCTTTATTTGCCGGATTTGTATAGGTCTCAGTTCCTGGATATTCAAAAATCTTTGAAATCATTCCAGAAGCCCTTTGTTAAGAGGTTAAGGAAGAATTACCATTGTTTTTGAATTTTTCTACGGGATATGAAGAATTTTTATCTGTGAAAAATAAATCGGTTGGAATTTATTTAACTAATCATCAAATTAATGTAAACATATTGAAAGCTCTGGATAAAGAGAAAATGATTTTGATTATGTTTATGTGAAATTGCATCCTCATATAAAAAAAGACAGAGGATTTGTATCAATATGGATTAAAAATAGTACAATCAAACATAATGGTTGAGTTTTTAATTCTAATCTTGTTGGATAATGGAAATAAACTTTCTGTTTTTCATGAAAATAGTACATCAGTGATTTGGTTTCAGGATCGTATTATTAATAAAAAATATGGGACAACCATTTGAAGAGTATGATATTGTAGCTTCTTATATACAATCGAAGGAGTTATAGAATAGATATAAATAGAAGTAATATGTTAAATGAAAAGTCTGTTTTAATTACTGGAGGAACAGGTTCTTTTTGGTAAAAAATTCGTGGAGACAATCCTTCGTGATTATCCTCAAGTGAAAAGAATTGTTATTTATTCACGTGACGAGTTGAAACAGTTTGAGCTGAAGCAAAAATACCCTGCGTCAAAGTATCCTCAATTACGTTTCTTTATTGGAGACGTCCGGGATGGAGAACGTTTGGAACGTGCTTGCGAAGGCATAGATGTAATTATTCATGCTGCGGCTATTAAGCATGGATACGGCCGAATATAATCCGGATGAATGCATAAAGACAAATGTACATGGAGCTCAAAATGTGATTAATGCAGCCTTGCGTACAAAAAGTAAAGCATGTTGTGGCTTTATCTACGGATAAGGCTTGTGCTCCGATTAATTTATATGGGGCTACAAAGCTGACTTCTGATAAGTTGTTTGTTGCCGCAAATAATATTAGTGGTCCGCGGGATATCAAGTTTTCAGTGGTCCGTTATGGCAATGTTATGGGATCAAGGGGCTCTGTTATTCCTTTTTCATTAACAAGAGAGATTCAGGGTGCGGTAGAGTTACCTATTACGAATATGAAGATGACTCGTTTCAATATTTCGTTAGAAGCGGGAGTTGCTTTGGTCATGTTCGCTATCGGTCATCATTTAGAGGTGAGATTTTATTCCTAAGATTCCATCTTATCGAATAGTGGATGTTGCGAAGGCTATTGCGCCTAACCTTCCATTGGTGGAGGTCGGTATACGCCCCGGGGAAAAATTGCATGAGGAAATGATTACGGTCACGGATGCCATGAATACTATAGATCTAGGTCCTTATTATGATCTTGCCCTCTGTTGCGTTTAATCATAAATATGAAGACTATGTAAATCATCATAATGCGGTTAAGGTTCCAGAGGGATTCCATTATAGTTCTGATACGAATACGGAATGGGAGACTGTAGAGTCTATGCGGGAAAAAATAAAGAAATATGTAGATCCTAATTTTGAGATAAAATGATTACTAAACCTATTCCTTATGGACGTCAGCATATTACGGATGAGGATATTCAATGTGTAATAGATGCCTTAAAGTCGGATTATTTAACTCAAGGGCCAAAAAATAAAAGAATTTGAGGAGGCTTTTGCCTCTTATGTCGGCTGTAAATATGCTATAGCAGTTAATAATGCTACGGCGGGTCTTCATTTAGCGGCTACGGTACTTGATGTGAATCTGGGTGATAAAGTGATTGTGACTCCTTTGACTTTTGCGGCTAGCGCCAATTGTATTCGCTTTCGGGGAGGTGAGGTTGTGTTCTGTGATGTAGAGGAAGATACCTATTTGATGGATATAAAGAAATTAAGCCGTTTATTGTCACAATCTCCCAAAAGGCACTTATAAGGGAATTGTTTTGGTTGATTTTGCGGGTTATCCAGCCAATTTGGAGGCCTTTCGTCAATTGGCGGATGAGTACGGCTTATGGATTATAGAAGATGCTTGTCATGCTCCGGGTGGATATTTTATTGATAGTAAAGGTGAAAAGCAGCTATGTGGCAATGGGAACTTTGCGGATATTAGTGTTTTTTCGTTTCATCCGGTAAAACATATTGCGACTGGCGAGGGGGATGGCTACGACAAATAGTAAGAAATTATATGAAAAAACTTTGTCTATACCGTACACACGGCATTACCAAGGATCCGGCACTTTTGTGCGAGAACCATGGTGGCTGGTATTATGAGATGCAGGAGCTTGGATATAATTATCGGATTACTGATTTTCAGGCAGCTTTAGGAATATCACAATTGAAAAGAGCCGATATGGGATTGGCACGGCGGCAAGAGATTGCCCGGCGATATAGGGAAGGTCTTTCCGATCTGAAGGGGGTTTCACCCCTTTTGTATCGGATCAGGTCTTTCATGCCTATCATTTATTTATAATCCAAGTGGAGGATAGATTAGATTATATGATTATTTGCATAAGAATAATATTTATGCGCAAGTTCATTATGTCCCTTTGCATCTGACCCTTATTATAGGCAGTTAGGAAATAAAGAAGGAGATCAACCTGTGATGGAGGAATATTATAAGCATTGTTTGAGTCTGCCAATGTATCCGACACTGACTGATGAAGAGCAGGAATATGTAATAGCGAAGATTAAAGAATTCCTTTCTTAAAAAAACAAATAGAGAGATGGACCAAAATATTCCTGCGGTTAGCATTGTTATCCCGGTATTTAATGTGGAAAAATACATTGGGAAATGTTTGGATTCGTTGATTTCCCAGACATTGCATAATATTGAGATTATCTGTGTGAACGATTGCTCTACAGATAAATCATTAGATATACTTCGGGATTATGAGGCAAAGGATAATCGTATTGTTGTTATTGATTTACCTCGGAATATAAAACAAGGGGGGAGCCCGTAATGCCGGGATAAAAAAGCGAGGGCTCCTTTCCTTGGTTTTGTTGATAGTGACGATTGGGTTTCTCTTGATATGTATGAAAATCTCTATACATTAGCGGTTACGCATGATGCGGAAATGGTTTGTGGTGACTATTTTCAGTATTATAGTGAACAAGATATTCGTTTACGGATTAACTGTAAGTCTGAATGGTTTTCATTGCCTGAATATGAGAGAAATAAGCGTTTTATTGAAGGTGAATGTCGGATTTGGACTAATATAATCAAAAAGGAAGTCTTTATCAGAAATAAAATAGAGTTTCCTGAGGAGCTATTCTATGAAGATAATGCGATTGTAACAGCTCTATATTTGAGTGCGAGAAAGATCGTGAAGGATAACCATCCTTATTATTATTATCGTTGTAATAATATTTCTACGACTCGAGCATTAATAACTATCGCTTTTTTGACCGTTTGAAGACTTCTAAAATGTTTTTGGATAATATGCGTAGATTAGGTATCTATGAGATATATCCGGAAGAAGTAGAGTTTCGATTTACTGAGCTTTTTTATGTAAACTCAATTCTAGGCGCCATATCACAGTTTGATCCTCCTGAGAAAAAGTATGTGAATCAAATCAAGCGGGAGATGGAAGAGATATTTCCTTGTTTCATGAAGAATAGTTATTACAAGACAAAAGTTCCATTGAAACTTCGTATATTGCTTCGTGCTATTTATTTTCAGACTGATTTGGGCATAAGCTTGTATCAGATTTTGGTTAAATTAAGATCATAAAAATAACGAAAAATGAAATGTTTGGCAATAATAATACCAGCACGAGGAGGTAGTAAACGGATTCCTCATAAAAATATAAAACCTTTTTGGGCAGACCGATAATAGCATATTCAATAGAGGCCGCTCTTGGTACCGGACTGTTTGAGGAGGTGATGGTTTCGACGGATGATGTGGAAATCGCCGAGATAGCCCGTCAAGAAGGGGGCTTCTGTCCCTTTTCTGCGTTCTACGGAAAATGCTAATGACTATGCTACATTGGCGGATGTATTGGTCGAGGTTGTCAATGCCTATAAAGGGAGAGGGTATGAGTTTGACTTGATCTGTTGTTTGCTTCCAACAGCCCCATTGATTTCTTCCGAGGATGTTCGTTCTGCTTATGATCAGTTAGTTATGTCTACCTTTGATTCTATCTGTCCGGTGGTCGCTTTCTCATATCCGATACTGCGTTCTTTATCGATAGATGAAAAAGGAAATTTAAACATGAATTGGCCAGAGTATAGATTTAGCCAGTCAAGATTTGCGCCCCGCCTATCATGATAGTGGTACGTTTTATTGGATAAAGACCTCTTCTCTATTAAAAGATAAAAATTGCTAAGTGAGAATGGCACGGCGATTGTTCTGGATGAGTTTCGTGTACAAGATATTGATACGGATACAGATTGGGCTTTAGCGGAGATGAAATATAAACTACTTCATATGAGTTGATATGAGAGTTCTGATTTTAACTGAGGGATATTCGGCACACAGGCTATGGGCATATTTCCGTTGTACGGCTATTGCCCAAGTATTTTCGGGAGAGAAACGCAAATGTAACCTTTATTGTAAATGGGGATGAGAGTGTAAAAAAAACTTAGTACAATCTTATCCTCTGTTTTACATTGCTTTAATTGGTTATTGGAGAACACGGAACGTTTGCTTGAGTATCTATCTCAAGATGACATAATAGTTATTGATTCTATTTGGCAGGAAAAGGACTTTATACCGAAATAAGACAGCGGGTAAAGGTCGCTGCCTATTTAGATGATTTTAATCGTTTGGAATATCCGGGAGGGAATCATCATAAATGGGACGGTCGGTGCGGAATTGATACCCTATAAACGGAATCTTGGACAACATTATTTGTTAGGAAAGATTTTGTGATTTTACGTGAGGCATTTAAAGACTTATGTGGTCATAGAGAAATCCGGGAGAAAGTAAAGACCGTCCTAATAACTTTCGGAGGAAGTGATCCTTTAAATCTAACGCCAAAATTTTGGAGAAGTTGACGAACTGCTATGCTAATTTGAGGAAAATCGTTATCTTAGGGCCAGCATTTTCTCATAAGGCAGAAATAGAGAGGATGGCGGATGATAATACGGTTATATACCGTAATGTGGAGGCTGAAGTGATGAGAGATTTGATGTTAGCTGCGATCTTGCGATCTCTGCGGCTGGACAGACGATAAACGAATTGGCGATAACAGGTCTGCCATCCGTTATCTTTAAGGTGGCTGAAAACCAAGGTAACAATATTGCGGGGTGGAAGAATATTTGGCTTTGTCGATGAATTTATTGATGCCACAAAAGATTGGCATATAGATGATCTGGATAAGATTATATTAAAATTTGAGAACTCCGAATATCGGCGGGAGATTTTTGTCGGGGGATAAGTCAAATCGATGGAAAAGGGGCTCATCGGATTATGGCTGTAATCCGGATGTTTTATGAGATGAATATGGATATGAGATTGGCTAAAGAAGAAGACTTACTACCTCTGTTCGAGCTTACGAATGATCGGATGGTACGGCAAAAATTCTTTTTTCGACCCATGCTATATCATTGGATGAACATAGAAATTGGTTTTATGCGACCTTAAAGAATAGAGCAAAGAAGACTATTTGTCTTTTACGAGAAAGAGAAATTAATTGGACAAGTCCGTTTCGATATTGAGGAAAATAACAGTGCGGTGATTAGTATAAGTATCGGAGCTAACTACAGAGGATTTGGACTTGCTCTTTTTGCTTATTGGAAAAGGAAGCTTTGGGGCATTTCATGAGCGTGAAAGGCAAATAAGTAAGATTTACGCATATGTGAAAACCGAGAATATGGCTTCAAGATATGCGTTTATTCGTGCTGGTTTTAAGATTGTGTTAGTGATAATAAACATGCGTTGAAAGTATTGTTATGTGTATGGAAACTAATTTTATTCGAATATTTTGTCTTGATCGGGGAAGATTCCGATCAATTATTTATTATAGCGGAAATGTCTGCGAATCATAATCATGATTTCAACATCGCCGTAGAGACGTGAAAAGCTTGTCGGCTGCTGGTGCGGATGCCATCAAATTGCAAACCTATACGGCGGATACTCTTACATTAGATTGTGATAATGCTTATTTTTCAAATAAAGCAAGATACTTTATGGGATGGAACACATTGTATAAATTATATCAGAACGCCTTTACTCCTTGGAAATGGCAACCTGAATTAAAAACGTATTGCGGAAGAGGAAGGTCTGATTTGTTTCTCATCTCCATTTGACAAAAACATCTGTGGATTTCTTTTGAGGCTATGGATGTTCCGGCATATAAGATCGCTAGCTTTGAGATTACGGATATTCCTTTGATCGAGTATGTGGCCTCAAAGATGAAACCAGTCATAATATCAACGGAATAGCTACTATGAGGATATTGAGGGGCGATAGCCGCTTGCAAAAAAGAGTCGGTAATGATCAGATTGCCTTATTGAAATGTACATCTTCTTATCCGGCTCCTGTGGCTGGCTTTGCGAACGAGACGATTCCTGATATGAGAAAGCGTTTCAAACTCCTGAGGGCTTTCAGATCATACGATGTCTAGTTCGAGGTGGCGGTAGCCTCGGTTGCGTTGGGTGCTCGAATTACTCGAAGCATTTTATTTTGGATCGGGGTATAGGTGGACCGGATGCGGCTTTTCTATGAATAAAGGAGGAGTTCTCGAAATGGTTCGATGTGTAAGAGTCGAGATGGCATTGGGAGAAACCAACCTATGAGTTAACTGAAAGGTGAGGAATAACAGGAAATTTGCCCGTTCCTTATTGTCGCTCAAGATATGTATGCTGGTGATACAGTAACAGAAGAAAAATGTTCGTTCTGTTAGACCACTCTGATGGTCTATCGCCTAAGTATTTACCGGATATATTGGGCAAGGTGAAATGTGATATAAAAAGAACACTTTCAAGCAGGAGGGTATTTATCAGATGATTAACTAAAGTTAAAATATATGCTTTATGAAACACCATCTACTTTTATTTATTATGTTTACCTATATTTCCTTTATGGCTTGTGGTGATGATGAAAGGCTAAAGGAAATATATAACCCAAATTTGCTTCGTAGTACGTCTATTGACGATAGTAGCCTACATTTGGCTTTTCCTGCCATTGCGAGGGAATAAGGATCGAAGTAAGATTATCGTAGTTTTATAGAGAAGGTTCGAGCCACGTTAGTTTTGATAGTAAGTTAATACAGATGGAGAGTTTCGATAAAAAGGAAAAACATGGGTTAACAGGAAGGTTATATTTGCTCCAGTTAAAGGGCATGACGTGAGGGATCCTCAGCTTTTAGTTACCTAATAACGGTATACTTTTTGCCGTTTCTTTGAAAGAAGGATCGGAGACGGAATCCATTGTGGAAAAAAAGCATTTGTTCGGAGATGGGAGGTATTTTCTATGGATCGCCTGTTTTATTTCCTTTTCCAAAAGACGAGACATTTGCGGCAGCCCGTTGGGAATATGGTTATAATAGATGATGTAATTTATGCGGTATGTTATAATCGTTGGGCTGTTACATGGTTGGAAAAATCGGAAGACTTTGGGAGGAGTTGGGAGGTTGTATCTTGGTTAGATGAGCGTCTGTGGACAAAATCAAATAGAATGTGGACGTATTAATGAGGCCTCGCTGGGGTATTATGATGGGAAAATGTACGTTGTGGGTCGTCAACAGTCAGAGAATGGGAGACAATCGTCTTGAGATTGGAGTTAGTGAGGATTTGGGGGTGACTTGGACATGGAGTTTTTACCGATAGAAGGGCATGCTCCTTCTTTAACTCCTTATAAGGATGCTTTTATACTAACTTACCGGAATGTTAAGGACTCCAATCGTGGTAAATATAGTTTTTGATACGGTACTTCTTAAAGATGGGAAGTTGGCTAGTAATCCTGCTAGTCTTTTTGAAAGCGATAATTTTGATGTCGGCTACGGAGATGTTCTTACTTTACCAAATAGTTTCTTGGTTTGCTGTTATCAACCGGGCTCTATCCGTTGTTATGAACTGAAATATGATGTTTTCAATTATAGATGATATGGATAAGAGAGAAAGGGATTATTCGATTGATTTTGTGAAGGGAGTTGCCATTCTCTTTGTGATATTGTTGCACAATATGCCAAATGAATCTATTTACTCAATTGCTTACATTGGGCAGGCTGTTCCTTTATTTTTATTGGTGTCATCTTATTTGACTTATGGTGGTTTTTTCAGCGAAAAGGTTTCAACGGTTATTTCTCTGCTAGGAATGTGAAGAAGATGTTAGATCGTGTTTTTCTCCCATTCTTTCTCTTAATTTTTTCTCAATGTGCAATCTTTTATCTTCTTAAAGGTGGAGTAGATTGGCAGCGGCTTTATATGCAAGGTGGCTTTTGGTCCAGGATCTATTATCCATGGATCTATTTACAGTGTTGGCTGATATTGCCTTTTGTTATTTTCTGGTTAATTGTCTTTCTTTTAGGAGGTCTTTTGTGTTATTTGTTGGGATTTGTGCTTTGGGTGAATGGTTTACCTGTGTATTTCATGTGCCGGATAATGTTTATAGACTTCTTTTTTATCGATATTTATTTCTTTTTGTATTTAGGCTGTGTAAAATAAAGTTGAACGTTTGGGTTTGTGGATTAGCTCTTATAGCCTTGTTCTTGGCTATTTTTAGAGATATATACTTCTGTAGATTTGATGCCATATCTTACGAACCAATGGAAAGGATATCATTGGGTTGATTATTTTTATACTTTATTTGTGTTTTTCTTGCTGGTGAAACTATATAATTATATAATGAAGTCACGACTATCTGTTTTCTTTGTAAAATTGGGTAATTACTCATATGAAGTGTTTCTTTTTCCAGATGTTGGTGTTTAGTTTGATTAGTGAGAAAAGATTTTTCTTTATCGAGAATGAGGTGTTTAGAAACATAGTATATGTGTTGACAACTATTGTATTTTCTATTGTTCCTGTACTTGTTTATATGAGTACATAAAGAAATTGTATGTTAGATGATCAAATTGTAGAAAATGAAAATAATTATTAAAATGATGTGCTTATTCTTCTTGTTGGCATGTACTAAAGATGAAATGAATACATTTGAAGGAGCGATTCCTTTTATAAGGAAGGTATATCCAATTTAAGATCGGATATATTAGATAAAAAAGGATGGTGTTCAAAATAGTCTGTTTACTTTTTATCTCAAACGTTTATACGGATGAACTATCCCAAGAAGTAATTATTCGTATATTATCAGATGATATAGATTTATCGGTAGGAAAAGATTTAGGATTTATGAATATTTATAAGGAACGAGTGGATATTTATAAATCCAATAAGGATTATCAAGCTGCCTTAAATGAGTCTCTTCCTTTGTCCTTTACACTTAATAAGGATATGTTATATTCGATAGGTTTTGATAAAAAAGGGAAGATAGTGTTTCTTTTTTATAAGGGAGATAGAGGCTGACAAAAACGTACTAAAGGAATTTAAGCGGACTTATTCTGCGCAAAAGGATCCTTATCAACTTTTGATGTGGGGAAACCTTTCTTTGCGGTGAGGCGTGGTGAAGTAAAGCTCTTAGATTCATGGATAACAGCTCCTTTTCATAACCCCTGTATTGAGTATTTTGGAGACTCTTTTGTAGAGGGGACAATGTTACTTATTAATGGTATAGATCGAAAATATCGTTGGAGTTCGATGCTTACTTCTGTATTGGGAAAAGAACGATGTTTGATAGATGGTAAAGGAGGAGATGATGTCTGATGAATTTATTAATCGATTTAAGATAGAAAATTCTTGGTATAAGACTAAGTACGTTATTTTAGCCTTAGGCACAAATAATTACCTTAATGTTGAGGAATATAAGAAATATATGCTACAAGCTATATCTATTTTAAGAAATAATGGACAAATCCTATTTTACTCACAGTCACTCCTCGTAAGGATCGTGACTATGAGCCTGTTAAACTAATAAATGACTGGATTAAAGTATGAATATTAAATATATAGATATGCATGAGGCTGTGACAAAAGAAAATGATCCAACCCAATGGAGAGATGGTTATTTATTTTATGACGGTATACATCCAACTCCGAATGGATATAAAGCAATGTATGAGCAAGTCTTGAAGGATTTACCAGAAATCTTTAAAGAAGATCATTTAAGTATGTCATACCAAAATTCATAACTCCTTATTATATTGGGGATATAACAACTTACTAAAAAAGAGCCATTCATGGTTAGTACATCTGCATATCCTATGTCCATGTCCATATTACTATATAAAGTAACAGGGGTAGAAGCTATTTGGCCATTTTTTTTCCAAAAAGCGAGATTCTAAAGAATAGCCAGAAGATGTAACATTTGCTTTATTTCTAAAAAGTAAGAATGTAGCCATTATTATAAGAGGTTAATGAAGGTGCATCAGCTGATATATTTATATCTTGCCAGCTCCACGTTTTCCCATATCATTACTTGTACCATATGCGGAAGGTCCGGTAGCGGCCTGTCTCGCAATACAAAATATTTTTCCATTCTCGTATCCTAAAAGATGTTTCATTTATGCCATTTTAAGCTCTGATACATAACGACCATGTATTTCCTGAATCAGTAGATTTTGTTAGCCAAGCACGGACGGAGTCGTAAGAGACAGAATAGATTATACCATTAAGAAGAAGCATATTACCTCTGGCAGCATCGCCTGTCAATTAGGGAGCAGATGAACCTGGTAATGTGATCGGACTTTGATAAGTGTTGCCAAAATCGCTGGATCGGATACATTTGACTGTATGTTTATTTGCTGTTCTTTCAAAAAAGCGACATATTAGAGTATTATCAGATAATACTAAAAATTGTGGATCTCTAGCATCTGTATTAGGGCTCGGTGTATAAATGACTTTTTTATCTTTCCAAGTCTTGCCATAATCATAACTTGTTAGTTGGATAATTTTTCCATCATAACTTAAGTGACTATTCCCTTCTCTGTAAGCAATTAAAAATTTTACTTCTGTTTGAATTTCCGGCGATAGTTGTGAAAGCGACATGTTTGTCACTTTTTATAACAGCAACTCTATTTATTAAATTAGGATTATATCTACAAGCATATACCCACTTCAGATATTGTGGCATATGAGGGCGCCAAGTCTCCTTTGACAAGCTAACCCCATCTTTTGACTTAAAATGTGTAGTATTTGTTTTGCATTGAATAAATATTTCCAGTCTGGGTAGGACTGTAACCTATAACGCCATTACCCTCATAAGGGTCATATCCACAATCAGGTGAAGCTTGTTTTAAACCATATGCACCGTTTGGTAAAGTAATATTTTTGTTACTCTATAAAAATCCACGACGTATCATGGGATCTAGTTTGAAAAGCATCTTTATTTTCTTCTGTGATATTAATAATTGCATTGGCCATTCCCTCACGTATGATTGCACTTGTATGACCTGTAACTGTAAATAGGTTCATCTGCTATTGGTTTTGTGGAATATAGAATATTCACCTCATCAATAGTAGCTGATTTTGTGGATATGTCTTTTTTTTCTGACAAATCTAATCTATGGTTCTCTATATCTTCTGAACAAGAGAATAATGATATCAAAATATATAAGTGTAAGTTATAGTTTTCATTTTATTTTGTTGTTTTTGATGATTTTTTTAGTATATTTATTCTATAAATATACACCTTAAACTAACAGAGAAGATAATATGAATGAGGTTACTGGTTATTGAAGATTTTTTATTCAATCAATTTATTCTCTATTTTTAATGCATTGATAAAGAGTTCCCATGAAACAGTCATTTTTTCTTTATTTTTTTTCTCGAAGAGCTTGAGCCTCCTTTTTACTTTCGCCAAGAACGTCAATAGATGGATAACCGTCTTTGAGATATATTTTTCCGTCTAGCATATCATGGAGTAGAACTAAATCGTTGATGATATGAGACATAATAGAAGATGTTTCTGTAAAAGTAATTATATTGAATAAATGTTCCCCATTTAAGTAAAAACAGAGATTCCTTTGTGAGCTAGGTCTTATATTTTCTTTGATAACTTCATTATTGAAAGTGATTTCACCTGTTGCTATATTAAAAGATTTTATATCATTGCTGGAAAATAGAATATTGGGTTCTTCTACTTGCTTTTCACTACTTAGGCTAGTCACAATAATTGGTGGCATAATTTCATCACTATTGTTATTTTCATCATTCTTGCATGATAATAATAATGATAATACGATTAGAAATAGAAATTTGTTCATAATATTTTGTATTATAAGGTTAAAAAACAATAAGCCTTTTTGTGTTTTTTCAATTTACGGTTATATTCATGATTTACAAAATATATAATGTTATCTATTTATAAATTAAATTAAATAAGCTCTTGTTTGTAAGTTTTTTGATTTAAAGAAGTTCCTATGAGAGATACTTAGTAATCCCTTTTATTTAAAACTTCCACCACTACATAAAAACAGTGCTATGTAGTAATAGATATTGTTAATTTTTTTCACACGTTTGAAAACTAGTAAGCGGTAGTTTGCCGTAATATGTCATTCCGCATAGTTGTTGAAAGTTTGAGTGTTTGGAATGATCATGTCCGGAGAAATATTTTGTGAGAAGTTAACCGATTTGATCATGTGAAATCATCCATATTGAACGTGGTGGTTTTAGGGCTTTTTCTTTTGGATATCCGTAGTTATAAAGTAAGTTGGCTTCATCGGCAAAAGTAAGTTAACTTTACTTAGGCATTCCAGCTAGTTAACTTTGTTGATGAAACAGGCTTCACCAATTTAGTCTCATCTTCGTCGTATGAAAGGGGGAGGACATTACCTATATTGAGGTAAAATGTTGTTGATCCTGCCAATTTTATATATTGGCTAGGAGTCTGGTGCTGTTCAGATGAGAGCTTTAGCGATTCGTTATCTATTATTGAAACCGTAAGTTATTTACTATACAAGCCGTAAGCCTAGCACTAGGTATAGCCGTAAGCCTACGGTTAGACAAGTCGTAAGTTGTTCACTTTAATGGGGCTTGATAGATTGGGTTTATACGTATCACCATTAAATATCGGATGAGCTCGTATTGATGATTTTTAAATGTATGTTCATTTTTTTCTTTTTCTATTATAATCCACGTTTGTAATAATTGGGACATGAACTGATTATTACAAACGTGGAACGTGGATAAAAGTAAGTTAGAATAGGCTATCCTTGGGAGCGATAAGCCCCAATTTTTCTAGTAACGAACGGAATCTTGCCTTAATGCGTGCCTTCATGGGGATATGCCTAATAAAGCTTTTGTCCAAACCGGATGTGTCTAAATAGAACGCGAAATCTTTTTTTTTGAAAGGAGGCTCAAATTCGATAAACCAAGGTTTGCTGCCGCTGTAATGCAAAGATAACGGGGTCAGTGATAGCTTGCTCTCTTTCATCCCCGTAAGTTCGGCTAATCAACGGGTCCTTGAAAAATATCCGTGTTGGTACATTGTACTTCATGGGCAGGGTTAGCTTGATCTCTTTTAATACTATATTCAATACATCTTGATCATGGTATCTAAGTCTCTCAGGGTATTTGTTGATTATCTCGAAAAAGCTTTCTGAAAGATTATTTTCTCGCCAATATCTTAGGTTGACCAATAATACCCCAGCGTTGAAATAGCCAAGAGATGGGGAATATTGGAGCCGGTTGTAGATACGTATGTCATCTATTGACATATCAGGGATTACTCCGGCGGCATAGCTTTTTATATCTGTATCCCATAATGAGCGTAGTGAGTGGCGGACGACAACATCACAGTCGAGATAAAGGACCTTCTCAACGCTTTTTGGGAAGTATATCCGTCATGATAAGTCTAAAATAGGTCGCTAACGTGATATGTCTACTTATCGGGCAGTTGGCGAAAACCTTTTTATCTACAGTATAGAACTGGATTTGCTGGCCATATTTGGCTGACCTTTTCAATACCTCTTGGTTTTCAGGGGATATTCCCTCTGTCCAAGATATGTACCGTAATCTCCTCTTTCGGGTTATTCACACAAATAGAGGTTACTAATACACCACAGGGTATGACATAATTATTGTCTGTGCAACATACAATATCCATAGGATGTGTTTTTTATTCAGGTTAATACTGTGTTTCTACTGTCTATGTTTTTTAGGATCAACGAGAGAATGAAATCTATCTCTTCCCATTTAAGCAAATAGGATAGAGTTAGATAATAGCAGATACCTATAATTATACCGACAATGAGTTTAAATAATAAGATAGGGATAAAACTTACGCAAACGTATATGATTAGTCCCATCGATATGGATAACAAGAGTATAGGACATAAAGCCTTAAGCTCTTTTCGCAGGTAAACATCGGGTAAAAGTCTTTTAGTAGAATCTTGTCAATACATAGATGTCACATAAGGCATAAGCAGCGATACCGGCGCACATGATGGTGATCCCAAATGGAATGGTAATGACTAAGATAAAAGTAACCGCAATGAGCTTTTTATGATCTCGGATCGCAGGGAATAATCACTTCTCCGTTTTACGTTGAGCAGATCCCAGTTCAGGCGTGAGATCGGGTCCCACATATAAGCGATACTTAATATTTGTAAATATGGTATGGTATGTACCCACTTATCTGTCAAAGATAACACGAATTAATGGATCAGCCAGTACACATAAGCCGATCATCAACGGGAATATGATGAAGGCTGTCATACGGATGAACATGAAGAACTTTCGTTGCAGTTCCTCGTTATCATGCTGTATTTGGCATTCTATCGGATAAGTGACCCGTGTGATGATGCTTGTTATATTAACGGAAACGTATTGGGCAAGAAAGTAGCCCTGTTGAAGTTTCCCAGATCAGCGGATGAAAATATTTACCAATTACCAATGAGTATAGATTCAGATATATCGTATGAAGCAATCCTCCGGCAAGTAATTTAGATCCGAATCCGAACAATTCCTTGAAAGACTCTTTGGAGAAACATAGGCGAGGAATCCACCGGGTACTTCCCCAAAGTAATATCAAAGCTAATAAATTCGTGAGTAAACTTTGGATGACCAGTGTCCATACACCATAACCATGATAAGCCAGCCATATACCTATTCCTCCACTTATAGCTACTGTGCTGAATGAGATGATAGCTTGCTTTTTTTTGAAATCGAGGAAATGGTCAGTTGTGCTCGTTGTACGGCGCAGAATGAGGTCAAGATTAAGTTTAATCCTACGAGATTTTATGATGGTTTCTAGTTGAGGCTGGCTGTAGAATGAGGCTATGAATGGGCGGTGGAGAAAAGGAGAAGGTACATGGCTATCCCGATAAATATATTGAAAAAGAATACCGTCGAATAGTCTACATCTGTTCTTCCCTGTTTCTGGATAAGAGCGTTCGAGAAGCCACTATCAACGAACGTTTGAGCTACCGCCATGAAAATACCAAGCATGGCGACAAGCCCATAGTCGGAAGGCGACAAGATACGAGCGATGAAAAGACTTAACACGAATTGAGCTCCCTGTACCGAAAGCCTTTCCATGCTACTCCAAAAAAAGACCGTTTACTGTTTTGCCTGCCATGTATTATTCGGGTTGTTTTTGAGAGGTTGATTTATTAGCCAACAATTGGTGCTTTTGCTCAGACATTACAAGCCCTAACAACATCATTATAAAGAAACCCCCGATGTCCGGTAAACGTGGCATCTGCGATATTCTCAATCAATAGATACCCGATGATAAAAAAGGTATAATAAAATATTTCTCCTTTTGCGTGCAGAGAGAAAATAGTTTGTAGGCTTTCCGTATGATATAGGCGAAAAATAGTATATATAAAAGAATACGCCTATTATCCCAAATTGAGCTAAACAGGGATAATAGGTGTCCGCTATATAACTATAATTGTTTTTACTGATCCCTTTTACATTCTCGATACCGTATTTTTTTGCGTATAGAGGCGAATAATAAACGCCAGAGGAGTGGGAGGCAAAACTAGCGAAGCCCGACCCAAATGGGGAAAAAGTCCTTGAAAATCTCGAAAGATGTGACGTATAGCATGGCACGGGCCATGAATTCCTCAGGAACACTGTCCAAGGATTTACCCACACCAAAGTACATGACCATTTTTTTTCCAGCTAGCTAAAACCATTGCGGCAAGACTTAATACGGCTATCGCTATTGTCTTGAAATTGAGCTTCAGACGACTTATGTTCCCGAAGAATATCACGGTGACCAGAGATATGATAAAAATCCATAGAACTTTGAACGAGCCGAGAATAATCCAATCGCTAAAATAAGGATAAAAGATCATCTTATCAATTTTAGCACCTTCGCTACAATAATAATAAAGCAGGGGAGGATGCGGTTATGATAGCGGCGAAATAAGCGACATGCCCAACAGTTACCCTGAAGGCGAGTGGATAGACTAGAGACGCACATCCTATAAGAAACATGAAAAAAGGATATAATAAGAATGATTTTCTTTATCAAATCTTTCTGTTTCGAACTAAATACAGGACAGAGATAATAAACTGCGAAAAAAAGCTAAATAGGGTTTAAATTGGATAATCATGTCTGAGATGATTCCTTTCGCAGGGGGATTACTATGTATATAAAACGAATAAATCGTATAAAAATATGAAAACAGAGCTTACCGCTAGAAATGACTTATTTATAGCCCAATCCGGCGTCTTGAATGTTGCGAAAATAAATAAGATAAAGCAAGATGCAAGCACATATCTCATCTATACTATCAAATCCGATCGTTCCATAAAGGACCAATCCAAATATGAACGTGAAAATAAATAAGTTATAAAATTGCTTGTTTATGAATTCTTGTATGATCTTTTTTATTTGCTAGGAACGACCTTTGGTTGTAACTGAAATGTTTCTTTTCTCTTTTGAGGTGCACTTGTGAGGTGCTGAGCCTCAGATTTGATCTTAAATCTGTTTTTCCTAAAGAAATAAAAGAAACTTTTCAAATGAATTAACGTTTTCTTATTAAGACATGACTACTTCTTTGGTGAACATGCGTCATTTTGGATAAAGGGTAATAGACTACCTTCTTATTCTTTTTTTCCAACAACGATAGCAAATATCCATATCTTCTACATACAAGAAGAATTTCTCGTCAAATCCTTTTAGTTCATTGTAGAATGTGTGAGATCAAAAACGCTGCTCCCATACAAATCGACCTCTGTAGGAGTGTCCATAGGAAGGTTCTTCAGTAAATAGGTTTGAACATTTTTTATTGCCGGACTTATCATTTCCTTTGGTAAGAGCCCGATTTAGCAAAATCTTAATTGAAGGAAATCTACGTGCAGAATATTGCAATGAGCAGTCCCGGTTTTTGTAACTTGGGTGCGACAATTCCACATGAAGGATGTTTTATCATAGTTGTATAATTTGTCGATTGCTCCTTGCGTTAATATGATGTCTGGGTTTAATATAAGTATATAATTCCCTATAGCATGTTTTGCTCCAATATTATTATTTCGGGCAAAACCATATTTCTTTTGATTCTCAATGAGTTTTATGGTAGGATAATTGTTCCGGATATAATCGGCGGTTCCGTCAGTAGAACAATTATCAACAAAAATAACCTCGAATGAAACGGATGGACTTCCTACTGAATACAAAGACGCAAGCATCTCTTTCACGTATGAAAGGTGATTCATGCCAACTGTTATAATCGATATTTCTGGTTTCATTATCATTTTGTCCTATTATATTTTTAATTTTATAGATGCAATTTATGTTCTATTTGTTGATGATAGATTGTATTTTTCACCTATTATAACATTATTAAGTTTGTTGGTCGGGTTATTACCTTAAACCGATTCTTCTTTAAAAAAGTAAATCGTACCATCAGATGAGCAATTATCTACGATGATGACTTCGAGCGGGACTGATGGTCTTCCTGTCGTGAACAACGAATTTAGTATCTCCATGATATATTTGAAATGATTCCTTGTTATGGTTATAATAGATACATAAGGTGTCATAAACTAGTATATGCGTTTTTGATAAGACAAAGACATTTTCTTCGCTGTATAATGCTTTTGGAATATGTCTTGTACTTCTCGTGCGACTTCTGTACGATCTAACAGGAGCACTTTTTCTATTTTGTCGAATAAACTATTACTGTCTTTATTGTTGAAAATATATCCTGTGGTGACGCTCATCTTCGATAGCACCTCTTGGTGTGAAGGTATATCAGAAAGTAACATAGGTAATCCTACTGTCATACTCTCCAACAGCGTGTTTGCCAATCCTTCGACATCTGAGGCTGAAATATAATAATCGGAAGCGATTAAGTAATCATAAACATTCGTTTTAAAACCGGGTAAAAGAATCCGGTCATCACCTTCTTTTTTAAATCTTCCCATAAGGGTCCCTCACCGAGCATGATCAATCCCACTTGCTTGGCCCCCTATTTGTTTAAAGGCACGTATTAATAGTTCAGATTCTTCTCTCTGAGAAGCGCCCGATAAAAATAAAATATCGGATATCGTCTTTAGTCCTAAATCTTTTCTTAGCTTTTTGCCGATAAATCGGATCACGCAATTCCAGATGGGTAACGAAGATCCATTGGGTATGCAAGAGATGTCCCAACCTTTATTTTCTTTTATAGAGTTTTCCTACACTTTCAGAGCAACCTATGGGGAGATCTACTTTTCGGGTGAAGAAATGGTTCAGTTGATTGACGATATCTCCTTTAAATTTTCCATATAATATCTGCTGCTGCAGTCCCGGATAGATATGAATCGTATAGATTCGTTTATACTTTCGAGGTAAAAAAGCACATTAAATATAATGAACGCGGACAATGCGCATGAAGCATATCCGGATTGATCAATTTTTACCTCTTGTTTTATTTTTTTTGTGCCGTGAATAAAGCGAATGGATTAAGAGGTGTTTCTGGTGCCAATTGATGAATCGAAAGCGGATACTTCTGGAAATCCTTAATTCGGGTAGTTTTTTTCTCTGGTATGAAAGTAATGATAGATACCTTGAACTTGGAGAAGTCCATATATTGGATAATGTTATACATAACATTAACCGGGCCTTCGTTGCATAATGATGATACCAAGAAACAAACTTTAGTCATGCTCTCTTCCTTATTTTCTTTTACTGTCAAACTGTACCTGCAATAATAACGGACGGGTGAATCTATTATTGTTGATTTCTCCGTTTGTTTAACAATGTAAGATTTCCTCTATTAAAGGGAAATCGAATACAAAGTTAACAGTTATTTCTTTAAAAACAGACGAATATATGATTTTTTTCAATTTGTATATTTATGATAGCGGATTTCTCTGAATTATTGTACATTTGCATACGTTTTTAAGATATTTTGAGAAACAAAGGGAATTATGAAAATAGCAATAGTTGGAACAGGCTATGTAGGCTTGGTAACAGGTACGTGTTTTGCGGAAATGGGTACAGAGGTGTTTTGTGTAGATGTGGATAAAAATAAGATCGATAATCTGAAGAAAGGTATTATTCCCATTTATGAGCCGGGCTTGGATGAATTGGTGGCTCGTAATATGCAGGCGGGACGTTTGCATTTTACTACCGAGTTAAAAGAATGTCTGGATGAGGTGGAAGTCTTGTTTTCCGCAGTGGGGACGCCTCCAGATGAGGATGGAAGTGCGGACTTGAAATATGTGCTGGAGGTTGCTCGGACCGTGGGAAGATATATGAATAAATATATTTTGGTCGTTACTAAAAGCACGGTTCCTGTTGGTACTGCCCAAAAGGTAAAAAAGCAAGCTATTAAAAAAATGAGCAAATTAAACGGAATGTAAATATAGAGTTCGATATTGCTTCTAACCCTGAGTTCTTGAAGGAAGGGGCTGCTGGTAAAGGATTTTATGAGTCCGGACCGTGTAGTTGTAGGAGTGGAATCCGAGCGTGCCGAGAAATTGATGTCAAAGTTATATCGTCCGTTTTACTGAATAATTTCCGTGTGATTTTCATGGATATTCCGTCTGCGGAAATGACGAAATATGCGGCCAATTCGATGCTGGCAACCCGTATAAGCTTTATGAACGATATTGCAAACCTGTGTGAGATTGTCGGTGCCGATGTGAATATGGTGCGTAAGGGGATTGGCTCGGATGCCCGTATCGGCAACCGTTTCCTGTATGCCGGTATCGGTTATGGAGGTTCCTGTTTCCCAAAAGATGTCAAGGCGCTTATGAAGACCGCTGCCGATAGTGGTTATCAGATGCGTATATTGGAAGCGGTAGAGGCTGTAAATGAAGAGCAGAAGTCAATATTGTTTCGTAAGTTGGTGAAGCATTTTAACGGGGATATTAAAGGCAAGCGTATCGCTTTATGGGGTTTGGCTTTCAAGCCTGAAACGGATGATATGAGGGAGGCTCCGGCATTGGTTTTGATCGAAAAGTTAAGAAACGCCGGATGTCTGGTTTCGGCTTATGATCCAGTGGCTATACCTGAGGCTCAAAGACGTTTGCCTGAAGATGTGATTTCTTATGTTAAAGATATATATGAGGCTGTGATAGATGCGGATGCACTATTGTTGGTTACTGAATGGAAAGAATTCCGTATGCCTTCTTGGTCTGTTATTAAGAAATTAATGGCTACGCCTTTAATCTTGGATGGACGTAATATCTATGATAAGGCAGAATTGGAGGAGGCCGGTTTTATTTATCATTGCATAGGTCGGTAAAGACCTTTGGTTGGAAATAAGTTATGGGGCTGTGTTGCAATTCTTTGCTTGACTCAACCCCATTGTCTATTTCATCAATTCTTTCTTTAACGAACACCCACTACATCCGCAACAAGGGTCTTTGGATTTGGGGGCGGCGAACATTCGATAAACCTTATATGCGATATATCCGATAATCGAGATACCAATAACGTAAACTGCTATATCTTGCCACATACCTATAAATTTACCTCCTATATATAACTAAATAAAACATAGGAAAGTTCTTAGCAAAATAAACCCACAAAGAAATTTCCCGTTTGATAAACAATGAAAGAAACGATCCATGCTAGGGACACAAGTATAAATGATAACGAATATACCCCATTTCCATGAGCCAGACTCGTTGACAATAGCCGATATAGTCGCTATGCACGGAAAAATAAATCAAGACGAAAAGCATTAAGCTAATCGCTATGAGCGGTGTGAATACCAAATTACCTTCCGCGTTACGGTCTTGCTTCAAACGCTCCGACAGGGCTTGGCTGTCATCATCGGCATTCCCGTGTATAATACGCTTAACGTGCTGACAACAACTTCTTTCGCCGCCATACCGGCAAGTAGGCTTACACTCATTTTCCAATCGAATCCTAAAGGAGCCAAGATCGGTTGAATCGTCTGGCCGATACGCCCGATATACGAATTTTTGTTGGTGGTCGATTGCCTTCAAGCGTTCTAACTCCTCTATCGTATCTGTTTTTTCTTGAGAATCCAACTCCGTATTTTCGATCTCCGCTATCTGGCGATCAAACTGATCTCCGCTCTCCGAATGTCTGGGGAAATACCCAAGGAACCAGATGATGATAGAAGCGATCAAGATGACCCCCCCCATCTTGTGCAGATATTGCTTGGCTTTTTCCCACATATGGATCATGATGGATTTGCCGGTAGGCATCCGGTAGGGGGGAGTTCCATTACGAAAGGAACATCCTCCTCGTTAAACAGGAAGCGTTTGAAAAGACGGGCCATGATAACTGCCAGCAAGATTCCGGATACATATAAAGCTAATAACACAAAGCTGGCGTTCTTCGGGAAAAACGCCCCGGTCAGCAATACATACACCGGAAGGCGGGCACTACAGCTCATTAACGGGTTTACCAGCATGGTGATCATCCGGCTGTTACGGCTTTCGATCGTACGAGATGCCATGATAGCAGGAACATTACAACCGAATCCCATCACTAAAGGGATGAACGACTTTCCATGCAGTCCCATCTTATGCATGATCTTATCCATGATAAAAGCCGCACGTGCCATATATCCCGAGTCTTCCATGAACGATATGAACATATACAGAATCAAGATATTCGGCAGGAACACGATAACACCTCCCACGCCACCGATGATACCATCCACGAGAAAGATCCTTCAAAGGTCCTTCCGACATATGGTTGCGCACGAAATTACCGATCACCTCGACCAATGCCTCTATCCATTCCATCGGGTATTCTCCCAAGCGGAAAGTGGCTTCGAACATGATCCACATGAAAAGGATGAAGATCGGGAACCCCAACACTTTATGGGTTACGAACAGATCGATGATCTGCGTACTCGTTGCCTCTTTGATCATATTTTGTTCGTAAGTCTCACGCAACGCTCCGAAATAAACCATAGCGTGCGTTCGTGAATGCGGTCTCACAATCCTCTTGCAATAACTTTTCTATTAGGGCTGTATTACGGTCTCTTTCTTGGAAGATCGTTTCGGCACCGGGCAGCGTTTTTTTGATAAATGTCTCTATCTCCGGTCTCCCTCTAATAGCTTGATAGATAGATAGCGCTTTGACAAAGCTTTTTTGGATATATCCGCTTCGGTTTTCAAGGTCTTCCTAACGTTGCTGATCCCTTTCTCTAAAAGACTCTCCGTAATTGATATGGATATGGCGGAGTACGGGATCTTCTTCTTCGTAGACCTTGATTACACGGTTAAACAAATCCTCTATGCCAAAGCCTGTTTTACTTACGGTCGGGATAATCGGTGCCCCCGATCATTTTCGCTAAGGACTCATGATCAATTTATTACCATGGCGTTCCAGCTCATCATACATGTTTAAGGCGATAACCATACGTACGTCCATATCGATCAGTTGGGCGGTCAAATATAGGTTTCGCTCCAGATTGGATGCGTCGATAACATTGATCACCACGTCTGGTTGCTCTTCATTCAAATGCTTACGCACGTATAATTCTTCCGGCGTGTAAGCGGATAGGGAGTAAGTACCCGGTAAATCTACGATGCGGAATGTATAGCCATTCTGTTGGAAGGTTCCTTCCTTGGCATCTACGGTCACGCCGCTGTAGTTACCGACATGCTCGTGTGCTCCGGATGCGAAATTGAAAAGAGAGGTCTTTTCCGCAGTTCGGATTACCAACCAAGGCTACGTTAATTGTTTTTCCTTTATGTAATGCGATGGCTTTGCAATTCATTGCCGGAAGGCAGGATAAAAGAGTCTGCACTCCTGTTCGTATCTTGTACCGAGGTAGCTTGTTCCTTCTCGAAATCCGCCGCGCTAACGACTTCGATCAATGCGGCGTCCGAGCGTCGCAATGAGACATCATATCCCATTACACGATAGTGAATAGGGTCTTTGAGCGGAGC
>VOFC01004470.1_pt1 | contig 27739 bp, 43 predicted proteins | sample 5384161 | NCBI WGS metagenome assembly VOFC01 (sample SAMN12384722, study PRJNA508395) | human gut metagenome | isolation source: healthy gut B | host: Homo sapiens | reverse complement strand
AAGGACAGTGAAATTGTTCAGACAGGTGCTGAGGGCAGCGTGATGGCTGTTGTTATAGGCAGTGTTGTTGTTCTTGCAGCTGCTGCATATGTAGTTGTTGTTTCTGGCAAGAAGGTATTTTCTAAGTAATCCAGAAAAATGAAAAACAGAACTTATATAAAAAAGCGCTGTTTTAAAGAGATTAACGGCTTTTCTTAGGATTGCCGTTAATCTTTGTTTTTATAGCGTATTTTACTGTGTATTTGATCGCAAATCCTATTGTTGCTCCCGCAGCTTCGCTTTTGTCGATGCTTGTCGGTGATTCTGTGCCGAGTTTTGACTCAGACAATAATTCAAACGAAAATGTTGATTTTGTTGAAATCGGGACAAAGCAGGAAGAAACAATTCCGATCGACAGCATCAATTTCCCGAAGGTGGGAGACAAATATGCACACATTACGATTCCGGGTACCGGTGTTGACTGTGATGTATATTACGGTGACTCAAACCGGTGCTGAAAAAAGGTCCCGGTCAGTATGAATGGAGCAAGCTGCCTGGGTTTGGCAGTACCACGCTTGTTGCTGCACATGTAACAACGCATTTTAAGGGTCTGCAGTATGTTAATATCGGAGACACTATATATTATACAACCTCTTACGGTGCATATGAATATAAGGTGACCGATATATTGGTTGTAAAAGCCGCTGAGGCGAAGGCAGCTTATGACCTGAGGGCAGAATACGATAATTTAGTGCTTTATACATGTTACCCCTTCTATTCTGTTGCTTTTAGATCACAACGCTTCTTTGTCTGCGCCGAATTGGTTTCGGGACCCCGTGTTAATATTTATCAGACCGACAGTGCGGAGGGTGCGCAATGAATATAGTTGAAAAAATTGCTGCCGCTTTGCTTTCTTTTTTGATAGCGCTCGCAAGCTTTGTCGCAATTTTGTCATTGGTTTTCAGCAAAACTGTCTGTGACCCTGCGTTTATGGAGGATGTCCTTTCGAAAAATCATTATTATGATTCGATATTTGAGGAGTATTGCGAGTCGGTTGAAAGTCTTGCGATTCCTGCAGGAATTGACGAGGGCGTGTTCTCCGGCGTTGTTAAAAAGCAGGAATTCTGCGAGTATATCAACAAAATACTTTATGCCGCTTATAACGACCAGACCGGTTATGCCGGAGATGTATTTAATTATGACGGTGTTTACAGCAGATTTTACTCCTCAATGACCGAATTTGCTGAGGGCAAAGGCATCGCAGTTACAGACGAATTGACCGAGGGACTGGATAATGTTGCAACACTTTGTGCATCGACCTGCAGAACATACTGTACTCTGCCGTTTATAGATACTATCGGCGGATATGCCACAGAATTCAGCCGTTATTTTAATTTGTCTGCTGTATTGGCGTCTGTTTTTGCGCTGTTTTTGATAATTTTGCTTTGCATCTCAAAAAAATGGCGGAGCATTGCATTGCTGCTTGCTTCAATAGCCGCTATGACCGACGGTCTGATGCTCACTGCAGCTCCGGCTGCTATACTTATATCAGGAAAGATCAGATATTTACAGATAGAATTAAAATCGCTCTATCTTTTTGCTGTCGGATATTCCGAGGAACTGCTGCTGCGTATTCTTATTTCGGGATTGGTGCTGATTGCTCTTGCCGCTGCACTGTTTGTAATTTACAATGTCGTTCTTTATAAGCATCGGGGAATAAAAACACAATGAAAAAGATATGTGTTATAACCGGAGGTACGTCCGGCATAGGTAAAGCGACGGCACGGTATATATCGGAAAAGAATTATAAAGTTTATGAAATATCGAGACATGCTCCGCAAAGTAATGAGTGCGAGCATGTTACGGCTGATGTGACCGATGCGGTTGCTGTAAAACAAGCTGTGGACCTGATCGTGTCACGCGAAGGTCGTATTGATCTGCTTGTAAACAGCGCCGGTTTCGGAATTTCAGGCGCTGCCGAATTCACTAATATTAAAGACGCGAAAAGTCAGTTTGATGTAAACTTTTTGGCATTTTTTAATATGTGTAAAGCGGTAATCCCTGTAATGAGAGGGAAGGGTGCCGGCAGAATAATCAACATCGGATCGGTCGCGGGCGTCGTACCGATACCTTTTCAGAGCTTTTTATTCGGCATCAAAGGCTGCCATATTGTCGTTCTCGATGTCGCTGGCAAATGAACTGCGTCCGTTCGGGATAACGGTGATATGTATTCAGCCCGGAGACATTAAAACCGGTTTTACCTCGGCGAGGGTCAAAACAGCAGCCGGTGACGATGTTTATGATGGCAGAATATCACGCTCTGTATCGAAAATGGAGTATGATGAGCAGACGGGTATGCCGCCTGAAGCTGCCGGTAAATTTATAGCTAAGGCTGCGATTGGCAGCTCAAAGCGTCCGGTAAGAACTATAGGCTTCAGCTATAAGGTTGTTTGTTTCCTTGCTAAAATTCTGCCATTAGGGCTTATGAACAAAATAATCGGAAAATTATACGCTGATTGATTTTTGGGGCTTCCGTGAATTTACCATTTACGGAGCCTTATTTTTATAAAATTTCAAGAAAAAATGCAACTAAATCTTGAATTATCATGAAATTTGTTGTACTATATATGATGAATAAAAATACAAACTGTTGAATATGAAATTTTGGTAGGTGCGGTATGACAAGAAAAGAAGCAAGAGATCAGGCGTTTGTACTTGTTTTTGAAAAATCGCTTAATGAATACGACGTCGCCGAAGTTATCGAAGCGGCTAAAGAGTGTCGCGATTTTGAAGTTGACGAGGACGGATATGTAGTAAAGGTCTTTACGGGTGTTTATGACAATATCGACGAGATAGATGCATATATTTCAAAAACCTTTCCGGTTGGTCCATTGATCGTATTTCAAAGGTCTCACTTGCGGTATTAAGACTGGCAGTTTTTGAAATCAAGCATATGGATGAAATACCTGCAGCGGTTTCGATAGACGAGGCTGTTGAGCTTTGTAAAAAGTATTCCACAGCCGACGATGCATCATTTGTAAACGGCGTTTTGGGATCCATTGTAAAGGCTGACTGAAATGAGTGTTTCGTTCGGTTTGGATACAAGCAACTATACCACATCGGCTGCACTTTATGACAGCGGCAATGGTAAATATGTAAATTCCAGACGACTGCTTGAGGTTGATGCCGGCAATGTTGGATTAAGGCAAAGCGATGCACTTTTTAAACACATAAAGAATTTGCCCGAAATTGTACGGTCGGCTTTTTTCGGATAATAAAAAGAAAATTGATGCTGTCGGCGTCTCGGACCGCCCGCGTTCCGCTCCGGGCAGCTATATGCCTTGCTTTCTTGCAGGCGTTTCTTCAGCCACTGCAGTAGCTGCGGCAACGGGAAAACCTATATATATGTTTTCCCATCAGTCGGGGCATATCGCTGCTGCCTTGCTGTCATCGGGTCATACAGAGCTTTTGAATGAACAATTTATTTCATTTCATGTGTCCGGCGGTACGACCGAAGCACTGCTTGTAACAAGAGATAAAGATACGTTTTTTCAGAGCCGATATCGTCGGCAAATCACTTGATCTTAAAATGGGTCAAGCGGTTGACAGAGTCGGCAATATGTTAGACTTCCTTTTCCGCCGGCAAATACCTTGATAAGCTGTCGCTTGAGGGGACACTGCCGGCAAAACCGCGTGTAACCTTAAGGGATACCGACTGCTGCATCTCAGGGTTGCAGAATCAGGCTGAAAATCTTCTTAAAAAGGTGCGCTGCCCTCAGAGGTTGCACTTTTATACTATAACATATCTCAAAGATACGCTTGATAAAATGACTGCGGCTCTGAAGGTGAAATACGGCGATCTTCCATTTGTCTTTGCAGGAGGAGTTATGTCAAATTCCATTATAAGACGGCATATGACCTCAAAATACGGAGCGTATTTTTGCATCACCTGAACTTTCCGGTGACAATGCGGTCGGCATAGCCTTTATGGCAGATGTTAAATTCAATGAAAACAGGTGATTTTTTTGAACACGGCTGTACTTTACGGTTTCACAGCTTAATAAGTATGTTAAACTGCTTTTTAGACAGCGATAAAGGTTTGAATTCTCTGTTTATTTCCGGGGAAATATCAAATTTCAAGATCAATTCATTCAGCGGTCATATTTATTTTTCGTTAAAGGATGAATCGGCTGCTGTCAGGTGCGTTATGTTCAAAAGCAGCGCGGCAAGACTTAAATTCCTGCCGGAAGAAGGCATGAAGGTGATATGCCGCGGCGGCGTGACCGTTTATGAAAGGGACGGGCAGTACCAGCTGTATGTAAATGATATGCAGCCGGATGGCGCCGGCAGCATAGCGATTGCGTTCGAAACAGCTTAAGAAGAAGCTTGCCTCGGAAGGTTTATTTGATGCTGCAAAAAGCGTCCGCTGCCGAAATTTCCGAAAACCGTTGCAGTTATAACATCCGAGACCGGTGCTGCCGTACGGGATATTATCAATATTCTGGGCAGACGCTGGCAAATGGCAAATGTCTTGTTGTGCCCTGTCTCGGTTCAGGGCGATAACGCCGCACCGCAAATGATAAGCGCTTTGAAATATGTAAATGATAACAGGCTTTCCGATGTTATAATAATCGGACGCGGCGGCGGATCTGCCGAGGATCTGTGGTGCTTCAACGATGAATTGCTTGCGCGTGCGGTCGTTGCATCGGCTATCCCTGTAATATCTGCCGTCGGTCATGAGACCGATTTTACAATTTGTGATTTTGCGGCTGACCTCAGGGCACCGACGCCTTCCGCAGCGGCAGAGCTTGCGGTGCCGGACGGCAGGGAAATAAGATCGGTGATTACGGGGATTGATGACCGTATGACCTTAGCTGTTTGTCAAAAGGCAGGCGCCTGTCATGACAGGCTGAATTCGGCTGTTTCGGGCAGAACATGGAACAACATTTTGTCGTTCTTTTCCGAACCGTCTCTGCGTCTTGACAACGTAAAAACAAACTGGATCATGCTTTTGGGCAGCTGTTTACCGACGATACTTCCAAGCTTGCGCTGCTTATGTCAAAGCTGGATGCACTCGATCCCATGAAAATATTGCTTCGCGGCTTTTCGGTCGTTAAAAAGCGTGACGCTGTTGTTAAAAAAGCGTCGGCGAGCTGAACCAGGGCGACAGATTAGTTGTTAATTTCAGCGACGGAACTGCCGATTGCATCGTACAATCAACCGAAAGGACAAATTAAAATGCCTAAATCGTTTGAAGATAATATTATTGAACTTGAAAAGACTGTTCGACGTCTGGAGTCGGGTGACTGCACGCTTGAGGAAGCGGTTGAGCTTTATTCCAAAGGACTGCTGCTGTCCAACGAATGTAAAAACAGCTTGACAGTGCTAAGCAGAAAATTGAAAAACTGCAGGTACCTGACGGGACTGAGGAGTGAATGTTATGTTTGAGGCATACAAGGACGCTGTCGAAAAACGGCTTGATGAAATACTCGCTCCTATCAATACAGAGTATTCGGAATTGATAGCAGCAATGAATTACAGCGCCTGTGCAGGCGGAAAAAGACTTCGCCCGGTGCTGCTTATGGCTTTTGCAGAGGTATGCGGCGGCGACCCGTATAAATGCGTCGAATTTGCCGCTGCGCTCGAAATGATACACACATATTCGCTGATTCACGATGATCTTCCCTGCATGGATAACGACGATTTAAGACGGGGCAGACCGTCATGTCATATAAAGTTCGGCGAAGCTAATGCACTGCTTGCAGGCGATGCGCTGCTTACGGATGCTTTCGCGGTCGCATTGTCAACAGAAGGTGTTGATCCGTCAAATGGGTAAAAGCTGCGTCTGTTTTGTCAGAATGTTCCGGAAGCCGCGGTATGATAGGCGGTCAGGTTATTGACCTGAAATATGAGGATAAAAAGTATTTCGCTTGACGCGGTAACTGAAATGTATTACCTTAAAACAAGCATGCTGCTGATAGCTGCTGCCAAGATCGGGTGTATATTAGGCGGCGGTGACCGGCAGGATATAGCTGCTGCCGGTACTTTTGCCAAAAAGCTTGGTCTCGCGTTTCAGATAAGGGACGATATACTTGATCTTACCGGTACTGCTGAGGAGCTCGGCAAACCGCTGGGCAGCGATGATAAATCGCACAAATCGACATATGTTTCGCATGTCGGTCTTGACAAAGCTCAGCATGACGTTAATATGCTGACTGCCGAGGCATTGTCGCAGATTGACAGGTTCGGCTCAAGGTCCGACAGACTCAGAGAATACGCTCTTGCGCTTTGTGAAAGGGAAAAACTGACTTTTTGTCAGTTATAATTTATAATGGATCAAAAATATCTCTGAAAGGTAAATTCACCTGAGGATTTAAAAAACTGAATAGTGAACAGGTGACCGGGCTTTGTTCCGAGATTAGGGATTTCATGCTCAAGACCGTATCTGAAAACGGAGGTCATCTGGCGTCAAATCTCGGTGCTGTCGAACTGACGGTAGCATTGCATAAGGTCTTTTCTTCGCCGCAGGATACTATTGTATTTGATGTCGGTCACCAGTGCTACACACATAAGCTGCTTACCGGAAGGTATAATGAGTTCACATCCCTTCGTAAGGAAAACGGAATTTCGGGATTTATGAAGCCCGAAGAAAGTCCACATGATCCCTTTATAACGGGTCACAGCAGCACCTCGGTGTCGTCAGCCTTCGGTGTATGCAAAGCAAATCAGCTTTTATGCAGCAACTCCTGCTCTGTTGCGGTATTGGGTGACGGCGCGCTGACCGGCGGCATGGTATATGAAGCGCTGAATAACGTTTCCAAAAAGGATAAGCACCTTATTGTAGTATTAAACGATAATAAAATGTCTATTTCTAAAAACAGGGGTGCACTGTCTAAGCATTTGAGTGCTATCAGAACAAGAAGAAATTATTTTAAGTTCAAAACAGCGTCGAACGCTTTTTGGTCAAAATACCTCTGATCGGACACGGACTTTATACATTGGCGTTCAAATTGAAGAAAACGCTGAAAAGCATGATATACGACAGTAATATTTTTGAATCGCTTGGGTTTTATTATATGGGACCTGTGGACGGTCATGATATAGACCGAATGACCGAAATATTTACCAGTTCCAAAGACTATGGAAAACCTGTCCTTGTACATGTCAAAACCATAAAAGGCAAAGGCTACATTCCTGCGGAACTGGCTCCGGAGTTTATCACGGCGTCTCGCATTTTGATCCTAAATTCGGTGTTTTATCGCAGGACGGCACTACCTTTTCAAAGGTTTTCGGTGACGTGCTCAGCGATATCGCCGCCAAAGACAATAAGGTCTGCGCTATTACAGCAGCGATGACCGACGGAACGGGGCTTACAAGATTTGCGTCGGAATTTAAGGACCGGTTCTTCGACGTCGGCATTGCCGAGGAGCATGCTGTGACTTTTTCCGCAGCACTCGCAAAGAAGGGCTTTAAACCGGTTTTTGCTGTTTATTCAACCTTTTTACAAAGGGGCTATGATCAGATTATTCATGATGCCGCTATAGCAAAATTACCGCTGACATTGGCTGTTGACCGTGCCGGATTTGTAGGCAGTGACGGGGAAACGCATCAGGGTCTGTTTGATGTTTCATTTCTTTCGTCGGTGCCGGGTGTTACGGTTTATGCACCGGCTGATTACGGTGAGCTTGAAAAAATGCTGCGAGAAAGGCTTGAATCACCCGAAGGTGTTGCGGCAATCCGATATCCGCGCGGCGGAGCAGAGAAAATAAAAAGAAACAGCTGTTTACAGCTCAGATGTATACTCTGTTTACGGTGATGGCAGCACGGCTGTTGTCACTTACGGCACACTTACGGCGTATGCGCTGGCTGCAATGAAAGCGCTTGAAACCGACGGTATCAGAATATCGTTGGTGAAGCTGAATATCGTTTGTCCGTTAACCGATGATCTTATCAATACACTTATGAGCTTTGACAATATACTCACATTTGAGGAAGGAATATTGAGCGGTTCGGTGTCCGAAAAAATAGCATCGCTGCTTTTGCAAAGTGGTTATAGGGGCACATTTAAGATCAATGCTGTGACCGGCTTTGTAAAGCAGGCAAGCGTATCGTCACACCAAAAACAGTTCTGTCTTGACAAAGAGTCAATGATAAGACAGGTCAAAGAGGTAACGAAACTTGAACACTAAAAAACGGCTTGATGCCGCTGTATTTGAGCAAGGCTTCTGCGACAGCAGGGAAAAGGCAAAAAACGCTTATAATGGCTGGCGTGGTGTATGTAAATAATCAAAAAGCAGATAAACCGGGAATGCAGATAAAAGACGACGACAGCATCGAGGTCAGGAGCAATCCTTTAAAATATGTCAGCCGCGGCGGCTTGAAGCTTGAAAAGGCAATGAGCAGCTTTGATATAAAGCTTGATGGTCTTGTCTGCGCTGATATCGGTGCGTCGACCGGCGGTTTTACCGACTGTATGCTGCAAAACGGCGCTAAAAAGGTTTATTCCATAGATGTAGGGTACGGTCAGCTTGCATGGAAGCTGAGGACAGATCCGCGCGTTGTCAATATGGAACGCACAAATTTCCGCTACGTTACAAAGGAACAGGTGCCGGATGAGCTTTCTTTTGCTTCGGTAGATGTGTCTTTTATTTCACTTTCTTTGATAGTACCTGTTATGAGAACGCTGATGCGGAACAACGCATATGCCGTCTGTCTTATAAAACCGCAGTTTGAAGCCGGCAGGGATAAAATAGGTAAAAAGGGCGTTGTAAGAGATAAATCGGTTCATATTAAAGTAGTTGACAACATTATCGGGATGATGCTGAATAACGGTTTTTTTCGGTTTCAGGTCTTGACTATTCTCCGGTAAAGGGACCGGAAGGAAACATTGAATATCTTATACTGGTTCAAAAATCGGATCAGCCGGTAAACAACCTTAAAACCACCGCGAAAGATGTTGTTATGAGATCGCACGACGCTTTGGATCACGCTCCGGAGGCTCAGAATGAAAATACTGATAGTATATAATTCGGAAAAATACGGTGGAGATACGACCGCTTATCAATGCGCGGAAATTCTTAATAGTTCTGATGTTCAAACAAGTATAATTAAGTTTGATACGCGTGTGACGCGTGAAATACCGTGTGCAGGATATGACGCCGTTGTTGCTGTCGGTGGTGACGGGACGATCATCAAGGTTGCAAAATGTGCAGCTGCCGTGAATATACCGGTGCTTGGCGTGAATGCCGGAAGGATCGGCTATCTTGCAGGTGTTGACAGGTGAAGATCTCTCACAGTTAAAATATATAGCTGCAGGCAATTTCTTTACCGAAAACAGGCTTATGATCAATGCCTCTATTATCAGAAACGGAAAAACTCTGGCAAGCTACGACTGCCTAAATGATGCCGTTATAAAGCAAGTGCACAATAGCAAATATGATAGACATTTCGCTTATTATCGGCAATGACTCAATAGGCTACAGATCTGACGGTTTTATTGTAGCCACACCAACCGGATCGACTGCTTATTCAATGTCCGCCGGCGGTCCGGTCATAGACCCGACGCTTGACTGCATGGTGCTGACCCCTGTTTGTCCGCATACCTTTATGAATCGCTCGACAGTTATCAATGCCGATTCGACCGTGGATATCAAGGTCGGCGGCGAGATAGGCTCTGCTTATTTTACTGCCGACGGCAGGGAAATGTTTGAGCTGTTAAAGGGTGATATCGTGCGGATAGGCAGATCGGATACCTATGCTAAATTTATAAATTTAGGCAATCAGACTGTATATAAGGTCTTTTTCAGAAAAAAACAGGATCAACGATCCGGTGGCTGCGAAAGGATGACTTTCATGAAGAAAGAAAGACAGGATAAGCTGATCGAGCTTATTACCAAAAACCCTATCGAAACTCAGGAGGATCTGCAAAAAAGAACTGATGAATGCCGGGTTCAACGTCACTCAGGCAACCGTTTCACGCGATATAAAGGAGCTTCGCATTGTAAAGCTGCTTGACGCAAACGGCGTATACAGATATGCCGTCGGAAACACAGGCTCTGCCGGCAAGGCTTTAAAATACCGTGAGCTGTTCACACATTCGGTCATATCTGTTGATTATGCTATGAATGATGTTGTCATCAAATGTCATGTCGGAATGGCGCAGGGTGCCTGTGCGGCTCTTGATATGATGCATTTTGAAAATATTGTCGGTACTCTTGCCGGCGATGACACTATTTTTATCATTACAAGAACAGAAAATGACGCAAAAGAGCTGTGCGCTCAGATAGGCGCCGCTATAGAATAAAGGGTATTACGGTGCTAAGATCGCTTAACATTGAGAATATTGCTGTTATTGAAAAATGTAATATTGAATTTGACGGCGGTTTTAACGTTCTTACCGGTGAAACAGGCGCCGGCAAATCCATAATTATCGACTCTATCAATGCCGTTACCGGACAGAGAACATCAAAAAAAGAGCTTGTACGCACCGGGTGTGATAAGGCTGTTGTTTCTGCCGTTTTTGACGATGTACAGCAGCATGTTATCGACGCATTGGCGGAATACGGAATTTCAGCCGACGACCGGAGTGTTATAATGCAGCGAAGTATTTCCAAGGACGGCAGGAATGTCTGCCGGATAAACGGATCGACCGTAAATGTTTCGCTTTTGCGCGATATAGGCGCAATGCTTGTCAGTATTCACGGTCAGCACGATAATCAGGCTTTGCTTGATCCGGAGACCCACTGCTCATTTATTGATCTTTACGGCGGCCGCCACAGCGGAGTTTTAGATGATTACCGCAGCTGCTATGAAGAATTCAAAAATGTCAGACGACAGCTGAAGGCACTTGTGACCGACGATGATGAGAAACGCCGGAAATCGGAGCTGGCACGTTTTTCTATAAACGAAATATCAGCCGCTAACATAAGACCCGGTGAACTTGCCGAGCTTACAGACAAGCGGCAGATAATGCGAAACGCAGAAAAAATTGCGTGAGATGCTGGAACAAACGCACTGCCTTCTTGCCGGAACCGATGACGACGCAGGAGCAGTTTCTTTGGCTTCACAGGCGTCGCAGGCGCTGACTGCAACTGCATCTATACTGCCAAAGTCAAAGCCTTTATCAGAACGGCTTTCTGCCGCAAGCGACGAGCTTTCGGATATTATGGCTGAGATAAGAGAGCTTTGCGATACTGTCACATTTGATCCGGGTGAGCTTTGATCAATGTGAGCAGCGCATAGATCTTTTGACCGGACTTATAAAGAAATACGGCGGAAGCGAACAGGCGGTAATAGATCACCTTACCGAAGCCGAAAGGTTTATCGCAGATACCGAATCCTCAGACGAAAGGATAACAGAGCTTGAGGCAGAATCCGCACGTCTTGAAGAACTTCTTATTGAAAAAAGGTGCCGTGTTGACCGCGGCAAGAAGGAAAACAGCCGGAATATTTGCCGAAAAGGTATGTGATATTTTAAAATATCTCGAGATGCCTAATGTAGTCTTTTCGACAAATTTCAGGCAGGGGACATATACTGCCAACGGCTGCGATGAGGTGGAGTTCTATATTTCAGCCAATAAAGGGCAGGATGCCGGACCTCTTGCAAAGGTTGCTTCCGGCGGTGAGCTGTCGCGTATAATGCTCAGCATAAAGAGCGTTATGAACTTAAAGAATGATGCCGATACGCTTATTTTTGATGAAATTGATACCGGCATAAGCGGAAAAGCCGCGGACAAGGTCGGCAGACAGCTGAAACGCCTGTCACACGACCGCCAAGTGCTTTGCGTAACGCACTTGGCGCAGATAGCCGCAGCTGCCGATCTGCATTTTAAGATCAGCAAATCTACCAAAAACAATAATACCTACACAGCTGTCCATAACATTACCGGCGATGATCGTATAAGAGAAATCGCCAGAATAATGTCGGGCGGTGAAATGACCGATAGTTTATATAGATCGGCAAAAGAACTTATTAATGATCATACCTCATGAATTTGCGGTATGTATATTTAAATTTTGAATGGAGACAGTTTGATGACACTTTACGAAGAATTGCAGCAAAGAGGACTTATTGCGCAGGTTACCAATGAGCCTGAAATACGCGACATGATTAACAACGGCAAGGCGGTATTTTATATCGGCTTTGACTGTACAGCCGACAGCCTGACTGCCGGTCATTTCATGGCGCTGACGCTTATGAAAAGGCTTCAGATGGCTGGCAATAAGCCAATTGCTCTTATCGGCGGCGGTACTACCATGATCGGTGATCCTCCGGCAGAACCGATATGAGAAAGATGCTGACAAGAGAAGATATCAACCACAATGCCGAGTGCTTTAAACGCCAGATGGAACGCTTTATCGACTTTTCAGAGGGCAAGGCGCTTATGGTAAACAACGCCGATTGGCTGCTTGACCTTAATTATGTTGAGCTGCTGCGCGAGGTCGGCGCCTGCTTCTCTGTAAACAATATGCTGCGTGCCGAGTGCTATAAGCAGCGTATGGAAAAAGGGACTTTCGTTCTTTGAGTTCAATTATATGATAATGCAGTCTTACGATTTTTACTACCTTTTCAGAATTACAACTGCAACATGCAGTTCGGCGGAGACGATCAGTGGTCGAATATGCTCGGCGGCACCGAGCTTATCCGCAAAAAGCTCGGCAAGGACGCACATGCAATGACCATTACATTGCTTACCGATTCCCAAGGCAAGAAAATGGGCAAGACTGCCGGAAATGCAGTCTGGCTTGACGCCAACAAGACATCTCCCTATGATTTCTTCCAGTATTGGAGAAATGTTGACGACGCCGATGTTATCAAGTGTCTTAAAATGCTGACATTTGTATCACTGGACGAGATAGCAGGGTACGAAAAGCTTGAGGGCAGTGACCTTAATAAGGCTAAAGAACGTTTGGCATTCGAACTGACGCTTATGATACACGGCAAGGATGAAGCCGAGAAGGCACTTGCAACAGCGCGTTCGCTTTTCAAGGGCGGTGCGGATTCGGCTGATATGCCTTCGACCGTCATTGGTGAAGAAATGCTGAACGACGGAAAAATAGGTCTCCTCGACATTATGGTCGCAGCAGGACTTGTACCGTCGAAAGGCGAGGGAGAAGGCTTGTCCAGCAGGGCGGTGTTTCGGTCGACGATGAAAAGGTGACCGATCCAACCTGCAGCTTTACAAAAGACAGGCTTTCCGGAGACGGTATCGTCATAAAAAAGGCAAAAAGATATTCCATAGGATTGTTATGTAAAGTTTTAAAGGTCGGCTGGATACACAGCCGACCTTATTATATTTATACAAGCATCAGTCTGCCGTATTCGTCATCCATTATGATTGTTACAAATTTGAGCGCAAACAGGTCGCAGACTACCAATGTTGCAGGCTCGATAGCCTGCATGATAATATAGCTTGCACCGACATCGTGTAGAATACCGACGCGCTGTTCGATACCGTTGCCGATGAGGAAATCCGCTCTGATCCATTTGCCTATGAATTTGCTGAGATATGCAGGTAAAAAATCGGGATTTGTGACGGTCTCGGGCGTAAAACTTATGCTGTTGCTGCCGGTCGTTCTCATGTTGGCAACGTCGCCGCTTTGCGGCACCTGACTGTTGGCGACAGATGCCCTGCCTGTCGTTGTCCCGGACGGTATCGGCATCATATTACGACTGCCACTCATGTCTTTTGCTGCCGTATGCATATTAAAATCTGTTCCGTCCGCAGTATCGGTCAATCCGTCTGCCCTAATATTTGTAGCCGGCTGATATACAGTATCAGTGCTCTTGCTGCACGTATTTCCGGTGCTCATGTTGCGATTATACTCTGTGTACATAAAAAACTTACTCCGTTCTGACTGATTGTATTGCCTTATGTTTGCCAATATTGTGAAGTCGGTCGGTAAAAGCAATGCTGTCCTATGCGTGTGTGATATATGCCGGAACCGTTGCGTGGGAAAAACTGATCGCAGTTGGAAGAAAAAGGATTAAAGTACCATAAGCAGTCGCCGACGGCTCCGAGCGAATTTCCTCCCAGTGCCCAGTCGGCTATTTCATAGTTAATACCTTCAGGCGACATGTTGTAGATGTTCTGCGAATTATACTGTCCTCCGATCTCGGTCCTGGCACAGTCAAACTGATAAGGCTGAAATATGACGTTCTGAATATCACCATTGCCGGTGCGTAAGTATTCACCGCCGGCAACATGTACTCTGTTCATGATAACGGTGGCAACTGCCTGCATACCGGTTTCACCCTCGCCGCCGGCTTCACACTGTATTATTCTTGCGAGTAATTCTCTTGCGGTAAAAGCCATAGTCGGTTCCTCAGTTCTTGTTATCTTGTATATTATATTTATCTTACCGCTTTTTGTGATAATAAAAGCGCTCCCGAATTTCGGAGCGCTTGCTTAATTGTTATTGTCTTTTTTTTTCTTTTTGTTTGACCTCTGAAAGGGGATTGTTTTTAAAAAGCATTTTCAATCTGTGCATCCGACACATGTGTGTAGATTTGAGTGGTGCCGAGATTTTCATGACCCAAGACTTCCTTAAGGACTCTGACATCAACACCGCCCATCTGATACATAAGAGTAGCGGCGGTATGACGCAGCTTGTGGGTCGAAAAATGCTGACCCTCAAACCGGCTTTGTCGATGTATTTTTTCACTATAAATTGAACGGTTTTTGGACTTATCCTGCTGTGCCTTGTCGATGAAAAGAAATAATGCATATCTGTCCTCACGCTTAACCTGATCGGCAGGGCGGACCTTCATATAATTGTCTATAGCCGCTTTGCATGCGTCATTTAAAAAAGACCATGCGTTCTTTGTTGCCTTTGCCGAGAATTTTTAAGGAGCTGTCAGGCTTTATGTCGGTATAATTAATAGAGCAAAGCTCTGACAAACGCATGCCGCAGTTGAGAAATAAGGTTAGGATACAATAGTCGCGCTCCTTATTTGGACCGTCAACAGCCCGTAAAAAGCTCAAGACTCTGATCCAATGTCAGATGCACCGGCAGTGCCTTTCTGAGTTTAGGAGAATTAAGTCCGTTGGCAGGATTACTTTCGATAAGGTGGACCTTTTCATTCAAATACTTAAAAAATGACCGCAGCGAAGATATTTTTCTCGCACGCGTTGACGTATCGTTCAGTCGTTCGTCCTTGCAAAAGACAATAAAAGCGTAAAGATCGGTTACAGTGACCGAGCGCAGCAGCTCGATATCAACATCAGAAACGTTGATATCTGAAAAGGGGACATCATCTCCGACAAGACCTCTTTCACGCTTTAAGTACTTAAAAAACAGCGTCAGATCCATATTATATTGTTCAATGGTAAGCTCAGATCTGCCTCTGACGCTTTCGTTGTAAACAAGAAAATCACGCAGCGGCGGACACGCAGTCTTTAAGTATTCACGCGACATATTGACCTCACAAAGTAAAAGTTTAAATGTATAATGAAATCTGATTACCAAACTATATTAATTATACAAAACATAAACCTGATTTTCAATGCATTTTAATTACAAATAGTAGGGTATATCCTTTTGTAACAATTATACAAAATAAATATTTTGTATAATTGAGGAAAAAAATCGGCGATTTTCGGGAAATATCCTTCTTAAAGCGTTAATATTAACTAACATTGCATTTATATATATATTATATTTAATTTTTAAAGCTGTTAAAACATGTTGAGTCATAACATCTTTTTGCCATTTCAGAATGCATATTATTGCTATAGTAATTCTGCCGCCGCTTACACTGTGTGATTTATTATTTTACTTAAATATTGTTAATTACCTTTAATTTTGGACGATAGAAATTATTATTGTGATACAATGTATAAAACACTTTACGCTATTGCTTAATTTATTTGACACCGCACATGGTTTGGCTTATGAATTAAATTTAATAGGTTTATCTTCATGCATTATATAGTCAGTGATTGCTGCTCTTGTTTTTTAACTGATCACTTGTACAAATTATATATACCTTACTGCTTGTTTACACGCTTAATATTAAACAGAAGGAGCTTCATATAGTTAACTAATTAACTATATGAAACTCCCATCCATCATATCACTTGTTATTTTAATTCTTCTATCTGTTTCAGCCAGATATTCGCCGATGCATCACTCGGCATTCTCCAGTCGCCGCGCGGCGAAAGACAGATGCTGCCGACCTTTACGCCGTCAGGCATACAGCTGCGTTTGAATTGCTGTGTGAAAAATCTTCTGTAAAAGGTTTTCAGCCATTTGAGTATCGTTTCATTGTCGAAATCATTCTTAAATGGACGTTTTGCAAGTGCATATATTTTTTGGGTTCAAATCCGTATCGCAGCATGTAATATAAAAAGAAATCATGCAGCGCATACGGACCTATGATATCCTCAGTGACCTGTGCTATCTCCCCCTTAGCGTCAGGAGGCAGCAATTCTGGACTGATCGGTGTATCGAGTATGTCTTTTAAAACATCGCTGCTTTCCTCAAATATATTATATTTCATAATACTTGCTATCATCCACCGAACAAGTGTTTTTAGGTATGCTGCAATTCACGCCGTACATACTTATCTGATCGCCGTTATAGGTGCACCAGCCAAGCGCCAATTCGCTGAGGTCGCCGGTGCCGACCACGAAACCACCGACGCGGCTTGCATAGTCCATAAGAACCTGCGTTCTTTCTCTTGCTTGGCTGTTCTCATATGTCGCATCAAGAAGGCTGATATCGTGACCGATATCCTCAAAATGTTTTATACACGACTCCTTGATATTGATAGTTTTAGATGACACACCTAAAGTCTTCATCAGTTCAAGAGAGTTTTCAAAGGTTCTGTCCGAAGTTCCGAAGCACGGCATGGTTATGCCGTAAACATCGGTAAGCGGTCTGCCAAGCTGGCGCATCGTTTCGGCAGAAACAAGCAGCGCTAAAGTTGAATCAAGACCGCCGGAAACGCCTATCACCAGCTTACTGCCGGTAACGGCTACCCTCTTTTTCAGTCCTGCAACCTGCATACGGAAAATATTCAGGCAACGCTCGGCTCTGTCGGTTTCGGTATCGGGCACAAACGGCAGCTTTCTGACATTGTACAATTCTCCGCAGCTTGCAAGCCTTGTCGAGCCGGCGCTCAAAGACACTGTCCTGCATTTCTGCAGAGCACCGTACAGGTGTACAGAATCGTTATAGGTCTTGTATTTCAGCCTGTCAGCCTTTATTTTACCCAAATCTATATCAGTGACTATCATGTAATTACCGTCGATAGTTTCTTTATTTTCAGCTAATATGGTGCCGTTTTCGGCAATGACGCTGTGTCCTGAAAAGACAAGGTCTGTAGTTGATTCATCCTCGCCTGCCGAGGTGTAAATGTATGCAGACATTGTGCGTGCGGACTGCTGCTTTACAAGCTCTCTGCGGTAGGCGTGCTTTGCTATGGTCTCATTGCTTGCCGAGATATTGAACAGAATTTCGGCTCCTCCAAGAGCCAAAAAAAAGTGCTTGGCGGAAGTACAGTCCAGATATCCTCGCATATCTCGACGCCGAATTTGAACGTATTTCCGACCGAAAAAACAAGATCACGGCCGACCGGTATATCATAATCTCCAAATTTTGTTATGCCAAGCTCTGCAATACCGACCGTGCTCCTTGTAATGTTGTCAGAAGATGAAAACCAGCGCTTTTCGTAAAATTCGCTGTAATTGGGTATAAATGTTTTGACCGAAATTCCGGCTATCAAAATCAGAGATGCTGGTGAAGAATGGTATATTATGCCTGGCGGTGGTCAAGAAGCAGGAGAAACGCTAAATGAAGCTGTTTGCCGTGAAGTGTCAGAGGAATTAGGTATTGCTATAGAGTGCAAAGAATTGCTTTTTGTAGTGGAAGGTGTTCATGGCGAAACCTTTCATCGTGTCGATTTGATTTTTTCTTGTGAATATATTGATAACATACCGGATGCTGTTCTTCATGGAGATACGAATCAAGTTGGCATAGGATGGCTGGATATTTCTACGCTTGATTTGCAGCCCTTGTATCCTTCGAAATTAAGACGACAGATTATGAATTATTATCAAGGGAAACCATACAAAGTATATCTTGGAAACGAAGAAGCCGGTGATTCGGAATGTCTGGATTAGAAGTATGCAGCATCTTCTGCAAATACGATATAAATTTTCCTTCTCTTTCTACATAAACCTCATATATACCGTTGCCTAAATCCACATAATGGTGCGGTTTGAGTCCGTACTGTTCCATAAGGCTCTTTTCGAATTCTACCTTCCAGTCTTCTTTGACTGAAGAATCTTTGCTGTCGTTCGATGCAGCTGCATGTTTTGAACTCGACGCCGCTTCTGAACTGTTATCCTGAGCAGGTTTAACGGTCGAATCGTTTGACGGCGAATCTGACGACGACTCCGACACTTGCGGATGATGCGCTGCCGGAGTGATTGCTGTCTGTGTTTGTATTGTCCTTGCAGGCTGCAAAGTGCCATCAGCATGACAGCCGCCAAAGATACGCTGATTATTGCTTTGATTTTTCATAATTGTTCCTCCATAAAACTTTGAAATTTTAGTTTACATGAACTTCTCCCACCGGACATTTTTCCATCCGGTTGTGTCAAATGTTTTTCTTATTGCATCGCACATCATCTGCATCTTTTGCTTTATTGCAGGTGATTTTACAAGCTGTTTTGCTGTGTCCTGATGTGCCATGAAGTACTCCATTATTCGTGCGCGGTCTTCTTTCGCGTTGGTACGCCCGTAGCTGTCTACAAAGTATATCCCCTCATTCCCTGCTGTGTCGTATGTCCATTTCAGCGGATCCTTGTTTGCCGAACCTGAGCTTTCGTTATACTCAAATCCTTTGGGATTGATACTCCTCCATTTGTCGGGATCAAACGAGGTATAATCTTTGAGAGTATATGATTTTCGGTCGCGTGCCATATTTCGTGGCATATTATGCTGTCAAGTGTGTCGGTCATTCTGATATCTATAGCAATATTCTGCCAGTCAAAGCTTTCAAACTCGACTCCTACAGTTCCGTTTTTGCTTTCTATTTCGCCGACAAGCAAAATGCGTATGCCGCATTCACCCATTTTATTTCTGAACTGTTTGAAAAATCCGTCCGGATACAGAGAAAGAGTTCTGTTGAGCGCATCAAGTGAGGCCCGTACCCCCTTGATTTCATCCGCACTGTCCAATGAATCTGACAGATGAATGGTGCGGTCCTGGCACAGTGCAACTGCATCCCTGCACTGAGTGGACATAAGTATTGTAACTCCGTATTTTTCCTCAAGTGTCTCAGCCTGCTTTTTGCGTCGGCAAGTGTTTTGGCGAGCGGAAGTGCTTCCGAACCCTTGAAATTGTCCGAAGCGATATTCTCATCAACCTTTACAGGCGACTCGACTACAGCCGCTTCAGCAATTATTTCAAATTGGAGCTGTGACGGATCGATCACATATATTTTAAATACATTGTTCAGATAAACGGCGCCTACAAGCAGATCGGCACTTTTTATGTATCTGATATTTCTCATTTCGCCGTCTATACTTTTACATCCTTTAACTTGCACGCCGCTATTTTTGCGTCGCACCTGTAAAGTGTTGTGGCTGCGTCGGATATAGCGGTCAGATACGGAGAGCCCGTGCAGCCGTATATCTCGCCGCCGGAGTCGAGAAACAGTCCGGAATCCGCAAAACGGAAGTCTCCATCAATTCTGCCGTAATAAAGCGAATAACCGAATGTCTTATCGTCAAAAGACATAAAAAGCACAGCTCGTTGTCTCTGAGAAAATGCCTGATAGGCGGCGCTCTGCAGCATTGATATCTTGCCGGTGTTTATATTAACAACGGCAGTACCGCATTCTCCCGAATAATTAGAGAGGTAAAACTGCGTGACGGCTTCGCCGGTTATATTGTCAAAAACGTCAAAGCTTAAGAATCTCAGATCAAGATCAAGTCTGACCTTTTCACAGCTTTGATCTGACGCACGCATCATGCATAAAACGCGGTCTGACAGATAGTAATATGTGCTGCCGTCGTAGCTCCAGAAGCCGTTTATATTTTCGACCTTTACAGTATTGATTTCGCTAAGCTTTGTATCGTAAAATTTCCATTCTAAAAGATCAAAATTGTAAAAAGCCATCCTGTTGTCAGCGAAAGACTGGTCTTTAAATACCCATGCGCCGTCGATTACAATTTCTTTTGTAACCGTGTCATTATAAATATCAACAATACTGATTGTTGTTATGTTTGCGTCATAGTCTGTCCAGCAGACAATGACATTGTTATTGACAGTCGGATATATTGCCGACAAGGAAGCAGGAGCGGTGCACTTAAGCTCAGCGACCGGCGCCGACATTTTCGGTCTGCTTTCGGCACCGGTTTTTGTCCTTGCAGGCGGCAGCCGGTATTAAAACTATAAGTGCAAGCAGTATGGCAATAGCTGATCTCAGGGTATTGACAGTCCTTTTCATTTCATAATCTCCATATACCATTTAAGGACCTGGCTGAGATTTTCAAATACCACCTTGTTTTTACAGTCGGTCAGAATCTCAAGCATTTCCTTTTCCTCGTCGGTTTTATCAGCTTTGCCTGACAGTGCTTTAAGCATTATTTTCATCATTGGTTTATATATTCCGCCAAGCTTATTGATATCAAAATTGCCCTGCAACATGAACACCGGGATGCGGTCATCAACATGAGTTTTGCTTTCTGACAGCTGCGCTGTCTGCGCCGGTTTTACCCATGCCGACGGCGCAAAGGGCTGCTATGTTAAACAGCTTTGCAGCCTTTTTATATCCTTTTGACACTGCTTGCCATCACCCAGCCAACATATATAACAGGTGCACCGGCAGGTAATTCGGACTTTGCCTCGACTATAGTATAGGCAGGTATTCCGAGTGCCCTTGAAAGCATATTTGCATAAGCCTTTGAACTGCCGGTATTAGTCGTGTAAACTATTGCTTCCATTGTGCTTATTCTCCTTATCGGGTTTTAAGAAAAACATGTAAAGACCTGATGCGGCGTTAAAGCCTGTGGCGGCAAAAACGCTGAACCTTTCTACGATGCCGAAGTATTTTGCAGGCACTAATTTCATACCGAGCGCACCGCAAAGCATCATAAGAAGCGCAACGGACGCACAAACGCCGAGTGTGACCGACGTTTTGTTTTTAAATCCCGCAAAAATTATAACAACGAGCGATACTATAGATAGAATAACGACAAGCACGGTTATTACCATATGCATAATATCCTGAAATTCACCTGCATATCCGCTGTCCGACAATGGAAACATTCTGTAGCCTATAGCCGATATCATTTCCATTGCGGCGAAAATGTAAAATGCCGCAGCGAAGCGACCTTGTTTTGTGCCCCTGGACGGCAATGCAGACAGCCATTATACACAGCACCTCGCAAACGTTATATACACTGCTGAGCTGATTCCAGAGAGAAAGCGATGGTGCGTTTGCTGCGCTCAGATCGCTTACAGCCTGCGACTTCCAGTCGTACCTAAGATACGCAAGCGGTGCAAATATAACTGCGGCTGCATATGATATAAAGCTTGCCACGCCTAAAAGGCAGAACTTTTTTGAGTAAGCGTTCTTTTCATTTATCTTTCACCTTACTGTTATATGTGTTGTAAAAAAAGTCTGACGTGGTTATCAATAAGCTCCAGACATTCGGCTTCCAGATCAGGCTCGCGGTCGCACACACCTATAAGTGTTATTATGGGTGCTACATACATCATGGCCAAGGTCTCGGGATCCTCGCATTTAATATCGCCGATAGCCGAAAGCTCGCGGAAAATGCCGGCATGGTAAGCGGTAAGCCGCTCTATATACCGTTCGGTGTAAAGTCTTGCAAGCTGCGGAGATCTGAACTGCTCTATCGTAAGCAACCGGCGGAACCGGCTGATCGTTTTGTTATGGAGCGAGTATTCAAAGATCTGATGAACCTTTTCTATCAGAAAATCTGCGGAAATACCGGAAAACAACCCGGTGTCAAGATCTGAATTCTGAACATGTATCGATAATTTATCGGTGTCGTTTTTGTATTGAAGTGACGTTTCCTCAACAATGGCGTCAAATATCGCCTGCTTGCTTGGATAGTGATTGTAAAGTGACGGTGCCTTTATGCCGACAGCCTCCGCGATCTCGGCGACACTTACCGCGTCATATCCGTAAGCGGAAAACAGTTCGAGAGCCTTGTCAAGAATAACGCGTTTTGTATCTTCCTGTTTCATTACTTATCACCTTTTCTTTACTAACTAACATTCGTTAGTATTATTATAGTGCTGATTTTCGGAATGTCAAGACCAATCTTTATTACAAATTTGTTATAAAAGGAAAAAGCACTGCACTTAAACAGTACAGTGCCAACTCATGTATAGTTTTATATCCCGAGATAACCGCAAAGGACCTTTAAGGTATTATAAACTCCGTCAATATGACTGCGCTCATACCCGTGGCTTGCGTATACTCCGGCGCCTATAAGTCCGTGCTTTATATCACAGCCTGAACGCAAGGTCGCTTCAACATCCGATCCGTAATGCGGATAAACGTCAACAGCATAATCGGCGTTTTCTGCTTTGGCTGCGTCTATAAGCTTTCCAACGACCGGATAACTGTATGGTCCGCCCGAGTCCTTTGCACATATGGATACCTGACGCTCGGTGCAGCCAAGTCCGTCGCCAACGCATCCCATATCGACCGATATGGCTTCGGTAACACCTGCCGGTACCGAAGCAGAGCCGCCGTGCCCTACCTCCTCGTAAACGGTAACATGAACATATACGCGGCGCTTGAGGGTCACATGCTCATCCTTTATATATTTCGCAAGACCCAGTATAATCCCTACGGACAGCTTGTCATCGAGGAAACGGCTTTTCAAATATCCGGATGCCGTCCTCCTTGTTCTCGGATCAAAGGCAACTATATCCCCCACTTCGATACCGAGTGCACGCGTATCGGCAGCTGTCTTAACATCTTCATCGGGCACGACCTCAACAGTATCCCATGTTCTTTCGGTTTTTGAGTAATCGCCGTTTACATGGATGGAAGCGTTACAAAGCTGTAAAGTACCTTCATACTGTCTGCCATCTCTTGTTATAACGGTCACGTTTTCGGTCTCGCCGTTATTCGGATTCATTCCGCCGAGCGGCGTCAGCTTCAGACGGCCGTTTTGCTTTATCTCGGATACCATGCCGCCTAAGGTATCGGCATGTGCTTCAAGCAATAAAGCATCCTCGCTGTCTCCGCCGCCGAGATCGGCTAAAACACCGCCTTTGTAGTCGGAACGACTTCAAAGCCAAGATCTTTAAACTGCTTTGCCACCCATTCGGCAGCCATTTCAGTGTAACCTGTAGGCGACGGTATTGCCAAAAGCTCAGCCGTTTTGTCCCATGAATAGTCTGCATATTTACTCTCTATCATCTGGACTCATCTCCGTTGTATATTATTTTCGGCTCATCCTTATATGTTGCAAGGATTGTTTTTACAGTCACTTCCGGATGGTCTATAAGCTCGGATATTATCTTATCCTCAACTGTTTTCCGCACCATTTTGCGGATATCGCGCGCGCCGCCCGAGCTGCCGCAGTTTTCGGCAATATAGCGGCAGATGCTTTGATCATAACCAAATTCAATACCGCGTTCCGCAAGCAGGGGCTTCAGCTCATCAAGGGTAGGCGCAGCGATTTTTGCAGGGACTCTGCCGACAGCGGTGCAAAGGCAATAATATCGTCTACCCTGCCTAAAAATTCCGGTCTTAAAAATTCCTTTAACGCCCTTACTGCTTTGTCCTTTGATGCCTCCGCAGCGCTGCGGCTGAAGCCTATGGTCTGTGCACTGTTGTTGCTTCCGGCGTTTGAGGTCATTACTATTACGGTGTTTTCAAAATTGACAGTCCGCCCCTGGGCATCGGTTATCCTTCCGTCGTCAAGTATCTGCAAAAAGCACATTCATTATGTCCGGGTGCGCTTTTTCGATCTCATCGAAAAGTATGACCGAATACGGCTTCCTTCTTACCTTTTCGGTAAGCTGACCGGCTTCATCATAGCCGACATATCCCGGAGGTGCGCCTATGAGTTTTGACACAGCGTGCTTCTCCATGTATTCGGACATATCAAGTCTTATAAGTGAATCGGGTGTGTTGAACAGCTCACGCGCCAGAACCTTCACAAGCTCGGTTTTCCGACGCCTGTGGGACCGACAAATATAAACGACGCAGGACGTCTATGGCTCGATATCTGCAAATTGGAACGTCTGACTCCGAGAACTACGGCATCGACGGCTTCGTCCTGCCCTATTATGTGCTTCTTTATATTGTCCTCAAGCCGTGCCAGCTTGTCGAGATCGTTCTGCTTTTATCTTGACAGCCGGTATACCTGTCCAGAGTTCAATGACCTTGGCAAGATCGTCTGTCGTAACATTATTATCGGCAGCTGCGTCCTTTACCTCGTTTGCGGTCTCCTTGCTTTTTTCAAGCTCAAATTTGACATTGGCTATTTTTTCATAATCCGGTTCATCGACCACCGATTCAAGCTCCGACAACTCGGCAGTCAGCTCGTTTGTGCGTTTGTTAGCAAGGTACAGCTTATCGATAGCTTTGTTTCTGAGGCAGGCACAGGCGCATGCCTCGTCAAGAAGGTCTATAGCCTTGTCCGGCAGGAACCGGTCGTTTATATACCGTTCTGACAATCTCACGGCGCTGCGGACGATATCATCCGATACCTTGACCTTATGAAAGCTTTCGTAATATCCGCGTATTCCGGTAAGTATTTTTACCGATTCCTCAACAGACGGTTCCTCAACCGTGACCGGCTGAAAACGTCTTTCAAGAGCAGGATCCTTTTCTATATATTTTCTGTACTCGCCGAAGGTGGTGGCACCTATGACCTGTATCTCCCCTTGACAGAGCAGGCTTTAAAATGTTTCCGGCGCTCATAGAGCCTTCTGCATCGCCAGCGCCGACAAGGTTGTGCACCTCGTCGATAAACAGTATTATATTGCCTTCTGCGTTAACTTGGTCTATAAGACCTTTTATGCGGCTCTCAAACTGCCCTCTGAACTGCGTTCCTGCCACAAGTGATGTAAGGTCAAGCAGCATTATTTCCTTGTCAAGCAGCTTTGCAGGGCATCCTTTTGGGCAATTTTTATCGCCAGACCCTCTGCAATGGCTGTTTTGCCGACGCCCGGTTCGCCGATAAGGCAGGGGTTGTTTTGGTGCGTCTTGACAGTATCTGTATCGTTCTGTAAAGCTCAGGCTCTCTGCCTATTATTACGTCAAGCTCGCCGTTACGGGCTTTGCTTGTAAGATCGGTGCAGAACTGCGACAGGTATTTTCTTTTCTTTCTGCTCTTTTGCGGTCTTTTCCGTCCTTAACATCGGTTTCTGATTCAGCGGAATTTTGATCGCCGGCTTTATTCATGTTGCCGAAAAATTCCGCTCAAAAAAAGGAAAGGTAGCCGCACCGCCCGGTGAAAACGATTCTTCACCGTCGTTTTTCTTCCGATTCATCGCCGTCGGTGCCCGGGTCCATAAGCCCCATAAGCTGATCACTCATATCCTCTATTTCATCATCAGATATATTCATGTTTTTTTCAGCATGTCGTCAATAGGTCTGATCCCGGCTTTTTTTAGCGCACAGCAGGCAAAGCCCCTGAGGCTTGCCCGTAGAACTGTCGTCGCTGCCCATGCCCTGTATAAAGACAACAGCCGGTCTTTTTTTGCATTTTGCACAAAGCTCCATATAGATATTCTCCTTTTTACCGTCGGGGAAATAAAGCGCGCAGGCGAACGGCGTAACGAACGCGCCAAAACAGCTATTTTATTTTAAAATCAAACAGACCGCCGAGCTTCGAAAAGATGTAGGTATCGCTAAGTGTATCCATTGAAACACCCAAAAAGCTGCCTCCTTTAATATCGGCTATCTGCATTATTGCAAAGCAACAGACATATGCTATGAGAAGACCCTCGGCAAAGCCTATAACCGCTCCGAGCGTTCTGTTGGCTAAATTAAGTCCCGGCAGCCTGGCAACAAGATTCAGAGCATTTGCTATTACTTTTATAAGCACTCTAAGCAGAACAAATAAAATGATGAACAAAATAATTGCTAAGAGCCTGGTCACTATTGGTCTTGCAACCTTTTGGGTTATTGTTTCGGCAACGTCTTCGGCAAATGAAACGCCTGACTCGGGATCAGAATCAGAAATCACCTTTTCAACATTTATATCAAGTGCCTTGGCACCTTTTTTTTGATATAATCGGGCACAGCGGCGACCGCTCCGGTAACAGTGTCAGCGGCTGAATTTACAATAGCTTTGTTCACTCCGTTATGTATTCTGTCGCTGAAAAATGTGTCAAATACAAACGAGGAAAGCGGACTTTGCTATGTAAAATGCCGCTATAATAGCAATAAATACTCCGGCAAAGTTCAAAAGCGTTTTTACAAGACCTTTTCTGTAGCCGATAAATGCAAATACGGCTATCAGGGCTATGACTGCAATATCAATAAGTATAGACATAACAACACTCCTTTATTCTGCGGCGGACAACAACTGCATACGGGAAGTGTCCACCGTAATTATATCACCTGACTGCGTTATTACTGCGTGCAGAGGTTTGACATCAGATGTAAGCTCTGATTTCAGGTTACCGCTGTGATCATAAACACAAACGGTCTGATCAGACAGTATTATTACTTCCGCTGCATTTATTCCGACACCGTCGATCTGCGAAAAAAACTCAAAATCGGAAATAGGCATACCGTTCTGACCGATTATCTTTACACTGTTTATCTGATCGTTGTTCTCCCTGCCGCAGGTCAGAGCCGACCAAACGCTCTCGTACGTCATAAAAATCGTATGACACCTGAGACATTGAGATTACTGCTTGAAGAACCGTCCCAGGCGACCGTATACGCGCTGTCGATTCCTGTAGCGAGCATATAGTTTTCACCGGCTGACATAAGCGAGGATATATCAGCGTGTCAAACGTAAATTTATATTTAGGTGTTGCGCTGTCAAACCTGAGTATATAAACCTCCGGAAACAAATGTACCGCCGCTTGCACCCAAAAGCGCCAGCGCTATTGCGTTACCGTCGTTTTGAAACGGCGACGTCAGCCCATAATAGTTGGCGGAGTTCCATGTGTAAATGAGATCGTTATTTTTATTATATACATAGACCGTGGCATAGTATGAGTCTGAAGAGGTTACAACCGCATAGGTTCCGCTTTGCGCCCTATGGCGGCGGCAAATATCGGTTTATCAAATGTTTTCAGCCAGAAAAAGATGAATAATTATATGTTTTACGGTGTATCTACTGCGGTCGTACAGCAAAAAACGTGCCTCTGATATTTCGAGAACAGGATCGGACATGCCGTGAAGACGCCGCCTGTATCAGCTTACCTTGCGGTTGTAGACCTCAAAATACGAATCGTTGAGGCGCAGACAGTGTTATTAACCGTTAAAACAGATGTGGGTGAATAAATACTGACCGGAAATTTGCCGCTGCCGGACTTGGCATATGCATTTTGCAAGGTTTCGACGAGTCCCGTCGCCGAAAGTGAATTGACTACCAAAAGCGTGACTATAAAAGTGACTATGAGCATACGATATTATTCTTATAATGCGCTTTCTGCGCCGCGAGCCTTCCTGATTATCTCGATCTTGGAAGGCTTGGTATCGGCGGCTTTTCCTCGGTATCATCAGGGGACATCGTTGTTTTTCAGCTCTTTTCTTTGACCTTGGATCTCGGAACGTCAATTTTTATCT
>VOFC01005476.1_pt1 | contig 27745 bp, 33 predicted proteins | sample 5384161 | NCBI WGS metagenome assembly VOFC01 (sample SAMN12384722, study PRJNA508395) | human gut metagenome | isolation source: healthy gut B | host: Homo sapiens | reverse complement strand
CGAGGAAGCCGCAGCGGAAGCCGTAGCCGAGCGCGATGGACGTTTCCGGCTCGTAGGAGAGGGAAGCGTCGTTGAGCTTCGAGCTTTTCGAGCGCGTCGCGCAGATCGGGGAACTTGGAGCCGTCCTCGGTGTAAATGCCGCAGTAGACCATGCTGCGCGCCGGGCGATAGCCGGGCAGCGCCTCGGCGCGGGGCGTGCGCTCTCCGTTACGGTATCGCCGACACGGGTGTCCTTCACGTTTTTGATGCTCGCGGTGAAATAGCCGACGTCGCCGGCGGCGAGCCTCATCGCAGGGGGGTCCAGCCCCATCGGGCGCAGATGCCCGACCTCGAGGACCTTATACTCCGCGCCCGTCGCCATCAGGCGGATGGGCGTATCCTTGCGGATCACGCCGTCCACGACGCGGACAAGCACGATAACGCCGCGGTAAGCGTCGTACTGGCTGTCGAAGATGAGCGCCTTGAGCGGCGAGGCGGCATCGCCCTTCGGGGCGGGGGACGTGCTGCACGATATACTCCGGCACGGCGTCCACGTTGATGCCGTTTTTGGCGGAGATCTCCGGCGCGTCCATCGCCGGGATGCCGATGATGTCTTCGATCTCGGTCTTGGTGCGCTCCGGGTCGGCGGCGGGCAGGTCGATCTTGTTGATGACGGGCAGAATCTCGAGATCGTGCTCGAGCGCGCAAGATACGTGTTGGCAAGCGTCTGCGCCTCCACGCCCTGCGAGGCGTCCACAACGAGCACCGCGCCCTCGCACGCGGCGAGCGAGCGGAGACCTCGTAGTTGAAGTCCACATGGCCCGGCGTGTCGATAAGATTGAGCGTATACGTCTCGCCGTCCTTGGCCTTGTACGTCAATCCGACGGCGCGCGCCTTGATGGTGATGCCGCGCTCGCGCTCGAGATCCATGTTGTCGAGGATCTGCTCGGACATTTCGCGTTTTTCCACCGCGCCGCACAGCTCAATGAGCCGGTCGGACAGCGTGGATTTGCCGTGGTCGATGTGCGCGATGATGGAAAAAAATTCCGGATATGGCTCTGGTCGATCATAGGGGTACTCCTCAAAAAAGAATCAGTGCGCGTTCTCTACGCGCGCGGCAAGAGCGCGAAGCTCCTCCGCCAGCGCGTGCAGCCGCGGCGCTGTCTCACCGCCCGGCTCGTCCGTCCGGCCCAGCAGATAGTCCGCCGAAACGCCGTAATACTCGCATGCCCGGCAGACAAAGTCCAGCCCCGGCTCGCGCGCGCCGTTTTCATAGTGCGAGAGCAGCGCCTGCGATATGCCGAGATCCGCCGCCGCCGTGCGCTGCGAGGCGCCCTTTTTGCGCCGCAGCTCGGACATGGTCTCCGAAAACCCTCTTGTCATGGGGGGCGATCGCTCCTTTGCGTTGATTACTTTCTGTATTATAACAAGAGAGTTCCGCGTTTGTAAAGGTTGACTTTTCCGTAAATCGTGATAGTATATTTATGCTAAAAAATTTGTTTTTTCCGGAGGTTTTCCCCATGTTTGACAAACTGATCGACATTTTGAAAGCCAATCCCCGCCGCATCGTGTTCACCGAGGGTCCCGATGCCCGTATCCTTGAGGCGGCTTCCCGCCTGAAGAAGGACGGCTTCCTCACCCCGGTGCTCGTCGGCAACGTGGAAGAGGTCAAGGCCGCGGCCGCCAAGGGCGGCTTCGATATCGAAGGCCTGGAGATCATCGACCCGCTGACCTACGATAAGATGGACGAGATGGTCGATGCGATGGTCGCTCTTCGCAAGGGCAAGATGACGCCCGAAGAGTGCCGCGAGCTGCTCAAGAAGGGCAACTACTTCGGCACCATGCTCGTGAAGATGGGCGTGGCCGACTCCCTGCTCGGCGGCGCTACCTACTCCACCGCCGACACCGTCCGCCCCGCGCTGCAGCTCATCAAGACCCGCCCGGGCGCGCATCTCGTCTCCTCCTGCTTCATTCTGCAGCGCGGCGAAGAGCTCCTCGCCATGGGCGACTGCGCCATCAACATCTCCTACGAGGACAGCGTGGACAAGGAAGGCAATGTGACCGTTTCCGCCGCGCAGAAGCTCGCCGAGGTCGCCATCGAGACGGCCCGCACCGCCAAGATCTTCGGCATCGACCCCAAGGTCGCCATGCTCTCCTTCTCCACCAACGGCTCCGGCAAAGGGCGCGACGGTCGCGCTCAGCCACGAGGCAACCAAGGTCGCCAAGGAAATGGCCCCCGAGCTCGCCATCGACGGCGACCTGCAGCTCGACGCCGCCATCGTCCCCACCGTCGCCCAGCTCAAGTTCCCCGGCTCCAAGGTGGCCGGCTACGCCAACACCTTCATCTTCCCCGACATCAACGCGGGCAACATCGGCTACAAGATCGCCAGCGTCTCGGCAACTACGCCGCCTACGGCCCGATCCTGCTGGGCCTGAACGCCCCGATCAACGACCTCTCCCGCGGCTGCAACGCCCAGGAGGTCTACTCCATGGCCATCATCACCGCCGCGCTCGCCTGAGTACATAGTTTCAACGAATATCCCCGTCCCGGCGGACGGGGATATTTTTTACCGAAAGGAGAGATCCCATGAGCCGATTTGCCGTTTTGCTGTATCCGAGCGCGTCTTTGCAGGAGATCACCTGCCTCACGGCGGCTCTTTCCGTCTGGTATGGCGAGCCCGGCACGATTGATCCGCTCCCGGCGCTGCATGACGAGGCGCTGGTCGCCTTTCTGCGCCGAGGCATCGGAACGAACACCGTGTTTGCCGCGATCTCTTCGGCGCCGCTGCTGCTTTGCAGGGCGGGGCTGCTGAAAGGGAAAAAGTTTACGGCGGGTTTCTTCATGCAGATGGTCGATGTGTTTCCGTTTGTGGAAAAGAAAAACTTTGTCCATCAAGGCGTGGTCACGGACGGAAACGTCATCACCGGCATCGGTATGTTTTACCGGGCGTTTGCCGAGACTGTCTTGCGGCGTTTCGGGTTTGACACAGGAAAAAACTTTATGCGCGCCGAACCGGAGAATTTTACGGAGGACGACCTCACGTTTTACTGGACGGAGGACGAGTACCGTGAGTTTCTGGAAGAGTGGAAAGAGTACGAGAAATAAGCGTGCCGTTCATACAAAATAAGAGCAGCCGCGGCAGATCATTCTGCCGCAGCTCAGCCTGTCGAAAAAGCCCGCTTCCGCCGGACTTTCTTTTCGGAAAGTCCGGCGCTTTTCGTATACGGAATTTATTTGGTTTCGCTGTATTTTTTGAGCTTTTCGCGGTCGATCTCCACGCCGAGACCCGGCCCGTCGGGGACGAGCAGGCAGCCGTCGTCGTACTGGAACGGCTTGGTGATGATATCGTCCATGTACCAGCGGGCGGCGACCTTCGTCTGCTCCGGACAGCCCTCCACGTGGGTGATCGGGAAGACGGAGGCAAGGTCAATGTTCGCGCCGCAGCAGGCCATGTGCAGGTTCGCCGCCGTGCCGACGCCGAACTCGCCCGAGCCGTTCACGTTGCAGCGGATGCCGGCGCACTCGGCGATCTTCGCAACGGTGCGTGCCGGATACAGACCGCCGGCCTTGGTGACGTAGATGGAGATGTAGTCCGCCGCGTGCTTCGCCACGATGTCGAGCGCGTCGGTCGGCGTCCAGCAGCTCTCATCGGCGCACACGGGCACCTCGAGCATGCGCGTCACTTCGCGCAGCTGATCAAAGCCCTCGACCGGCTGCTCCAGATACTGCAGATCGAAGCGGTCCATGCGCTTGCCCCACTTGATCGCGTCCTTGGCGGTGGGGTAGCCCTGGTTGGCGTCCACGAGGATGTTGATGTGCGGCCCGACGGCCTTGCGGAGCTTTTCCATCAGCTCCATGTCGCGCACGGGATCGAGACCGCCCTTCATCTTGATGGTCTTGATGCCCTCGCCGCAGGCGGCGACGGCCTCGTCCACGGCGGCTTCAATGTCGAGCACGACGCCGAGACTGTGCGCGATGGGAATGGCCTTGCGGTGCTGACCGCCGAGCAGCTTGTAAACGGGCTTGTCGAGCGCCTTGCCCATGATGTCGTAGAGCGCGATGTCGATGGCGGCCTTGGCGTAAACAAAGCCGCGGATGGCCTTGTCCATCCTGTGATGGATGAGGTCGATATCAAAGGGATCCATGCCGACGATGGCGGGGAAGAGGTTGTCGCGGATGACGACCTCGGTCGTCTCGTACGACTCGCCGTAGTAGCGGCCGAAATCGCCGCCCCACTCCGGCATGGTGGTGGCTTCGCCGTAGCCGACGATGCCGTCGTCGGTCTTGACTTCCAGAATGACCCAGCCCTGCCCGACGTCGGCGGTGCTGCTCGCCCAGGTGTGGCGGCGGCGCGTGGGGATGCTCACCTTATAAATTTTATACGATTCGATTTTCATAGCGTGTCGTTCCTTTCCGCGGTTCAGCCGCGCGTGACGTAATCAAGGACCTGCTCGATCGTTTTGCCTTCCAGCCCCATCTTCTCAAGATTCACGCCCTCGGCGTGGTAATCCCGGCCCATCATGGCCTCGGACAGGGTGACGTGCGCATCCGTGATCGGCGTGGGGACGCCGGCCAGACGGCCCAGCTCCGCGATCGGGAGAAGGCCGGAGCCGATATCCTCGTGCATGTACCGGTGGTCGAGCGAGGGGGCGCTTTGATGAACTTGTTGGCCTCGCTCTCCTGGCAGGCCTTGTAGGGATCGTTGGCCTCCGCTGCCTCCTTCGTGGTGGATCCGGCGTTGTAGAGCACGGTGCAGAAATTGTCGAGCTCGAGCCCGTACGCCTTCGCAACGGCCAGGCGCTCCTCGTCCACCATGCGGATGACCTTGCCGATGGCCGGAGTCACGCCGTCATAGTAGAAGCGGAAGTCGCCGCCGGTATGCTCGATCCATCCGGCGTTGAGCACGACGCCCGGCGGATGGAACATGGCGTTGATGTTGCAGAGCGAGGACTCCAGCACATCGCGGCCTGCGACGACATACGGATACGCCTTGTGGATGACCTCCAGCACGGCCTCGGTATCCTTCGCCGGGAACACGCCGACGGTGACAGGCTTATCGCTGCTGCTCACATGCACGCTCGTTTCGCTCGTTTTGCGGGCGATATAGCTGAGCGTGTTCGCCTCGGCGATGCGGCCCCGACCCAGAATGTGCGCCGCGCGCAGCGCGCCGCCGGTGTGACCGGGATTCATATAGAGCACGGTGTCGCCGCGCAGATACGGCTTCATGGCGTTGAGATAGCGCTCGTGACCGGTACCGGGAACGTTCATCACGACGAGATCGGCGCCGGAAACGGCCTCTTCCATCGAGTTTGACACATGGGCGACGCGGCAGCTGCCCTCGCCCCAGACGCCGGTGTAGGAGATCACGTTATCGTTATTGTGCAGCGTTTCCACGCGCGCGGCGGAAGAAGTGAACAGGCACACTTTGTACCCCCGCAGCGTGAGGTCGGCCGCGGCGGCATAGCCGCCGTGTCCGCCGCCCAGAACGGCGATTTTCATGGATGCGGCCTCCTCTTTGGTTGTTATCCGTCCGCGCGGATGGTGGCAAGCTGCTGGTACGGATGGCGTGTGCCGGTGATCATCCGGTGGCCGTCCGCCGTGACAAGGACCTCGTTTTCGAGCTGGTAGCCGCACTCGCCGTCGATCACATGGATCGGCTCGACGCAGAGGACCATGTTCTCGCGCAGCGTGGTGCCCTTTGTAGGTGTTGATGTACGGCTCCTCGTGCAGCGTGAGGCCGAGACCGTGGCCGATGAACGCGACGGGCTTGAAGCCCCACTCGGTGAACTGTCTGGCAAAGTTATCGTAGATCGTCTTGGTGCTCACGCCCGGCTTGATCTGGGCGATGGCGTCGTCATGCGCCTTGACGAGCTTGCTCCAGGTCTCTGCCTGGTGCTCGGTCGGCGTGCCGACGACCGCCGTGCGGCAGCAGTCGCAGTAGTAGTTGTCCTTCGTGCCCATCACGTCCACGCGGACGATGTCGCCCTTTTCGAGCACCTTGTCGGTGGGCTCGCCGTTGAGCAGGCAGCTGCGCACGCCGGAGCCGACCATCGGCATGGACATCTTGTCGCCCTTGGCGATCTCGGCGAAAGCCGTTGGAGATGAAGCGGTAAATGTCTTTTTCGGTCATGCCGGCGCGGGCGCTGGCGAAGGCGCCGTAAATGACCTCTTCGATGTTGGAGCCGAAGGAGATGATGCGGTCAAGCTCGAACTGCATCTTGATGAAGCGCATCTCTTCGTACGCGGCGTCGGCGTTGACGATCTCGGCGTGCGGCAGCTCCTGTGCATGAGATCCATATCGATGGCGGAGAGATAGGAGAGCTCTATGCCGATGCGCTTCGTCTCCATGCCGAACTCCTTGAGAGCTTGTCGATGGCGATCATCATCGGGTTCTGGGTGAACTCGTTGTAGCTGATGATGCTCTTCGGATCCATCCAGCTCTGGGCGCGCATGATGGGCTCTTCAATGTTCACAACGATGACGACGGGGTCGTGCTTCTCGGTGATGATGTGGATGACCTTGCGGCTGCGGACCGTGACCTGCGTGGGGATGTAAGCGCCGGTGACGTAGGTGATGTTCTCCGGTGTCATGGTGACCATGGCGTCCAGATGGTACTTTTTCAGCATTTCGCGCTGAAGATCGGTGATCTCTTTCATGGTGGTTCCTCCGTTTCTGTTTTTAAAAAAATTGGTAGGATGACTTACTGTATAAAACCGGCCGCACAGGGCGGTCAGGTTTCCGGATGGGTCAGTTCGATACTCGAACGGGTCGTGGCAAGGTGGGCGATGTACGCCTGCTTGACCTGATTGACGTCGAGCGAGCCGAAGGCGTTGGCGATCCGGTTGTGCTCCCAGAGCGACTGCTCCACATAGTTCGTATGGGTGAAAAGCACCCGGCGCTCGTCGTAGATCGTGCCGGTCAGCGTGATGCAGATGTTCAAAAGAATGTCGTTGTTGGCGGCGCGGCGGATGATGTTGTGGAATTCGAGGTCGTGGCGGAGCATGTCCTCGTTCGTCATGTCCGTTTTGCGCACGGCGGCGATGCATGCCTTCATCTCGTCCCGGAGGCGGGGGTAATCCTCCTCGGGGATAAGATCGATCGCCTTGAGATCCAGCGCTTCGCGCACGGTGAGAATGTTCAGTATCTCGTCCTTGGCTGGATCATCAGCCAGAGGGAGCTGCCGTCGCCGGGCTGCGTATCTTCCTTCCGGAGGAAAAATGCCGCTGCCGTGGCGGATCTCCACAACGTCCATCGCCTCGAGCACCTTCAGCGCCTCGCGCAGGGAGTTGCGGCTGATGCCGAGCTGCTCGGCCAGCTCGCGCTCCGGCGGGAGCTTGTCGCCCACGGAGAAGCCCTTTTTGGATATATAGGCCAGAAGGTTGTGGACGTTTTTATTTTCTTTTTGAAAGCAAACGGCGCGCCCGAATAATACATGGCAGATCCCTCCTGCGGTTGATCGCTGCCCATTATATATCAACCGAGCCAAAAAAAAAGAAAATACCGGGGCCGATGGACTTGTAAATTGGCCCTACCTCTTGATTCGGAGTATACACCAATACGAAAATGAATCAAGACAAAACGGAGGGTGAAACGGAAAAACGTGAAACTGTACAAAATGGTTGAACCAATTTTAACGCACTCGCCGAAAAAAGCGCACCGGACTTTCCCGACAGAAAGCCCGGCGCGCTTTTTGGCCTTTACCAAAACGGCAAAAAGGGTATAATTATTTGGGCAGACCTTCGAGCAGCAGCTTTACTCCGATGCCGACCAGAATGATGCCGCCGGCGATCTCCGCCGTTTTCGGGCGGATGCCGGGGATGCGGCTCGCGGCCATGGCGCCGCCGAAGGCGATGAGGAACGTTGTGCAGCCGATAACGGCGCACGAGAGTACAACGCCGGGGCCCGGGGCGAGAACGCGAAGCTCACGCCGACGGCGAGCGCGTCGATGCTCGTTGCCACGGCGAGCGCGAGCAGCCGCTTGTGGGAGAGCGCCGCCATGCCGCCGGAGCCCTCCTCGCCGCCGCGCACGGCTTCGAGGATCATTTTGCCGCCGATGAACGCGAGCAGCGCAAAGCTCACGTACGGGCCGATGGCCGTGACATAGCCGGACACCGTGCTGCCGAGAAATGTAACCCGCGAGCGGCATGAGAAACTGGAACGCGCCGAAATACAGCCCGTGCCAGAGCGCATAGCCCGTCTTGAACGGGCGCATGGCGATACCGTTTGTAACGGACACCGCAAACGCATCCATGGAAAGGGAAATGCCGATGAGTATGACAGAAAGCATGGGAGCCTCCGCACAGGAAAAAGAATATGGCCGCCGCGCTCGCACTCGCGCGTGAGGCCGCCGCCGCGGGGGAGATACCGGTCGGCTGCGTTATCACCGACGGCGCGGGGAACGTGATCGGACGGGGGAGAAACCGGCGCGAGGAGGGCGCGGACGCGACCGCCCACGCCGAGATCGAGGCCATCCGCGAGGCCTGCCGTGCGCTCGGCACGTGGCGGCTCGACGGATGCACGCTGTATGTGACGCTCGAGCCCTGCCCCATGTGCGCCGGGGCGATACTGAACGCGCGCATCCCCACGGTGGTATACGGCGCGCGGGAAGCGAAAAGCGGTTCGTGCGGCAGCGTGATCGACCTGTTTTTTGAAAACTACGGGTTTCAGCCGCGGGTGTACGGCGGCGTCCGGAAGGACGAGTGCGCCGCGCTGCTGCGGAATTTCTTTTTGCGGATGCGGGAAAGATAACGACCTTTTGCGGCCCCCTTGTGCAAAGGGGGCTGGCAGCGAAAGCTGACTGGGGGATTGTAGTCTTCGGAAAACGACAATCCCTCCGTCTTTTGCCTGCGGCAAAATCCACCTCCCTTTACACAAGGGAGGCTTTTTTCATATGTGATGGGATTTTAATGGGAGCCGAGATTCGGCTCCCATTTTTCATTAGTTCTTGAGCGTTCCGTCCGGGTTGAAGAGAGGCAGGGGGCGAGCACGGTGATGTCGTGCCGCTCGATCGCGCCGCCCTCGGCGAGACCGCCATCTTGCCGACGATGTTGCCGCCGGCCTTCTTCACAAAGCTCCTCCATGGCGCGCAGGCTCTCGCCGGTGGAGATCACGTCGTCCACGATGAGGATGCGCTTGCCGTTCATGCGCTCGGCGTCCGCGGTGTCGATAATGAGGGTCTGCGTGCCGCCGGTGGTGATGGAGTGCACATGCACCTCGAAAATGCCGGTCATGTACGCCTTGGCCTTCTTGCGGGCGAGCAGATAGGGGAATACCGCACTGGCGGGACATTTCGTACGCGAGCGGGATCGCCTTGGCTTCGGGCGCGATGATGTAGTCAAATTCCGGGGCACGCTTCAGAAGCTCCTTGGCGGCGTGGATGGTCATCTCCACATCGCCGAACATGACGAACGCGCCGATATACAGATCGTCGCTCACCGGGCAGAGCGGCAGATCGCGCTTGAGGCCGGCGATATCCATGGTGTAGGTCATCATTGTTGTTGTCTCCTTTTTCATTTTATACATCCAATCCGGTGAGATACCGCCGGATCATATCCAAAGCGTTGCTGGCCGCGATGAGCCGGATGCGCGGCCGCGGCGCGTGGCCGCATTGCAGACGGCGGACAAAGCAGCCGCCCGATGAGATTGGCACGCTCCATCTTTGCCGCGACCGGCATGCTCACGACGCCGTTTTCGGCGATGAGATCCTCGTCCATATCGAGCAGACGAACCTTGGCGTCCTCGGTATACGTCACGACGCCGCCGAGAAAATGCGCGCTCGCGCCGGGAATATCGGGCTGCGCGAGCAGACCGCCCGTGCAGCTCTCGCCACGGCGAGCGACGTGTTTTTTCCTGCAGGAGCTGCAGCACGCGCTCTTCGAGCGAGCGAGGCGCAGTCGATGCCGTAAACGAGATCGCCCATCTTATCGCAGATATCCTCGATCACCGGCTCCATGAGCGCTTCGCATTCCTGCTCGTTTGCGCCCTTGGCGGTGACGCGCACCCAGCATTCGCCCTCGCGGGAGTACGGCGCGACGGTGGGGTTCGCCCCGTCCATAAAGGAGCGCAGGCGCGTTTCCATCGCGCTCGCCGATGCCGAAAAAAGCGGATCATGTGCGAGCGTATCACGGCGCCGGAGAGCTTCTGGAGATACGGCATCACGTAGTTCCGCAGCATCGTGACGCACTCTCTCGGCGGGCCGGGCAGCATCACGACGCGCACGGGGCCGTCCTCGATGATGCATCCCGGCGCGGTGCCGCAGTCGTTCGGCAGCATGATGCTCCCCTCGGGGAGATATGCCTGCCGGAGGTTGTTGTCGGTAAAGCTCCGGCCGCGCTCAGCAAAGTATTCGCGGATATCCGCAAGCGCGTCCTCGTTGAGATAGAGCTTCCGGTCAAAGGCGCGCGCGAGCGTCTGCTTGGTGAGATCGTCGCACGTGGGGCCGAGACCGCCGGTCGTGATGATGAGATCGGCGCGGTTCCGCGCGCGGTAAAGGCACTCGGTGAGCCGGGCGGGATTGTCGCCGACGACGGTGTGCCAGTATACGTTCACGCCCAGCTCCGCCAGCGCGAGAGAAATGTCCCGCGCGTCGGTGTTGACCGTGCCGCCGAGCAGAAGCTCCGTCCCGACGGAGAGAATTTCGGCGTTCATAGGAGCCTCCTTACATCAGAAAATCAGGGATCAAAGCGCACGCGCTCGATGCCGGCCATCGCCTCGGCGACGAGACCTTCGATATCGAGCACAGCCTCCCGCTTCCTCCACGGCGTCGATGCGGGGCCGCGTGCGGGGTGGCGCGGCGTGAACACCGTGCAGCAGTCTTCGTAGGGCAGCGTGGAGAGCTCGAACGTGCCGATCTTGCGGGAGAGGCGGACGATCTCTTCTTTGTCAAAGCCGATGAGCGGGCGCAGCACGGGCAGACGCGTGACGGCCTCGGTGCAGCCGAGCGCTTCCATCGTCTGCGAGGCGACCTGACCGAGATTTTTCGCCCGTGACGAGCGCCTTTGGCGCCGTTTCGGTCGGCGACCTCCTGCGCGATGCGCATCATAAACCGGCGCATGATGAGCGTGAAATATTCCTCGGGGCACTTGTCGCGGATCTCGGTCTGGATGTGCGTGAACGGCACGACTTCCACGGTGAGCCGCCCGCAGTAGGCGGTGAGCTCCTTGGCAAAGATCGAGCACCTTCTGCTTGGCCAGCTCCGAGGTGTAGGGAACGAGAAGAAATGCACCGGGATCATATGTACGCCGCGCTTGGCGATCATATACGTCGATACCGGCGAATCGATGCCGCCGGAGAGGAGCGTTACCGCCGTGCCGCCGCAGCCGACGGGCAGACCGCCCGCGCCGAGCAGCGGGGGGCGGTGGATGTAGGCGGCGCGCTCGCGCACCTCCACGTGCACGGTGAGCTCGGGGCTGTGAACGTCCACGGCGGTCTCCGGGAACGCCTCGGCAAGCTCGCCGCCGACGTACTGGCTGACTTCGATGGAGGTCATCGGGAAGGCCTTGTCCGCGCGGCGCGTTTCGACCTTGAAGCTCCCGGCTTCGCGCATGGCCTCGGCCATGTACTGATGGCTTTCGCGCCATCGCTTCGGGCGTTTTGTCGCACGCGGCGGCACGCACCACGGCGGCGATGCCGAACACCTTCGTCATGGCCTGCTGCGTTTCGTCCATATCGATGTCGTCCGACTTCGGCTCCACATAGATCGTGGACTGCGTGCACGTTACGTCAAACTCGCCGAGCGAGCGCAGACGGCGCTTCACGTTGGAGATGAGCTTCTGCTCAAAGTATTTCTTGTTCAGACCCTTGAGGACGATCTCGCCCTGCTTGAGAAGAATGATGTCCTGCATATTGACCTCACACATATTGTAATAGCCCGCCGGGGCACCTATGACCCCCAGCGCGGCGCAGTTCTCTAATCTGTCACGGTCCCAGTATCCCCAGTCGCAGAGGACGCAGGGGAGCGAGGCATTTTTCGCCGTTTCGCTGTCCACGCCGGAATCGCCGACATAGAGCGCGCGGGACGGATCGGCGCCGAGCGCTTTGAGCGCATCGTACACCGCGTCGGGCGCGGGCTTTGTGGGGCGGCCCGGCTTCCGGCCTTCAACGTGGGAAATTCTTTCGCCGAAAAACTTTTGCAGCATCGGCGCGGCGTCGGTGTGGTCCTTGTTCGTGACGCACGCGGTGCGGATGCCGCGCTCATGCAGCGCGTCCAGAAGCTCCGGATGCCCCTCGTAGGGCGTCACATGCTCCTGCGCGTGGGCGGCGTAGAGCCTGGCGTAGACAGCGAGCGTATCGTCAATGAGCGCTTCCTGCCCCGGGCCGAGCGCGCGGGTGATGAGCATTTTCGCGCCGTTGCCGACCATGGAGCGGATCTCCGTGACCGTCCGCTCCGGACGGCGCATTTCGCGCAGCGCGCCGTTGACGGCCGCGGCAATGTCGGCAAGCGTATATAAGAGCGTTCCGTCCAGATCGAACAGGACGGCATCGAATCGGTTCATGGCGTGACCTCCGGGGAGGAAGAGATGAGAAAATCGTAGGTACGGTACTGCACGGCCTCGGCGATGTGCTCGGGCGCAATGTCCTTTGCCCCGGCAAGATCGGCGATCGTGCGCGCGACGCGGAGTATGCGGTCGTAGCTTCGCGCCGTGAGACCGAGCGCGTGGAAGGCGTCCTTCATGAGCGCGTCGCCCTCGGGCGTGAGAGAGCAGTACCGCTCCATATCGCGCGGGGACATGTTGGCGTTGGACACCGTGCCGGAGGAAAAGCGCTTTCGCTGTACCTCCCGCGCGCGGTTGACGCGCTGCCGGATGGTTTTCGGAGCTCTCGCCGTCCGGACGGCGGCGCAGCTCATCGTAGGCGAGCGCGGGGACTTCTACAATGATGTCGATCCGGTCCATGAGCGGGCCGGAGAGCTTGGCGTGGTAGGCGCGGACGGACTTTTTCGCTGCACCGGCAGCGGCCGCCCGGCTGCCCGTACCAGCCGCATTTGCAGGGGTTCATCGCGCACACGAGCATGAACCGGCTGGGGTATACCGCGGTCCCGGCGGCGCGCGAAACGGTCACGACGCCGTCCTCGAGCGGCTGACGCATGACCTCGAGCACGTCCCGGTGGTATTCGGGCAGCTCGTCGAGAAACAGCACGCCGTTGTGCGCGAGCGATACCTCGCCCGGCTGGAGCTGCGCTCCGCCCGCCATCGCGGCGGCGGAGAGCGTGTGGTGCGGCGCGCGGAAGGGGCGCTGGCGCAGTATGGGGCGCTTTTTCGTCCGTCAGACCGCAGACGCTCCAGATACCGGTGGATTCCATCGTCTCCTCGCGGCTCATGTCCGGCAGTATGCCGGGGAGACGCTTGGCGAGCATCGATTTGCCCGAACCCGGCGGCCCGACCATGAGCACATTTGTGCCCGCCCGCGGCGGCGACTTCGAGCGCGCGCTTGACGTTTTCCTGTCCCTTCACCTCGGCATAGTCGGGGAAGAGCAGTTCTTCCTCGCTCGGCATGGGCGGCTCGGCGGGAGTGATCTTCTTCGCCCGCGAGATGCGCCAAAAGCTCCGGGACGGTATGTACGGGATAGACGGTGAGATGGTCGGCGTACGCCGCCTCGCGCGCGTTGCCCGCAGGGACGTACAGCTCCCGGATGCCCGCCTTTTTCCGCGGCGAGCGCCATCGGGAGCGCGCCGCGCACCGGGCGCACCTCGCCCGAGAGGGGAGAGCTCGCCGATCACGGCGGCGTCCGGCGGCAGCGGCCTGGCCTGCCCGGAGGCGATGAGGATGCCGAGCAGGATCGGAAGATCGTATACGGTGCCGGCCTTTTTCCGGTCGGCGGGCGCTAAATTCACGGTGACGCGGCTGACGGGAAAGTCGAGACCGCAATTCTTCACCGAGGCGCGCACGCGCTCGCGCGCCTCCTTCACGGCGGCGTCGGGCAGGCCGACCAGGTCAAACTGCGGCAGCCCGCCGGAGAGAAAGATCTCCGCCGAGACTTCATAGCCGCCGATGCCCTGCAAGCCGAGCGAGCGTATTTTCGCAACCATATCCCCGCCGCCTTTCTTAAAAATCGAATCGGGAACGCTTATCCGCGGATGGCCTGCGCCCTGCGGCGCGGCGCGAGCGCGGCGTTGATCTTCGCCGCGGCTTCCGCCGGGGTGAGCTTTTCCTGCGTGCCCGCGGCCATGTCCTTGAGCGATACGACGCCCGCGGCGGCGGCCTCGTCGCCGCCGATGATGAGCGCGAACGGAATGCCGGATTTATCCGCAAAGCCGATCTTCTGCTTAAACTTGCGGTTTTCAAAATAGATCTGCGTTTTGACGCCCTCGGCGCGCAGCGCCGTCGCGGTCTCCCACGGCAAACGCCATGCAGTCTGTGTCCATCGGGATAACGACGGCCTCGGCGGGGGCAGTGAGGATGTCCTTGGAGAGCATGTCCTGCTCCTGCAGCACATAGAAAAGGCGCGTCACGCCGATGGAGATGCCGACGCCGGGGGAGCGTGCGGTCGGTGTAGTACCCGGCGAGATTGTCGTACCGTCCGCCGGAGCAGACCGAGCCGATCTCCGGATGGTCGGTCATCACGGTCTCGTACACCGTGCCGGTGTAGTAGTCGAGCCCGCGCGCGATCGTGAGATCGATCTCAAAATTTTCCGCCGGAACGCCGAACGAGCCGACGTACTCCACGACGGTGGCAAGCTCGTGCAGACCGAGATCGAACGTCTCGTTCTTTCCCTCGTACCGGCGCAGGAAGGCGAGCTTATCCGCGCTCGTACCGGGCACGGAGATGAACTCGAGGACTTTATCCGCGGTCTCCGGCTCGACGGCGAACTCGTCCCGTGAGCACGGCGCGGACCTTGTCGGGGCCGATCTTGTCGAGCTTATCGATCGTGCGCATCACGTCGCCGGATTTCTCCGTCAGCCCGAGCAGAGCGAAAAAGCCGTTCAGGACCTTGCGGTTGTTCACGCGGATACGGAAGTTTTTGAGTCCGAGCGCGTTGAACGTGCGGTAAATGACGGCGGGGATCTCGGCCTCGTTCATAATGTCGAGCTTGCCGTCGCCGATCACGTCGATATCCGCCTGATAGAACTCACGGAAGCGGCCGCGCTGCGCGCGCTCGCCCCGGTAGACCTTGCCGATCTGGAAGCGGCGGAAGGGGAAGGCGAGCTCGTTGTAGTGCAGGGCGACGTACTTCGCCAGCGGCACGGTGAGATCAAAGCGGAGGGCAAGATCGCTGTCGCCCTTCGTGAAGCGGTAGATCTGTTTTTCGGTCTCGCCGCCGCCCTTGGCGAGAAGCACGTCGGCGCTCTCGATGACGGGCGTGTCGAGCGGCGTGAAGCCGTAGAGAGCGTAGCTCTCGCGCAGCGTCGCCATGACGCGCTGCATTTTCTTCTGGTCTTCCGGCAGAAGCTCCATGAAGCCGGAGAGCGTGTGCGGTCGGATCTGGGCCATGGGGGAATCCTCCTTTGAATAGAGAATGGATAGCTGGCCGCTGCCGGCTATCCATTCCTCGGAAAAGTTGTAGGGTGTTTTTATTTTTTCTTCGGGTTGACGATATCGCGCCAGTCCAGATCGCCCCGGCGGAGACCCTGCACGAGCACCTCGGCGGTGGCGACGTTGGAAGCGAAGGGAATGCTGTGCTGGTCGCACAGGCGGGCGATGGCGTCCACATCCTTCGTATTGGCCTTCGGGTCGCAGAAGAAGAGCACGAGGTCGATCTCGTTGTAGGAGATGCGCGCGCCGATCTGCTGCGCGCCGCCCTGCGTGCAGGGCAGATACAGCGTGACCGGCAGCCCCGTCGCCTCGGAAACGAGCTTGCCCGTGGTGTTCGTGGCGCAGATGTCGTGACCGGAGAGAATGCCGCAGTAGGCAATGCAGAACTGGACCATCAGTTCCTTTTTGCCGTCATGGGCGAGAAGAGCGATATTCATGCTTTGGCACCTCCGTATATTTTTGATGATTTGGGCAGATAAAACCTTTTAAATTATAACCGCAAAAAGCGCTATTTGCAACGAAAATTTCGGATTATTTCAGCAGAGAATACGCATTTTCCACAGTGTTGGCGCTGGACTGGAACGTGAAGTAATAATCCACGATCTTTCGCGCGACCGGCGAGAGCGTGGCGCCCGCGCCGCCTTTTTCCACAGCGATCGCGATGGCGATCTCGGGGTTATCGCCATAGGGGCGTAGAGAATGAACATGGCGTTGTTGACGAGACCTTCGCCGCGCTGCGCCGTACCGGTCTTGGCGGCGGCGACGATGCTGCTGTCGAGCCAATGCTCCTTGAGCGTGCTCGCGGCGTCATAGAGCACGCCGTACATGCCGTACTGGATGTAGCCGAAGATCTCGGGATCGATATCGAGCTTGCTGAGCACTTCCGTTTCACGCTGGAAGAGCGTTTTGGAGTAATCGTAGCTGCGCACTTCCTTGAGAATGGAGGCGCTGTGGCGCGTGCCGCCGTTGGCGATGGCTGCGCAATACTCCGCCATCTGCAGCGGCGTGAATTCGGTGAACGACTGGCCGATGGCGCTCTGCAGCGTATCGCCCTGGAACCAGGAGATACCGGTGTACTGTTCCTGAAGCTCTGGGTGGACATCTGGCCGGTGACCTCTGGCAGCTCGATGCCGGTGTGCTCGCCGAGACCGTAGAGCTTGGCGTAGTACGCCATCTTGTCGATGCCGAGCTCGTCGCCGAAATAGTAGAAGAAGTAGTTGCAGGAGTAGGTGATCGCCTGCACGACGTTGATCTCGCCGTGGGTGTATTTGTAGGTCGAGTAGATCCAGCACTCGGGGGCGTAGCCGTCGTCGATGTACTTGGTGAACTGACCTTCGGTCTTCAGCGTGCGCGTCGGGGGAAATGATGCCCTCGGCGAGCAGCGCCGTAGCGGTGCAGGGCTTGAACGTGGAGCCGGGGGCGTAAACGCCCATGAGCGCGCGGTTATAAAGCGGGGCGTTCTCGTCCGCGACGAGCGTTCGTAATTTTCCAGCATCGTGGCGGCGTCGTAGGTCGGATAGCTTACGAGCGCGAGCGGCTCGCCGGTATCGACCTTCACGACGCACAGCGCGCCGCCGGAGATCATTTCGGTGCTCTCGGTGCCGTACATTTCGGCTTCCGCAATGATGCGGGCGCGCTCTTCGTTGATCGACTCGATGTGCGCGGCGAGCGCCTCCTCGCACACTTCCTGCAGGCCGATATCCAGCGTCAGATAGACATGCCCGCCGGGCTGCGGCTCCTTGGTGTACTTGGTGCGGAGCGTGACGCCGTCGAGATTGGAGTAGACCTCCGCCTCGCCGTCCACGCCGTGGAGATATTCCTCAAAGGCGTATCCCACGCCGTCCTTGCCGACGTAGGCGTCGAGCGAGTAGTCCTTGCCGGCGTAGGTCGCCCATTCCTCCGCCGTCAGCTTGCCGGTGTAGCCGAGCAGGTGGGCGGCGTACTGCGTTTTGTATTCGCGCACATAGGACGAGGAGAGCTCAAAGCCGGGAATGTCCTGCTCCATGAGATAGGTGAGCAGCGGCATCGAAACGTCCTCGGCGAAAACGTAGGGCGTGGTGTTGATGTTGAAGCGGTCGTTGATCTCGTACCGGACGCCGACGATGCGCCGGGCGTCCTCGGCGTTATACTCGCTGCCGACGCTGTAGCGCGTACGCATCGCCGCGAGGATCTCCACGGCGCTGGAGTCGAGCGGCATGTCGTTCGCCTTGAGCCAGGCGTCGAGCATGCTCTTCTGCAGCGTGTCCATCTCGGTGAACTCAAAGGGCGGGGCCTTCGTGATGGGCAGCGTGTCGGTATAGGTGTCACCGAAGCGCCCCACGGCGCTGCACAGCTCGAGAATGACCGCGTTCGGGTCGTCCTGACTGAAGAGCTCCGTTACGTTGATAGACAGGTTGTTGCAGAGCGAGTTGGACACGAGCAGACGCCCGTAGCGGTCGAGAATGTTCCCTCGCGCCGCGGCGATGGTGATGTCTTCTTTCGTCTCCGTTTCCCCTACGGCGTAGTATTCGCGCCCGCCGATGATCTGCAGCTTATAAAGCGCGACGAAGTAAACGCCGAGCAGCAGCACAAAGACGACGGCGAGCACAACGAGCCGGATGGGTTTTACCATTTTCTGCATGGAAAGTTCCTTTCAAAATGCGGAGGGGGTGAGATTATTTATACGGCGTAGGCACGTCCCGCGACGAACGCCACGGGAAATTTTTGCAGAGATAGTACGAGGGAAAGAGGAACGGCAGACTCCAGAGCGTCTGCAGAAGCGCCGTTACCCAGAGCGCGGCGCTGCTCTGTCCCTCGTAGAAGAGCAGACTGAACATCTGCGCGAACGCGGCGAGAAAGAGCGCCGCCGCGCCCATGATGCAATAAGTGAAAAGGCGCTTGTTGAGATAAAAATCGCCGAGAAAGCCCGCGATGAAGCCCATCACGGGGAAGAGAACGGTGAACAGCACGCTCTGCGAGCCAAAAAAGAGATCGGAGAGAATGCCCGCGGCCAGACCGAACAGCCCGCCGCCCCAGCCGCCTTCAAAGAGCGCCGCCGCCACGACGAGCGCGGGCAGAAACATGGCCCGCACGCCGAAGAGCGCAACGTGGCTCAATATCACGTTCTGCACGAGCAGCGCGCCGATGAGATACAGCGCGCATACAAAACGCCGCGCCGGGTCTTCAGCCAGAGCTCGTCCAGCTTCATATCGGAAAGCTGGAAATTGATCTTGTTTCGTTTCACTCGATGACCTCAAAATCCTTGATGATGAAGACCTGCGACAGCACGGAAAGATCGACCGAGGGCTTGACGACCGCGTAATACGACTGGCCGCCCGCCTCGCTGCGCAGCTCCGTGACGGTGCCGACGATGATGCCGGACGGGAACGCGCCGCCGCGGCCGGAGGTGACGACGCTGTCGCCGGTGAAGAGCGTCACATCGTCGGTGAAGTAGCTGAGCTTGCAGCAGCCCTCCTTCATGAGCGCATAGTCGCCGACGATCATCGCGGCGATGGACGATTCGCCCACGAGCACGCCCGCGTCCATGTTCACGTCGATCGTCGTGCGCACGGAGGCATAGTTCTTGCCGACCTCATACACCTGCCCGACGAGCATGCCGGACTCGGTGATGACACAGTCGCCCTGCTCAATGCCGTTGTCCGTACCCTTGGAGATCGTAAAGGCGCTCGTCCAGTTGGAGGCGTCCCACGAGGTGATCATGGCGGCTTCGGTCTTGAACGTCGTGTTCTTTTCCAAATACCCGAGCATCGTGCGCAGACGGGTGTTCTCCTCGAGCGCGTCCTGGCTCGAGCGCACCTGCTCCTGCGCCTCGGCAAGCTGGCGGCGGAGCGATTCGTTTTCCGCGAGCAGCTTATCGTAGCGGTAGATGTAGCCGTAAATGCCGCGCATCCACTCCACGACAGAGCCCACGGCGCCCTGAATGGGGATGCGCAGGGCGTTGGCCGCCTCCGGCACCGCGCCGGAGCTGCCGTCCGCCTTCGGGCGCGCGGCAAGGCCTATGAGAAGCGCCGCCACAACGATGATGATCGCCATGCGTACGCCGTATTGCTTCAGATAAGTTTTCAAGGCTTGACCCCTGTTCTCCCGGGAACGTCCCGGGCGCGAGTAAAAAAAAATCAGAGAAGAGAAATGTCGAATTCGCGGAGCATCTGCCCCGTACGGCAGACCGGAAGTCCCATCACGTTGAAGAAATCGCCCTCGATTCGCTCCACAAAGAGACTCGCGAGCCCCTGATAGCCGTAAGCGCCCGCCTTGTCGAGCGGCTCGCCGGTGGCGATGTAGGCATGGAGCTCCGCGTCGGAAAGAGCGCGGAAATGGACGGAGGTACACTCGCTCTCCGCGAGCACCTTTTCGCCCTCACGGATGCACACGCCGCTCCATACGCGGTGCTCCCGCCCGGAGAGCGCGTGCAGCATGACCTGCGCCCGATCCGCCGTGCCGGGCTTTCCGAGCACCTCACCGTCCAGCTCCACGAGCGTGTCGGCGGCGAGGATCACGGCGGCGGGATCGTTTAGGCGCTGCGCCACCTCCTCCGCCTTCTGTGCGGCGAGCGCCTTTACCCGCTCGCCGGGCGTGAGCTCCGGCGGCGCGCTCTCTTCGCCCTGCGCGGGGGATCTCATAGTTTATGCCGAATTTATCGAGCAGCTCCGCCGCCGGGGCGAGCCGGAGGCGAGGATCAGCCGTTTGTTACAGTACGCCACGGTAATACAGTCCTCTCGTTATGCCATTGGGCTTATAATGCGTGCCCTGGATGTAGCTCTCGGCAACTTCCAGACATTCGCGCGCGCTCTCCGTGGAGAAGCACACAGCCGCACCGCCCAGAGACCGAGATCGATCCACTCCTGCGTCACGTCGCCGAGCCAGAGCTTGCGCGCCGCCCAAACGGTGTTGCGGCAGCCGAAATGCTTCGTCACCGGCCATACGCCGCCGCGCGTGTCGGCCATCTGGCCGGGCGTGGTGCAGGTGCACCGTCCGGCGCTTGCCTTCAAAAAGGCAGGTCTGCGTCACCATGACGGGCAGACGGCCGTATATGGCGAGCTCGGCGTCCATGCACTTGGGCATCTCGCGGATGTCGGCAAACGTCAGCTCCGGCGAGAGCATCGCCGAGAGAAAGCCCGCCGACGCCATGCCGGAAAGGGTATAGCTGTTCATCACGGCGAGATCAAAGTCGCCGCGGATGCGGAAGCCCTCCTGTCCCGCCATCATCGCGAGACCGAGATTTCCGGTGAGCGCCTGCGTGACGCCGCTCTCGTGCACCTTTTGCAAGAAGCGCGCGCAGCTCGCTCTCCTCCTTTTCGCCGAACGCAACGGAGGGGAGCGCGGCGACGATCTCCGCGCCGTTTTCGCGGAACGCATCGGCGACCGACGGATTTTCCGCGAGCAGCTCGAGCGGGACGTATACGCACTCCGGACAGAGCGCGGCCAGCTCCGGCGTCATCTGCGCGGCGGTCTGGAACGAAAAGTTGATCGCGGGCAGGTGCGGCGCGGGGGCGATGCGCGGCGTCTCGGGAAAGTCGCCCTCTTTGCGGTCCGGGAACTTGGCGCGCTCCTCGGAGAGCTTATACAAAAGACGGCGGCGGGCCTCGTCCAGTTCGATGCCGGATACCCGGAGCTTTTCTCCCGCGGGAGACTGCACGCGCACCTCGGTGCAGCGGAACGGCGTTCCGGCCGTGCGGTACATCGCCTCGCGCAGACCGTCCTCGGTGAGCTCCACGTCGCCGGCATCGTCCGGCACGGGGCCTTCGATCGCGGCGATGGTCTTGTCCGTATCCTGCGCGCCGAGAATGACGCTCGAGTGCGCGTCCTTCGCCGCAACCGCAAAGCTCACGCCGACGCGGCGCGCCTCGCCGGACGTATAGTTCCGGCGCTGCTCGGCGCAGACGGCCTCGGTCTCGCCGGGGATCTTCTCCGGCGCTTCGGCGGTTTCGTAAAGATCTTTTTCGCCGCGCCCCACGGGAGGAACACGCGCTCCAAACGCTCCAGCTCCGGTTCGGCGGGCAGTTGGCTTTCGCGGATGGCGGTCGCCCACACGTCCGTGAACGCGGAAACATACTCGCTCCGGCGCTCGCGGCTGCCGATGGCGAGACACGTTACGCCCGCGTCGATGAGATCCCGGCACGCGGGAAGCATGCAGCGGTCCTTCCAGCTCAGAGGCGTTGTGTCCCAGCGGCCGCCGAGCGTGTACTGCTCGCGGCAGAGCTCGCTGCAAAGGCCGCGCTCGGCGCTCTCGCGCCCGGCAAAAGCGCTCATGCGGCACGTGCCGCACGCGGCGGCGCAAAGCGGCGTCTGCACCCACACGGCCGTCTCGATCGGGCACTGCGCCATGCGGCGGATATCCTCGAGCGGGAGATCGGGGGGCAGGAAAACGCGCCGGAAGCCGAGCCGCTGCGCGATGGCCGCGCTCTCCGGCGTATAGAAGCCGAGATGCGCGTCGGCAAAAAGCGGCATCTCCGGCAGAAGCGAGCGGAGAATGCGGAAAAGGCCGAGATCGCGGACGATGATCGCGTCCACGCCGCAGCGCTGCGCGCGCAGGGCAAGGCCCGCGGCTTTGTTCAGCTCGTCCTCGCGGACGGGGATGTTGAGCGCGAGATACGCGCGGCAGCCGCGGATGCGGCAGTAGCGCACGACTGACTCAAATTCGCTGTTCGGAATGTTCTCCGTCCGGCGGCAGCCGGTCAAGTCCTCAAAGCTCAGATATACGGCGTCCGCGCCGCTTTGCACGGCGGCGGTGACGGCCTCCGGTGACCCGGCGGGAGCGAGCAGTTCGACCATAATTTCTTCCTCGTAAACACGGTACCGGGAAAACGGTACTTCTTCAAAATAAGATTATAACACAACGAACACCCTTGCTTCAAGTAGAAACATTATGATATAATATCCGATACACATAGATTATGGGGGACTATACCCCAAAAGGACGAACATGGACGGAAAACGCTATCGTATCCAGGGCGCGAACACGCTCTCCCTTCCGGCGGAGGACGCCGAAAAGCTCCTCGCGCTCGGCGACGGGGAGTGCGCGCTGCTGTATCTTTATATTCTGCGCTCCGGCGGCGTGCTCGATACCGCCGCGGCGGCGCGCGCGCTCTCCCGCACGGGAGAGCAGATCACCGCGGCGGCGTGCCGGCTCTCCGGGGCGGGCCTTCTCACCGCCGGGGACGTGCCTCTGCCGGGACCGGACGAGCTGCCGGTATACCGCACGGAGGACATATTGCGCCGCAGCGCCGATGACGGGGCGTTCCGCGCGCTGCTCGGCGAGTGCCAGCGCGTGCTCGGCCACACGCTCTCGAGCGCCGATCTCAACACGCTTTTCGGCATTTACGATCGTCTCGGCATGACGGCGGAGACGATATTGCTGCTCATCCACCACTGCGCGGACAAGCTCCGCCGCCGCTACGTGGGAAGGACGCCTCCCGACGATGCGCGCCATCGAGAAGGAAGCGTTCTACTGGGCCAACCGAGAGATCCTCACCGCGCCGCAGGCGGAGAATATCTCGCCGCACTCGCCCGGCGCGACGAGGAAATGGAAAAGGTCCGCCACGCGCTCTCACTCACGGGACGCGACCTGACGCCCACGGAGCGCAAGTACATCGAAAGCTGGCTTTCGATGGGCTACGGCGCGGAGGCGCTCGCCATCGCCTACGACCGCACCGTCGTCGGCACGGGCAAGCTCGCCTGGGCGTATATGGACAAGATCGTGAAGAGCTGGTACGAGAAAAAGCTCTTCACCGCCGAGCAGATCGAGAAGGGCGACAGCCGCGCATCGTCGCGCGCCAAGCCCGCTGCGGAAAGCGCCCGCGGCGCACCGGCGGGGACGATCTCGCCCGGCTCGAGGGCATACTGAAGAACATCGGGGGGGTAAGAGGATATGGAAGGACGGCTTCTGGCGCGCGCCCGCGCCAAACAGGAGAGACGCTGCGCGCGGAAAACCGCGCGGAGGAGGATCGCCGCCGCCGCGAGATCGCCGCGAAGATCCCGGAGATCGGACGCATCGACACGGCCCTCTGCTCCAATCTGAGCGAGATGGTTCGCATCGCCATGCGGCAGAGCGCCCGCACCGCGCAGGAGCTTGAGAAGGAAAGCCTCGCTTTGCAGGAAAAAGCGTTCGGCGCTTCTCGTGCAGAACGGATACCCGAAGGGATTATCTCGACCCCATCTATTCCTGCCCGCGCTGCCGGGATACCGGCTGGACGGACGGGAGGATCTGCGAGTGCGTCCAAAAGCTCTACCGCGCCGAGCAGACCAGAGAGCTCGCGCCCCTTTTGGAAGCAGGGGACGAGACGTTTGAAAACTTCCGGCTGGATTACTACAGCCCCGTTGCTCCTGCGTCGGGCGTTTCGCCCCGCGCGCAGATGGAGCGCGTGCTGCGCCTCTGCCGCGCCTATGCCGAGAGCTTCGGCGCGCAGTCGCCGAATCTGCTGTTCACCGGCGAGCCGGGACTGGGGAAAACGTTCCTCTCCGCCTCCATCGCGCGCGCGTCGTGGCCGCAAAAAGGGCTGCGGCGTGGCGTACGATACGGCGAGCGGGCTTCTCGCCTCGTTCGAGCGCGAGAAATTCTCCCGCGATACGGACGAGGTATCGGACGCCGCCTCGCGCGTGCGCCAGCTTATGAGCTGCGATCTTCTCATTCTCGACGATCTCGGCACCGAAATGCCGACGGCGTTCACGCAGAGCGCGCTTTACGCCCTGCTCGACGGCCGCCTGCGCGCCGGGAAAAAGACGATCGTCTCCACGAATCTCGACCGCTCCGGCATCGAAACGCGCTACGGCGCGGCGTCGCCTCGCGGCTCGCCGGAGAATATGAATGGCTGGAATTTCTGGGCCGGGACATCCGCGCCCAGCGTAAGGAGGGCATCTGAATGGACCGACAGACCGAGATCACGACCCCCGGCGCGCTGCTCAACGAAAAGGGCGATCTCGCCCGCCCCGGCTTTTCCCGCGCGCTCGTGCAGGAATACCACCGCGCAGACGTGAAGGTCTCGCCTCTGCGCATCAAGGAATGGGATTATTATCTCGTCAACAACGGCAAATTCGCTCTCGCGCTCACCGTGGCGGATAACGGCTATATGGGACTGGACTCCGTGAGTCTGCTCGATCTTGAGGAGGGCTGGGAGATCACGAAAAGCCCGATGTCCTTCCTGCCGCTCGGCAAAAAGCACCTGCCGGAGACGAGCGTGACCGGCGATGTGCACTCCGCCGCGCGCGGCTACGGTATCCACTTCATCCACGAGGGGAGAAACGCGTCCTCATCGCGTATATGAACAAGTTCGGCGAGAGCGCCCTCTCCGCGCGCGTCGAGCTCACCGAATGCCCGGAGGATTCGCTCGTCATCGCCACGCCCTTTGATAAGCCCGGCCATTTCTACTATAACCAGAAGATCGTGGGCTTTCGCGCGAGCGGGTATGTAAATTATAACGGCAAGACGTATACCTTTTGAGCCGAGCGACAGCTTCGCCGTGCTCGACTGGGGCCGCGGCGTGTGGACGTATGAAAATACGTGGTACTGGAGCAGCGCGGCGTATGTGCTGCCGAGCGGGACGCCGTTCGGCTGGAATCTCGGCTACGGCTTCGGCGATACGAGCGCGGCGAGCGAAAACATGCTCTTCCACGCCGGTACCGCGCACAAGCTCGGCGGCATCAAATTTGAGATCCCCCGGCGAAGCCGAGGGAAAAGAGCGCCTATACCGAGCCATGGAAGTTCACGTCTGACGACGGGCGCTTCTGAGGCCGATTTTGCGCCGGTGCTCGACCGCGCGAGCTGCGCGGACGTGAAGCTCATCAAATCCGACCAGCATCAGGTCTTCGGAAGGTTTACCGGCAAGGCCGTTCTCGATAACGGCACTGTGGTGGAGTTTGCGGATTTTCCCGGCTTTGCGGAGAAGGTGAGCAACAAATGGTGAAGGAAACGGGGTTTTATGCCCTTTTGTCGCGCATGCGGTATATCTCCCGCTGGGGGCTCATGCGCAGCAGCATCCCGAAAACGTGCAGGAGCACAGCCATGAAACGGCGGTGTACGCCCACGCGCTCGGCATCATCCGGCGCGAGATCTTCGGGCAGGAATGCGACGCCGAGCGTCTCGCGGTGCTTGCGGTCTACCACGACGCGAGCGAAATTCTGACCGGCGATCTTCCGACGCCGATCAAGTACCACGACCGCACGCCCGCGACGCCTATAAAAAGGTCGAGCACGCCGCGGACGAGCGGCTTCTCGCCATGCTGCCGGAGAAGCTGCGCGGGGCATACGAGAGCGCATTCACAGCATCGGAGGACGAGGAAAAGCTCGTCAAGGCAGCCGACAAGCCTCGGCGCTGCGCCAGTGCATCGAAGAGCGCAAGGCGGGCAACCGCGAATTTCTCTCCGCCGAGGAGCAGACGCGCCGCGCCATTGAGGAGATGCATCTCCCGGAGGCAGACTGGTTTATGGAGCACTGCCTCGGCGCGTTTGAAAAGAATCTGGACGAATTGGGGACAATGTGACCATGACCGAAGAAAAGAAAACCGCATCAGCGAACTGACGCGCATTTCGCGTGAGCGCGCGCTTACACCCGAGGAAACGGCGGAGCGCCTCGCCCTGCGCGAGGAATATCTGGCCGACTGGCGGCGCGGCACGCTCGAAACGCTCGAAAACGTCTACATCATCGGTGAAGACGGCAAGGAGCACAAGCTCCCGAAAAAAGAAATTCTGATTTTCAATAGGAGGATCATTCAATGGCAGACAGACCCATCCCGGCGCGCAGCGAAGTGCCGGAGGAATCGACCTGGAATCTCAGGGACGTATTTGAAAGCGACGAGGCGTGGCAGGCGGAGTATGAAGCGTTCAAGGCCGTGCCGGAGCAGATCGAAGCGTTCCGCGGCAGGCTCGGTGAGAGCGCGGAGACGCTTTTGGAGTGGTTCCGCCTGAACGACGCGCTCTCCGTGCGGCTTGAAAAGCTCTACGGCTACGCGAACTGCAAGGGCGACGAGGACACCGGCAACAGCGTTTATCAGGGCATGCGCGCCAAGGCACTTGCGACGCTCGTCGCCATCGACGCGGCGAGCGCGTTTGAAACGCCGGAGATCATGGCGCTCGACGAGGACACGGTGAATCTCTTTCTATGCCGCGCAGCCGGAGCTGGAGACCTACCGCCGCAATATTTATAAAATTCGCCGCCGCAAGGCGCACATCCTCTCCCCGGAGGAGGAAAAGCTCCTCTCCGCCGCCGGAGAGATGGCGAACGGCCCGGAAAATATCGCCAGCGTCTTCCGCGACGCCGATCTCACGTTCCCGGCCGTGACCGACGGCGAAGGGAAACGAGCGCGTTCTCACGAGCGGGACGTTCGTCCCCCCTGCTCATGGGCAGCGACCGCGTGCTGCGCAAAACGCCTTTGAAGCTTACTATAACCGCTTCGGCGAATTTAAAAATACCGTCGCCGCGGCGCTCGACGGGCAGTTCCGCTCGCTCAAGTTCTTCTCGGACGCGCGGCATTATCCCTCCACCCGCGCCGCGGCGCTCGACGTGACGGAGGTGCCGGAGGAGGTTTACGACAATCTCATCGAGGCCGTCCACGCGAACATGGACAAGATGTACCCGCTATGTTGCGCTGCGCAAGAAGCTGCTCGGCGTGGACGAGCTGCACATGTACGACGTGTACACCCCCCATCGTGGCGGATGCCGACAGCGCTATCACCTACGAGGAAGCCAAGGCCACGGTACTCGAAGCGCTCGCGGTGCTCGGCGAGGATTATACCGACCTGCTGAAGGAGGGCTTCGCCAACCGCTGGATCGACGTTTACGAAAACACCGGCAAGCGCGGCGGCGCGTACTCCTCCGGCAACAGCTACCCGCACCCCTATGTCCTGCTCAATCACAAGGACAATCTCGACAGCATGTTCACGCTCGCCCACGAAATGGGCCACGCGCTGCACAGCTACCACAGCTGCAAGTACCAGCCGGTGAATACCGCCGCGTACGTCATCTTCGTGGCTGAGGTCGCCTCCACCTGCAACGAGGTACTGCTCATGCGCCATCTGCTCGGCAAGACGACCGACAAGAAGCAGCGCGCCTATCTCATCAATCACTTCCTTGACCAGTTCAAAGGGCACGGTGTACCGCCAGACGATGTTCGCCGAGTTTGAGAAGATCATGGGCGAGATGAACGGCGCGGGCGAGGCTCTCACGGCGGACGCACTGAGTGAAAAGTATCTTGCGCTCAACAAGCTGTACTTCGGCCCCGACATGGTCTCCGACGACGGCATTGCGCTCGAGTGGGCGCGCATCCCGCACTTCTTCTATAACTACTATGTGTTCCAGTACGC
>VOFC01006744.1_pt1 | contig 27748 bp, 25 predicted proteins | sample 5384161 | NCBI WGS metagenome assembly VOFC01 (sample SAMN12384722, study PRJNA508395) | human gut metagenome | isolation source: healthy gut B | host: Homo sapiens | reverse complement strand
CTTGTTTGCCAATGAAATACGTGGTTTGGACGATTTTGAGTTAATATGTTTTTTGGTAATTAAATAGCTTATGTACGGTCTTCCTATATCTACTGAACGAAAACGGCAGTTGCCCAAAAGGCAATCTATGCGAAGTTTGAATGGAAACCTGCGCAGCGGGAACATTTCGATGCTGACATTGCACGCATCGACATCGTTGCGAAATAGTTTCATCGGGCACGGTGCCGGGACTTGGCGAGGCGCTGTCGTAAAAATTCTATGTACTTGCGGTGCAGCTGAAGCGCAGGGAGTATGACATTCAGAACATTGCGCAACTCACAAAACTTATCCCGCAAAATATGGTCTTTGCCCTTCAATACGATAATCGGACGCAATTTGCAGTCTTCTACACAAAATTGTTCACGTCGGCCTGGCAACCCACAGAAGAAGCAGTTTTGTCGCTGTCGGGGTTGAACCTCGATACCGTCTGGGAGAATATTGTAAAAAAGAAATCGTACAGATTGAGGTTGCCGAGGGCCATACCTTGACCGAACAGATAGCCGTTGATGACCAACGGGCCAAGTTGCTTGCCCAAATAGCAACACTTGAGCGTAAAATGGCGAATGAAAAACAACCTCGCCGTAAACGGGAATGTTTTGAACAGATTAAGAATTTGAAAATAATATATGAGAGAATACACTAAACATCACTATATTCCTCAATGCTATTTAAAGAACTTTTCAATTGATGGTAAAGGTATATATGTGTACAACAAGAAAAAACTCAAAATCTTATTGCACTTCTATTGAAAATATTTTCTTCGAGAAAAGATTTTTATTCGATAGATGAAGAATTAATACCGGATTATGCAAAAGATAGAGTTCGTAGAGAAAGTATTGAACATGATTATTTTGCCAATCAAATAGAAAGTCAATTCTCACGGTTTCTTGATATCATTAATAGTGTGTCCGCAAAATTAATGGAATCAAAAGACATATTAACAGCTTTTCCTGTCGAATATACAGAAAATATAGCGTTTCAAATTGTGATACAATATTTCCGAACACCAGAAGCAAGAAAATATGTTGTGGAATTGGTAGATTATATACGAAGTGTAGTAGAAACACTGATTGATTGTAATGCAATTATGGATGATATTGAAAGAGAACAATTAAAGTTTGACTTGATAAAACCGGGCAATGAAGTGTTAGACCATTGTTGTACCTGCTTTAAGCCTCAAGTGATAAAATCTATAGTTGATATGTTACAAAATAATATATGGAGCATTTATTTTTCGGCCGGTGATTGTTTTTGTAACCAGTGATTCGCCGATAATCATAGAAAGAGAGATTCCTACTAACATTCCCATTGACAAGTAGAATATTGGTTAGAATCTGGGACAGAGAATATTATAAACAACTTGAACCATTCAATCGAATAGTGCGCTTTGTCAATGACGAATTCGTAAGAGTAGAAAAATTTGAGACAATATGTATGGGCAAGAAATCAGGTAGTGTCATCAATAGACTATTCGGATTTCTATCAGAAATTAAAAAATGAGAAAGGGAAAGAAGTTTTTTTGTAAACATTGAAATTTAGGTATATGGACAAACTGAAAATGCAAAGCCTCGACGTAGTAGGCTCAAATATAAAGAAGATACAACAGCTATTCCCGAACTGTGTGACGGAACGGTTGAATAAGGATGGCAAGCCCGAATTAGCTATAGATTTTGAAAAATTGCAGGCCGAATTATCAAACGAGATTATCGTCGAGGGAGAGGAGCGCTATCAATTTACCTGGCCCGACAAACGAGCCGCCAATCGACTGGCCAATACGCCCACAACGATGACCTTGCGTCCTTGCCGCGAGGAGAGTGTGGACTTTGACCATACGCAGAACCTCTATATCGAGGGCGACAACCTCGATGTACTGAAAGCGTTGCGCGAAACCTATCTAGGTAAGGTGAAGATGATTTATATCGACCCACCCTACAACACTGGCAATGATTTTGTCTATAATGACGATTTTGCACAAAGTCGTGGCGATTTTGAAGAGACCAGCGGACTGTTTGATGAAGAGGGTAATCAGACCATAGACTTGATGCAGCGCAATACTGAGAGAAACGGCCGATTTCATACAGATTGGCTTAATATGATCTATCCCCGTTTAAAAAATAGCTAAAGATTTGCTCTCAGATGATGGGGTGATTTTTATTTCGATTGATGATAATGAAGTAGAGAATTTAAAAAGAGTGTGTTCCGAAGTAATGGGGGAGAGGAATTTTATAAGTCAAATTATTTGGAAGAAGAGAAGCACACCGCCTAACGATAAGGTGATAGGGGCGGCACATGAGTATGTTTTATGCTATTCTAAGAATAATTTGTTAGTAAAATTGAATTTGAGAGAAAGGACGGATAAGCAATTACAGAGATACCAAAATCCTGATAATCATCCAAAAGTCCTTGGACTCCAGGCGATTTAGGGGCAAATATAAAAGGTGGAAGATATGTTGCTTCACTATTTTTCCCGATAGTTAATCCTAATACAGGAGAGGCACATTATCCTCCTCAAAATGGCAATTGGAGATTTAATAAACAGACGATAGCAGATTTGTTAAATAACAACGAAATATATTTCGGAGCAGATGGAAAGGGGAGACCCAAATTAAAACGTTTTTTATGTGATGTGAAAGATGGAATAACCTATACTTCTTTATGGGACTTTTTGCCGTTTAACACTCAAGGCTCAAAGGAAATGACGGATCTCCTTGGTAATATTGCAATTTTTGATAATCCTAAACCTATAGATTTTATTAAAGAGTTGGTAAAGTTAGGTAGCGATACTCAATGTATTATAATGGATTTCTTCTCCGGATCTGCCACAACAGCCCATGCCGTAATGCAACTCAATGCCGAGGATGGGGGTAACCGCAAGTTTATTATGGTGCAGTTGCCTGAAAAGACCGACGAAAAGAGTGAAGCCTACAAAGCTGGTTACCCGAACATCTGCGAAATCGGCAAGGAACGCATACGCCGTGCCGGCAAGAAGATAAAAGAGGATAATAAAGACAAGGAAGGTATAGAAAAACTCGACACCGGATTCCGCGTGTTGAAACTTGACTCCTCCAATATGGAAGATGTGTACTATACGCCGCAGGAGTTTACGATGCAATCGTTGTTCAATGAAAATGTAAAGGCAGACCGAACAGGTGAAGATTTGCTGTTTCAAGTAATGCTCGACCTCGGTATAGAACTCTCGGCCAAAATTGAGACTCAACAGATAGCAGGCAAAACAGTCTACTTGGTAGATGACAACTATCTGGTAGCTTGCTTTGACCGTGATGTGACTGAAGCAGTCGTCACGGAAATTGCCAAACTGCATCCTATATACTTTGTCATGCGCGATGCATCGGCCGCCAACGACAATGTGATTGACAACTTTGAGCAATTGTTCGAAGCATACAGCAAAGATACAGTAAGAAAAATCTTGTAATCAGAAAGGATAGAAGAATGGGAGAAAACAAGATGATTATCTATACCTCTATCGACGGGCAGACTAAGATTGATGTCAGACTGGAGGATGAAACACTTTGGCTTACTCAGGCACAGATGTGTGAACTGTATCAGACGAGCAAGTCGAATGTGAGTGAACATATCAAGCATATCTTTGAAGAGGGGGAATTAGACGAGGAAGCAGTTGTTCGGAAATTCCGAACAACTGCTTCAGATGGAAAATCATATAATACCACATTCTATAATCTCGATATGATTATAGCGCTGGGGTATCGTATCAAGTCTGTGATAGCTACCCGTTTTCGTCAATGGGCAACACAAAGGCTGAAAGAATACATGATAAAAAGGCTTTACACTGGACGATGAGCGGTTGAAAAAAAAATTGGGAGGCGGGGGGCTATTGGAAGGAATTGCTGGAACGCATCAGGGATATTCGTGCTACGGAAAAGGTCTTTTATCGTCAGGTATTGGAAATCTATGCTACAAGTATAGATTATGACCCTCGCGCTTCCGTAAGCCAGGAGTTCTTTAAGAAAGTACAGAATAAAATACATTATGCGGTTCACGGACATACGTCTGCTGAACTGATTGTGGAACGGGCAGATGCCGAAAAAGGATTTTATGGGTTTGCTGACGTTTAAGGGTACTCAACCTACATTGGTAGAGGCCAAGACTGCCAAAAACTATTTGGATGAAAAGGAACTTCGTGCGATGGGACAGCTCGTTTCCGGATATTTGATTTCGCAGAGCGTCAGGCAGAGCGTGAGCAGCCGATGACCATGAACGATTGGGCAAACTATCTGGACCGGATTCTTACGATGTCGGGAGAACAACTCTTGCAGGGTTCTGGTAATGTGTCACATGCTGAGGCCATGGAGCATGCTACAAATGAATACCGTAAATATAAACAACGCACCATAAGTGATGTGGAGCAGGATTATTTGGACTCTATCAAGGCTATTGACAATTTGAGCAAAAAAGGTAAGAGGGACTAAACAGAAAATGAATCAAAATGAAATTCAAGTTTAAGATACAGCAATATCAGACCGATGCCGTAGAAAATACGGTGGCGGTATTTCGTGGGCAACCGACACATACTTTATCGACCTATCGCAGGGACTTGGGTACCTATCAGAACCAACGGATTATATACAAGGAGGAAGAGGCCGGCTACGGTAACCACCGTTTGGAACTGGACAAGCAGACGATACTCCGAAATATCCGCTCAATACAGAATTTATACGATATAGCTCCTTCGGAAACACTGGCCAAAGGGGTGGCACCCGTAAATCTGGATATTGAGATGGAGACCGGTACAGGTAAGACCTATGTCTATATCAAGACGATGTTTGAACTGAACAAACAATATGGATGGAGCAAATTTATTGTGGTGGTACCCAGTATAGCCATTCGTGAGGGCGTAGCCAAGAGTTTTACCATGCTGGAAGAGCACTTTATGGAACTCTACGCCAAGAAAGCCCGGTGGTTTGTTTACGATAGCAGCAATCTGCAACAGTTGGACAGCTTTTCGTCAGATTCGGGATTGTGTGTGATGATTATCAATACGCAGGCCTTTGCTGCCTCTATGAAAGAGGGTGGCCGCAGTAAGGAGAGCCGTATTATATACTCCAAGCGCGATGAGTTTGGAAGCCGCCGTCCGATTGATGTGATAGCGGTCAACAATCCTATTGTCATTATGGACGAGCCACAGAAGATGGAGGGTGATGCCACTCAGGCTGGTATCAAACGATTCAATCCGCTGTTCGTGTTGAATTATTCGGCTACGCACAAAACCAAGCACGACACAGTCTATGCGCTCGATGCGTTGGATGCCTACCGCCAGCAGCTGGTAAAACGTATCCATGTGAAGGGTTTTGAGTTGAAGAACTTGCGGGGTACAAGTGGCTATATGTATCTTGATAGTATCGAACTTTCGCCCAAACGGCCACCCATGGCTCGTATTGAAATCGAAACTAAAACGGCATCGGGTACTATCGTACGAAAGACTAAAACTTTCGGTACGGGTGACAGCCTGCGTGAGGAATCGGGATTGGCCGAATATGAAGGGTTCACCCTGTCTGAAATCAACGCCAAAGGTTATGTTACATTCCTGAATGGCGTTACGCTGCGACGGGGAGAGGTAACCGGAGACACGAATGAGTTAACGATGCAGCGCGTACAGATAAGGGAAACTATCAAGTCGCACTTTGAGAAAGAACGGCAATTGTTCAAGCGGGGTATCAAGTGTCTGTCGCTTTTCTTCATTGACGAGGTTGCCAAATATAAAAGTTACGACGAAGAGGGAAATGAAGTGAAGGGTGTGTTCCAAAAGATATTTGAAGAAGAGTATGCACGCCTGGTAAGTGAAGAGTTCCACATTTGGGACGAGGATTACAATGAATACCTACGTCGGTTTGTACCCCAAGAGGTACATCGCGGCTATTTCTCGATAGATAAGAAAACAAACCGAGTAATAGATGGAAAGGTAGAGAAAAAGACCGGCCTGTCGGATGACATATCGGCCTATGACCTGATATTGAAGAATAAGGAACGCCTGTTGAGTTTTGACGAACCTACCCGCTTTATCTTCTCACACTCGGCACTGCGTGAGGGATGGGATAACCCGAATGTATTTCAGATTTGTACGCTGCGACACTCTAATTCAACCACAGCCAAACGGCAGGAAGTAGGACGTGGCCTACGCCTTTGTGTGGATAAAAAAAACGGAGTCCGTATGGACAAAGAGTTATTGGGAGATGATGTACATGAGATTAACAAATTGACGGTCATAGCTAATGAAAGCTATGCCGATTTTACCAGTGCATTACAGAAAGAGACCCGCGAGGTACTGCGCGAACGTGCTGCCAAAGCAACTGTGGCTTATTTTACCGGCAAGCAGATAAAGATTGGAGAAGAGCTTCATACCATAGACGAATTGGAAGCAAGTCGTATTATCATCTATTTGGAAGACAATGGCTATATTAACGAAGATAAGCATATCACACCTGAATATCGAGAGGCTATAGCCAGCGGCAACGTAGCGCCATTGCCACCAAAATTACAACCGATAGCCGAGGGAGTTACCCGACTGATTAATTCTATATTTGATCCGAAAGCTCTTGATGATATGGTGGTGGAAGAGAAAACCACTATCCGGGAAAATCAGTTGAATGAGAATTTTGGCAGAGAAGAATTCCAGGCATTATGGAAAGAAATCAATCATCAATATGTTTACACGGTAAGCTATGACAGCGAAGAACTAATTGAGAATACCATTTTGCATATCAATGCAGAACTGGATGTAAAACAGCTTCGTTATATTATGGTTGAAGGGACGCAGGATGAAAAACAGGTTACAGAATTTGGCGACACCCGGTCACAATCGCATCTGTTGACCGACGTAGGTACCTCGACGGTTCGTTACGATTTGGTAGGTGATCTTGCCAAGGGGGCAAACCTCACGCGTCGAACAGTTGTGAAGATATTGCAAGGTATCAAAGAAAGCAAGTTGTATCTGTTTAAAAATAATCCCGAGGAATTTATCCGGAAAGTTATCAGCATCATCAAGGAACAGAAGTCCACGATGATTGTAGAAACAATTCACTACAACATGACCGAGGGAAAATATGACAGTAATATCTTTACGGTAAAGAGTAAAATGGACTTTGACAAGGCTTATGAAGCGAAGAAACATATAACCGACTATGTATTCAGTGACAGCAAGGGAGAACGACAATTTGCCCATGATCTTGATGAAGCCAAGGAGGTTGTAGTATATGCCAAGCTGCCGCGGACCTTCCAGATACCGACACCTGTTGGAAATTATGCACCGGACTGGGCTATTGCCATGGAGGTAGATGGAATAAAGCATATTTTCTTTATTGCCGAGACTAAGGGTTCGATGGGTTCTATGGAGATAAGGGGTATAGAAAAAGCAAAGATAGAGTGTGCCGAGAAGCTGTATAACTCAATCTCTACAGCCAAGGTAAAGTATCATAAAGTAACTTCATATAGTGACTTGTTGGACGAAATGGGTAAAGAGTGTTAAGACTGGTAAGAAAAAATGGCTGAAAACAATTTTGTTTGCAAGTATTTCATCGAGTGTGCAAAGGTTTACAGATTTTCGACGTATAATGGCTGTACCGCAAGGAGAAGCCAGACAATGGTATGCCAATGTTGCATCAAGAGAAATGTGTAGTGTGCGTACATTTGCAAGCTTCCTGCAAAAACGTTTCTCGTAACCATTCTATTTTCCGCCTTGCCACACATCGCAACCTGACATCTCTTTGCGCCGTAACCTTTAACAATAATGATTATGGCAAAGAAAAAGTAAACTACCAGGAGGTATATGACCTCTGTCAGTTATGTAGCGAGACTTAGGATCTTCGGGAGTTCTGTACGGATTATGGAGTAAATTACGACAAGTTCATGAACTGGCAGCGTCATCAGTTGTAGAGTGAGAAGTTAGGCAAGACGATTCATAGTTTGATGAGGTCTACAGATTCTACCGGATACAATGGTCGGACATGGCTTACCTGACGGACATGGCTTACCTGACGGAAAGCATCGTAGTCGACAGGATGTATGTTACTCCTAGGGACGAATAATAAAACGTTGTTTTGGAAGTACTGAATTGGGTTGTACGTTTTCAATAAAAAGGGTGATTGTTGTAAGGCTTTTGAGAAAGTTTTCTAATTTTGCATATTACGTAACTATCTGAATCAGGATGAAGGATAGAAGCGTATGCGCAGGTACAGCCTTAATTGGAAATGTACAGAAAACCGGTAGAGAAAGTGCTTGTTTATGGTAAAGCGGAATTTAAGATAGAATATGATAGAGCAGGTTTTGATTGAGAATTACAAGTCCATTAAAGACTTGTCGCTGCCTTTGAATCGACTGAATGTGTTAATCGGTTCAAACGGAGCTGGAAAAAGTAATTTCATTTCATTCTTTGAATTGACCAAGGCAATATATGAGCAACGCTTTGGCAGTTATACCTTGTCTAAAGGGGGGATTGATAACTTGCTGCGTCAGGGAAGAAAAGTATCGCCGTCTATCCAGGGATTGATTGATTTTGACAATACAAATGCTTTTTTCTTTGAGATTAAACCATCGCAATCGAACAAAGGCTATATTGAAAAACGGGAGATTTTTTTTAATAACTGTCATAAGCCAGAAAAGGATTACTCACAGTGGAACAGAACGATTTGGGATTCTGCCGTAGAAGAATCCTCTTTGAAGGATAATAAAAGATGGAGGGCTGCGTACTTGAGAAAGTATTTAGGTAGCTTTACAGTCTATCATTTTCACGATACCAGTGCCACTTCTCCCATGCGTGGGGATTGTCCGATTAACGACAACGAATATTTGCGTGATAACGGCTCCAACCTTGCCGCATATCTGTATTCATTGATGCTGAACGATGAAAAGACATTCCGCTTGATAGAGGGTGTGATACGTTCCATTGCTCCTTATTTCAAGGGCTTCAAGCTCCGTCCGGATGCCAACAACAAGGAAAGAATTCGTCTGGAATGGGAGGAGAGGGATACAGATATGTACCTCGATGGTTATAGTTTTTCGGACGGTACTTTACGTTTCATAGCCCTTACAACCTTACTGTTGCAGTCCAAGATGCCGAAAGTGATAATCATTGATGAACCTGAATTGGGCTTGCATCCGGCCGCTATCAATAAACTGGCCCAACTTGTCAAGCAGGCTTCGCTCAAAAGCCAGATTATTTTGTCTACTCAGTCCACCAATCTGGTCAATTGCTTTGAGGTGGAAGATATCATTGTAGTGGACAGGGCAGACAACCAATCGGTTTTTCGTCATCTGGAACGGGAAGAACTGGAAAAATGGATGGACGATTACGAATTGTCTCTCAGTGATTTGTGGGAGAAAAACATGATAGGAGGGCAGTTATGAAACGTGTGTATATTGTCGTCGAAGGGCAGACGGAGCAAGAGTTTGTCAATTCGGTCATTTCTCCCTATTTGCAAGAATTTGGTATATTGAGCGTTACGCCTGTCTTGGTTCGGACAAGCAGGACAGGACGGGGAGGAATGGTGAGCTATTCACATCTGGCAAACACGATCAGGCCTCTTCTGATGTCCGAAAAAAGCGATTATATCGTAACTGCCTTTATTGACTTTCTCAGACTTCCCCACGACATGCCCCATTATGAGGACTGCATGAAGAAGCCGGACAAAATAGAGCAAATACGGTCGTTGGAAGCGGCAATCGATGAGGCTATAGACGACCGTCGTTTTTTCTCTTACATACAGTTGCACGAATTTGAGGCTTTGCTGTTTTCCAGTAACAAAGGTTTTGAGTACTATTTTTCGGAAGAACTCGCAGCAAAGACTGCTTCCATCATTTCATCCTACGACAATCCCGAAGATATCAATACCTCTCCTGAAGGGGCTCCCTCCAAAAGATTGCTGGCTATAAAGTCTGACTACAACAAAGTGTTGGAGGGAAACCTGATAGCATTGGAAATCGGGATAAAATCCATTTGGGAGAAATGTCCGCGGTTTGCGGAATGGATAAAGACAATCATTGAAAAACCTGAATAGCAAGTTCATTTTTCTGTTTGTCACTTTTTATTCGTACATTTGCGAAGCATAACCCAAATACAATAACCATGAAATTTATTGGAATTATTCCTGCAAGATATGCATCTACACGCTTCCCCGCCAAACCTTTGGCACTACTGGGAGGCAAACCCGTGATACAAAGAGTTTATGAACAAGTGGCCGGTGTGCTGGACGAAGCTTATGTGGCTACCGACGACGAACGCATCGAAGCGGCTGTAAAGGCCTTCGGTGGAAAGGTGGTAATGACGTCGGTCGACCATAAGAGTGGTACCGACCGTTGCTACGAGGCTTACTGCAAGGTGGGCAGCGGCTATGACGTGGTGGTAAACATTCAGGGTGACGAACCGTTTATCCAGCGTTCGCAGCTGGAAGCCGTAAAGGCTTGTTTTGACGATGCGTCAACACAGATTGCCACACTTGTGAAACCGTTTACGCCTGCCGACGGATTTGATGCGCTGGAAAACGTGAACTCGCCCAAGGTGGTGGTGAACAAGGAGATGAAGGCGCTCTATTTCAGCCGTTCCATCATTCCTTACCAGCGTAACCGCGACAAGAAGGAGTGGCTGGCCGGACATACGTATTATAAACATATCGGACTTTATGCCTACCGCGCTCCGGTGCTGAAGGAGATTACATCTCTTCCGCAGTCGTCGCTCGAACTGGCCGAATCGCTGGAGCAGTTGCGCTGGCTGGAGAATGGCTATTCCATCAAGGTGGGCATCAGCGAAGTGGAGACCATTGGTATTGACACACCGCAGGATCTGGCACGGGCCGAAGAGTTTCTGCGCAATCAGCAGGAGGCACTATGACGCAGCTCGACCGTAGTGTGGCGCCTGCCATCCGTCAGCTGGAGCATTTTTCCATCTTGCAGCCGGAGTTGCACCGTATGAAGAACGGCATGCCGCTGTATGTGCTTTCGGCCGGAAACGAAGACGTGATTCGTTTCGACCTGCTGGTGCGGAGCGGACAGCTCGACCAGTCGCAGCCGCTTCAGGCCGTGTTTACCAACCGTATGCTGCGTGAGGGAACGGTGCGCATGACATCGGGCGAGATTGCCGAACGGCTGGATTATTACGGGGCGTGGCTCGACCTTTCTTCTTCTGTGAACTGTGGATTTGTGACACTGTATACACTGACGAAACACCTTGACCGCACCATGGAGATTGTGGCCGGACTGGTGAAGGAGTCTGTGTTTCCGGAAGAGCAGTTCCGCATTATCTGCGACATCAACCGCCAGCAGTTCCTGGTGAACAACCAGCGGGTGGATGTACTGGCCCGCAAGCAGCTGAACCGTTCGCTTTTCGGTACTTCGCATCCGTTGGGACGCTATGCCGAACTGGAGGATTATGAACGCATTCAGGTGGAGGCGCTGAAGGATTTCTATCACCGCCATTATCATTCGGGCAACTGCTCCATGTACGTGTCGGGTAAGGTGACCCCCGAGGTGGTGCGCTGCATCGAACGTCACTGGGGAGAGGCACCCTGGGGAAATTGTACGGCAGAGAAGGTGGAACGCACGTGGGACATCGTGAAGGATGCCCGCAAACGGGTTCACGTGGAGAAGGAGGATGCCTTGCAGAGTTCGCTCCGCATGGGTGGTTTCTCGCTCGACCGCAAGCATCCTGATTACCTGAAACTGCGTGTGCTGGTTACGCTGTTCGGAGGGTATTTCGGCAGTCGTCTGATGTCGAACATCCGTGAGGATAAGGGATATACCTACGGCATCGGGGCCGGACTGGTGTCTTATCCGGGCACGAGTCTGCTGGTGGTGAGTACGGAGGCGGCCAATGAATACATGGAGTCTGTCATCACGGAAGTGTATCATGAAATGGACCGTCTGCGTCAGGATAAGGTGCCGGCAGAAGAACTGGAGATGGTGCGCAACTACATGCTGGGCGATATGTGCCGTTCGTACGAGGGGGCATTCTCGCTTTCGGATGCCTGGATATTCATCGAAACGGCCGGATTGAAGCCCGACTTTTTTGATGCGTCGCTGGCTGCCATCCGTGAGGTGACGTCCGACGAACTGCTTTCGCTGGCTCAGCGCTATTTCTGCAAAGAAAACTTAATAGAGGTAGTGGCAGGTAAAAAAAGTATAAACCTTCCGGCTCGTGCAAAGTAAAAAGACTATTTTTGAGCGGAATTAAAAAAGAGACTAAGAACGTGAGAAAGAACAAACATACATTATTTTTATTTGCCTTGCTGGCATTCAGCTCGGTATCGGCTTCGGCCCAGTTGTCATTGGGATACTACCAGTTTAAGGATGGTTCGGAATATACCGGCGAACTGAAAGGACGCCGCCCGAACGGAAAGGGAAAGACGGTGTTCCGCAATGGCGACGTGTACGAAGGCGAATATGTGAAGGGTAAACGCCAGGGTGAAGGTACCTACACTTTCAGCGACGGAGAAAAGTACGTGGGAGAGTGGTACGAAGACCAGCAGCACGGCAAGGGAACGTATTATTTCATGAACAACAACCGTTACGACGGGATGTGGCACACTGACTACCAGGAGGGTGAGGGTACGATGACCTATTATAACGGGGACTTATATACTGGAACCTGGCATCATGACAAGCGCAACGGACAGGGTACTTATACCTGGAAAGGCGGAGCGGTCTACACCGGCGAATGGAAGAATGACCTGAAGAACGGGAAGGGCACCATGGTGTGGGACGACAAGTCGAAGTATGAAGGCGATTGGAAGGACGGCATGCGTCACGGAAAGGGTACTTTCTACTATACCAACGGCGACAAGTACGTGGGCGACTGGAAAGATGATGTGCAGGATGGAAAGGGTATCTATTATTTCCAGAATGGTGAACGCTACGAGGGGGATTATGCCAACGGTGAACGCACGGGAAGGGGTATCTATACGTATCCGAACGGCGACAAATACGTAGGTCATTTCCTGAACGGACAGCAGGAGGGACAAGGCACGTTCACCTGGGCCAACGGAGCGGTGTACGACGGGCAATGGTCGAAGAACCAGCGCTCGGGTACCGGAAAATACAAGTGGGCCAACGGTGATGAATACGAAGGTCAGTGGAAGAACAACCTGGCCGAGGGAGAAGGTGTGCTTCACATGGCTGACGGTTCTGTCTATACAGGTTCTTTTGTACGTGGAAAGGAAGAAGGAAAGGGTGTGCTGATTGAAAAGGACGGCACTCGCTTTGAGGGCTTCTTCAAGCAGGGAAAGAAAGACGGTTCATTCGTAGAGATGGATGCCAACGGGAATATTGTCCGGAAAGGGACTTTCAGATACGGACGTTTATTGGAGGAGAAAAAATAATGATGGAATTATCCGAACTGACTTTGAAGGTGCGTGAACTGGCTGTAGCCACGGGGGCTTTTATCCGTGAGGAGCGGAAGAAGTTCAGCCGTGAGCGGATTGAGAAGAAGCACGCACACGATTATGTGTCGTATGTCGACAAGGAATCGGAACGAAGAATAGTAGCCTGTCTGCGGGAGTTGCTTCCCGAGGCAGGTTTTATTGCTGAAGAGGGGAGCGGAACTCACACCGACGAGGAGTATTGCTGGCTGGTTGACCCGCTGGACGGTACGACCAACTTCATTCATAACCATGCACCTTATTGTGTGAGCATTGCCTTGCGTAACCGTGAGGAAATCTTGCTGGGAGTGGTTTATGAAGTGTGCCGCGACGAGTGTTTCTGGACTTACAAGGGGGCGCCTGCTTATTGTAATGACCGACAGATTCGGGTGTCGCAGGTAGCTGTACCAGATGAGGCTTTTATGGCTTTCGGTCTTCCGTACGAAACGGAGGCTTACAAGCCGGTATTCAACCGCCTGATAGAAGGCTGCTACGGGCATGTGGCAGGCATTCGGGTGGTCGGTGCGGCGGCTGCCGAGATGTGTTACGTGGCCGACGGGCGTTTTGAAGCGCGTGCCGAAGCCTTCACTTGTCCGTGGGATGTGGCGGCAGGTATCCTGCTGGTACAGAATGCCGGAGGAAGGGTGACCGACTTTTCCGGGGGTGATTCATGCTATTCCGGCCGCGAAGTGGTGGCTTCCAACGGAAAGGTGCACGATTTTTTGTTGAATCTGCTGGGATAATGTAAAAAAATATCGTTTTATTCGACAGATAAGAATTAATTTCGTAAGTTTGTGTGACTCAAAAGTAAAGAATATGGATATACCGGGCATATTGGATTTCCTGAAAGTACTGGCGGCAAAAAACAACCGGGAGTGGTTTCAGGAACATAAAGCGGAATATTTGAGTGTGCAGGCAGACTTCGAGGAGTTGCTGGCAGGGGTGATTGCCCGCCTTTCGCCATGGGATGAAAGTGTGGCGCACGTCCTTCCGCGTGACTGCACGTATCGCATCTACCGGGATGTCCGTTTTTCTTCCGACAAGTCTCCTTATAAGACCCACATCGGAGGGTATATCAATGCAAGGGGAAAGAAATCCAATCACTGTGGTTATTATCTTCATCTGGAACCGGGCAACTGTATGCTGGCCGGAGGAAGTTGGTGCATGCCTGCCGATATGTTGCGGGCGGTGCGTCAGTCGGTGTGCGACCGCATTGATGAGTATCGTGCCATTGTGGAAGATCCGGCTTTCAAGGAGTATTTCCCGGTGGTAGGCGAGTCGCATCTGAAGACGGTGCCCAAGGGATTTCCGAAGGATTTTCCTTATCCGCAGTACATCCGTTGCAAGGATTTTACGGTGGCCTGCCGGGTGGAAGATGAGTTCTTTTCCCGTCCGGACTTTATGGAACGGATTATCGACGTGTTTCGCCAGCTGAAACGCTTTGCCGATTTTACAAATGAAACGATAGATGAGTTTGAATAAAATATTAACGACTTAAAACTGAAAGAATATGGTTATTGACAAATTGGAAAATCTGGAAAAATATGTGTCACTGAATCCTTTGTTTGCAGAGGCTGTAGCTTTCCTGAAGGCAACTGACTTGCAGGCACACGAAGTGGGGAAGGTAGTGCTGAAGGAAGGTGAACTGATGGTGAATTTTGCAGATGCACGTCCGAAGACAAAGGAAGAAGCGCGTCTGGAAACACACAATGATTTCATCGACATCCAGATTCCATTGTCGGGGGTGGAAGTAATGGGCTATATGCCGCGTACGGATTTGCCTGAAGCTGTTTACAATGCAGAAAAAGATATTACCTTCTATGAAGGACTGGCTACTGACTACCTGACCGTAAAGCCGGGTATGTTTGCTATTTTCTTCCCGGAAGACGCACATGCACCGGGCGTAACTCCCGACGGAGTGAGAAAAGTGATTGTAAAAGTACGTGTCAAATAATTTCTAATTACTAATACTATGGACAAGGCATTGAATATCATAAAGAATGATCCGTGGCTGGAACCATATGCCGACGCTATCAACGGCCGTCATCAGCATGTGGTAGAAAAAGAAAAGGAACTGGTAGGAAAGAAGACATTGTCGGATTTTGCTACCGGACACATGTATTTCGGTTTGCACCGCACTGACAAGGGATGGACTTTCCGTGAATGGGCGCCGAATGCGACGGAAATCTACCTGGTGGGCGATTTCAACGACTGGCAGGAGAAACCGGCTTTCCGCATGAAACGTGTGCGCAAGACGGGCAACTGGGAAATCAATCTGCCGGAAAAGGCCATGAAGCACGGCGACTTGTACAAGCTGAAAGTGTACTGGGAAGGTGGATGCGGTGAACGTATTCCGGCGTGGGCTACCCGCGTAGTGCAGGATGAACAGACCAAGATTTTCAGTGCACAGGTATGGAATCCGGAGAAACCGTATAAGTTCAAGAAAAAGACCTTTACGCCTAATGTGGCTCCGCTGATGATTTACGAATGCCACATCGGTATGGGACAGGATGCGGAAAAGGTTGGTACGTACAATGAATTCCGTGAGAATGTACTGCCGCGAATTGCGAAGGACGGATACAACTGTATTCAGATTATGGCCATTCAGGAACATCCTTATTACGGAAGTTTCGGCTATCATGTGTCCAGCTTCTTTGCTCCTTCTTCACGCTTCGGTACACCGGAAGAACTGAAACAGCTTATCGACACGGCACACCAGATGAACATTGCCGTGATTATGGATATCGTACACTCACACGCCGTGAAGAACGAGGTAGAAGGACTGGGCAACTTTGCCGGTGATCCTTGCCAGTATTTCTATCAGGGCGGACGTCGTGAACATCCGGCATGGGATTCGCTCTGCTTTGACTATGGCAAGAACGAGGTGATTCACTTCCTGTTGTCTAACTGCAAGTACTGGTTGGAGGAGTTCCATTTTGATGGTTTCCGTTTCGATGGCGTCACGTCGATGCTCTATTATAGTCATGGACTGGGAGAGGCTTTCACCAACTATGCTGATTATTTCAATGGCCATCAGGATGACAATGCCATCTGCTATCTGACCTTGGCCAATCGCCTGATCCATGAGGTCAATCCTCATGCCATCACCATTGCCGAAGAAGTGTCGGGTATGCCGGGACTGGCTGCTCCGTTCGAAGACGGAGGTTACGGCTTCGATTACCGCATGGCCATGAACATTCCTGACTATTGGATTAAGATTATCAAGGAACGTCGCGATGAGGACTGGAAACCGTCCAGCCTGTTCTGGGAAGTGACTAACCGCCGCAAGGATGAAAAGACCATCTCTTACTGCGAAAGCCACGACCAGGCACTGGTGGGTGACAAGACCATCATCTTCCGCCTGATTGATGCCGACATGTACTGGCACTTCAAGATTGGCGACGAGAATGGAGTGGTGGAGCGAGGCATTGCCCTGCACAAGATGATTCGTCTGCTCACGGCTTCTACCATCAACGGAGGTTACCTGAACTTTATGGGTAATGAATTCGGTCATCCGGAATGGATTGACTTCCCGCGCGAAGGCAACGGATGGTCATACAAGTATGCACGCCGTCAGTGGAACCTGGTTGATAATCCGGATTTGTGCTATCATTACCTGGGCGACTTCGATGAGGCGATGGTCAAGCTGATTCGCAGTGTGAAGAACATCCAGAAATCGGATGTCATCGAGGTATGGCATAACGATGGTGACCAGATTCTGGCATACCGCCGCAAGGATTTGGTGTTTGTGTTCAACTTCAACCCGACCCGTTCGTTTGCCGATTATGGCTTCCTCGTACCGAGAGGTGCCTACGACGTGGTTCTGAACACAGATAACAAGCAGTTTGGTGGATTCGGCTTCTCAGACGACAGTCTCCGCCACTTCACCTGTGCCGACCCGCTTTATGCAAAAGACAAGAAAGAATGGCTGAAACTGTATGTGCCGGCCCGTTCTGCAGTTGTATTAAAACGAGTGAAAGATTGAATTGATATTGTATGAGTGATTACACAAATGCATTTTATAAGAAGACTGCACGCATCATGATTGCTGTATGCGGTCTTCTTTTTTCTCTGTTTAGTTTTGTATATCTTTATGTGTTCCAGCGCGATGTGCTGGAAGCTCTTCATTTCTCGCTGGCACATGGAAAGACTACCTTTGCTCCGATGGCCAGCGCGCTGGTCATTACGCTGATTCTGCTGTTGCTGCGCTGGGGAGTAAACAGTCTGCTTGGGCTGAAGGGAAGGGTACATGCCCTGGCGTATGTGCCGTCCTTTCTGGTGCTTTGTGCCCTGACGGATGTAGGGCGTGGAGTGTATATCTCCGACTACCATACTCCGTGGACCTGGCTGTTGCCTTTACTGGTGTTGCTGTTTGTGGGAATCGGTTACTGGTTGCGTGGAGTTTTTCGCGTACAGCTGAATCACGAAGGAAGTCTCTGGGGACTGGTCAACAGTAATCTGGCTATCTTGTTGGGGTTGTGTCTGCTGACAGTGTGTGTGGGTAGTACCAACCGGCAGTTTCATCATGAGCTGGAGGCGGAACATTACCTGCGAGCCGGGGAGTATGACAAGGTGCTACGTGTAGGAGAAAAATCATTGGAGGCCAGCCGTACGCTGACCGCCTATCGTGCCGTGGCCTTGTCGCACTTGGGAAAGATGGGCGACAAGCTGTTTGCTTATCCGCAGTATTACCGTTCCGACGGGTTGTTCTTTGAAACGGATTCTCTGCACACGCTCCGTTATACGAACGATTCCATTTATTACCTGCTGGGAGCACGTCCTTATGAGGGAGAAGACCGCATGGTATTCCTGCGGAACATCTGCTACAAGGGAACGGGAAAATATACCTCGCTGGATTACTACCTTTCTGCTTTGCTGCTTGAAAAGAAACTGGACAGTTTCGCACAGGCCGTTCCCGATTTCTATTTGCCGGAAGATACCTTGCCGCGTTATTACCGGGAAGCTCTGACGCTGTATCATGTTCAGCGGAATGATACTGTATCTTTGCGTGCAGACAGTCTGACTTTAGATCGTTTCAAGGCTTACCAGACCTTGCAGCAGAAAGAGGGTTCTCCGCTGGAAGAACGCAACCGTATGCGTCGCGAGTTTGGCGATACCTACTGGTGGTACTATGATTATCAGGAATAAAAAACATTTGTGTAGAGATAAAAAATTAAGAGAGGCTGCCGGGGAAATGCAGCCTCTCTTATTTTTTAAAGAACAAACGCTTTTGCCCTTACAGCTGATATTTTCACAAATACCAATACTGTTCTTATCTATTACTATGAAAAACATCTTTATAACATCCGGTTCACTTGGGTTGTTCAGAGAAAAATGTAGTTTTAACACTTGTTTTGATTCTGTTTCTATCGTTTACATATTTCCTTGAAATCACAATAAGTGCACCGGTCTTCTTCTTCCGTCTGACTGAAACTCAGGTCGGGATTGAAAATCTCTTCCAGGAGTGCCTGCAGGGCGGGTTCTGAACTCTTCTTCCAGCAATGAAAAGTCTTCCACGGGAGTAGTTTTGTTATACGATTCCTTGAGCTGGACGACGGGCGAGTAATCTTCTGCCGCAGCCCGGTGAATGTAGAGCAGGGCAGGAGCTACCTTCCGGTCATCATTCCGTTCACGCAGTTTCCGGCATACGATGGCGGCGTACAGGAAAGTCTGGAATACGTAATTGGAACGTTTGGGGCCAGGCGTGAACAACGATTCTACGCTGGGCGGGGTGTCGGCCTTGCCTCCCGTTTTGTAGTCCACAATGCGGAGCACGTTGTCCTTGCTGTCCATACGGTCGATAATCCCCCCATGCGCGAGCGGATGGCTCCCTTTGGGCGTCTGTATCTCTACGTCCTCCATGACCCGTTGTTCGGAGCCCACGAAGGTAAAGGGAGCGTGGCGCAGGTCGTTGCGAAGCAGTTGTTGAATGTAGCGCAGAATCACGGCGGAATTGATGAGCTGTACCCCGTTGTATTCTGGACGCTCGTCGGCAGGGAGGTGGAAGAACAGTTCCTTGAACCCGTTGTCCACGTAATTCTGTAGTTTCACTTCTTCCTGGAGCAGGGCTTCCAAGGTGTCTTTGCTGATGACTTTTCCGTGTGCCGTGAGCTCCTTGTAGATGTGTTCGGCAGCGTAGTGGAAGATGCTTCCGAATTTGGCCGAGTCGATTTCCGCACTCACCTCTTCGGGGGGCTGCCAGTCCTGCTACGTACTTATAGTAAAACTTCAGCGGACAGTCCAGGTAGCAGTTCAGGGCTGACGGGGAAAGAAGGGCTTTCGGATTTACCCGCACGTCGAACACGCTCTGCATCCGTTTCATGATGTCGGGCGACTTGGGGATACAGATGGGTGAGGAAGCAATGGGCGACTGTTCTGCCTCCAGTTGTTTCCGCTGTACGGGATAGCCCCACTCAATCAGCAGCTGGAGCATGAAGCGCGACATCTCTCCCCGGTTCATGCCGTCGCTCACCGTGTTGTAGAGTAACGTAGCCTTCTCTGCCCGTTGCAGCAGGCGGTAGAAATAGTAGGCATAGACTGCAATCTTGTGGTCGATGGTTGTCATACCGAACGCCTTGCGCAGGTTATAGGGGATGAACGAAGCATCACCGCCTGCCTTAGGCAACTGGCCTTCGTTGACCGACAGCAGAATGACGTGGCGGAAATCCAGGTTACGTGTTTCCAGTACTCCCATCACCTGCATACCGATGGCCGGCTCTCCGTGGAAAGGAATGCTGGCTGTCGACATGACGCGTACCAGCAGGCGGTGGAAGGTGGCAGGTTGTACCTCCAGGTCCTTGCTTTCAAGCAGGGCATGGAAGCGGTTGACCATGGTGAAGCTTTTGAACAAGGCTTCGCGATAGAGCTGGTCGAGGGCATCGCTGGTGGAAGCTGTCTGCTTGCGATACAGCTGTGCCACCTGCTTCAAGATATGGCTAGCCGCTTGCACAGTTCCAGGTTGTGGCTGCACGGCTTGAACAGCAGCGACAAGGCTTCGTCCCGTTCCAGTTCCGAGGGCAGGGGATAGAAGCGGTTCTTCTCCGTCAGTTCCTTTTCCAGCGGAGCGGCTTCTCCGGAAAGCAGTTGCGTGTACGGATGCTTCAGCACGCTGATGACTTCGGCAAACTGGTAGCGTCCGCTGCGGGAATTGTAGCCCGCAATGTGCAGTTCCAGCAACGTCTTTACGAAGCTGTAGGCCGGTGTCTGCGAGAGCGGGAAACCCATGGTGATGTTGATGTGGCGCACGTTGTCCGGCAGTGAGTGAAGTACAGGTTGCAGCATGGCCTCGTTGCAGAGCACCACGGCCGTTTCCTTTTCGTTCTCCGTCAGGTTCTCCCGAATCCATTGCGGCAGGTAACGTGCCTGTCCGTTCTCCGTAGGCGATTCGATGAAGGTAATTTTCTTCGGATGGTTCAGGTGGTCGAACAGGGAAGGCGGCAATTCCGAGGGGAAATTCTTCAGGTTGCGGCGGATAAACTCGCCTGCCTCGTGCGGATGCTTGTTCAGGTAGAAGGTATCGTAGTCCCAGTAGAACAGGGCCTTTCCTGCCTCGTGCAACTTGCTGAACAGGGTTTGTTCCACCTTATTCAGCACGTTGAATCCCACGAACACATATTTGTCGTAGGGAAACTGCTGTACGTCCATAGTCTCTGTCACCTCGCGGTAGAGCATTCCTTCGTAGGCGATGCCCTGCTCGCGGAGCAATTCCTTGTATTGCGTATAGATGTCGCCCAGCACGTCCCACAATGAGATGAAACGTCGCTTCAGTTCCGTGACCAGCTCGATGGAGAAATTACGGAAAAACTGACTTAATGCTTCCTTCTGTCCTTCCTCCAGGAAGTCATATTCGCCCGTCAGCTTGTTCAGGTCCTTCAGGTTGCTGAACAGCGCCTTGGTGTCGGCCATGTTCTTGTCGGCATCGTCAAAGTCGCTGATGAGCATCTCGCCCCAGAAGTAGAATTCGTCCAGGGTTTCCTTGCTGCCCGTTATTTCCCGGAACACCTTGTAGAGGTCGCACACTAATTTGATGGAATCGCCCGTCACCCATTGCGACGACTGGCGGAACAGCTCACTGATGCTCACGTAGGCCGGCGACCATACCGGGCGGTCGGATTCCTGTGCCAGGTATTCATTGAAAAAGAGGCTGGCACGCTTGTTCGGGAAAAACCACAGCCACCTTCGTGAAGTCTCCGTTCATCTTCCGGTACAAATCGGCGGCCACCTGCTTCAAAAAAGTTTCCATATATTGCATTGTCGAAATATCGTTGTGAAAAAATAAACTCAGGCCGGAAGTGTCACTTCTTCCAGCTCATTGGCAAACACATACCAGAGGAATCCCCGGATGTGGGTGTAGCCCATCAGCGTGAGCAAGTCCATGTACTCCTGCACCTGCGCGCGGTAAGCCTCGTTCTTTTTTCCGAACTTGAAGTCCACCACAACCACCTGCCCGTCTTTCCGCATCACGCGGTCGGGGCGGCGTGTCTGCATCTGTCCCTCTTCGTCGGTGTAGACAATGGCACATTCGTTGTAAAGCTCCCACGTGCCGCTGAACCAGTCCTTCACGGCCGGATGCTGCAAGGCCCAGTGCGCCAGTCCCTGAATCTGCTGTTTCTGTTCCTCCGATTCGAACACCCCTTCGAAGCTCAGCCGTTCCAGTGCCGAAGGAAGGTCGTCCGCCTTTTCGATGTGGGCAAACACCTGGTGCAGCAACTGCCCCTGACGGATGTACTGTCCGCGATTGTCCTCCGTGTCGTCACCCTGAATGAAGTCGGCCGAACGGTTTGACTGCTTGAATTCGATGTGTGTCTCGATGCTTTCCATCTTCACGGGCACTCCCTCGCGGGGCGATGACAGCCGGTTGGATTTGCCTGCTTTCTTCTCATCGTGCGCCGTGCAGAGCTCCCCGTATTCGCCCACTGCATCGTCTTCCGGATTCTCCTGTGCCAGCGGCAGTTCCACTTCCTGCATGAGGGGCAGACTGTCGTACAACAGTTCTGAAACCGTGCCCTTCTGTCCCGCCTTTGCGAAAATAATCAGGTTCTTGCAGGCGCGTGTGAACGCTACGTAAAGCAGGTTCAGGTTGTCCACCCAGAGCTGTAATTTCTCTTCCAGGTAATCGTCGTGATATACCGATTCCGCCATGGCACCTGAATAGTTCACCGGTACGATGTCCAGGCGGTTGAACGGTGGAATGTCGGTTTCCTTTCCCGTACCTGCCACGCTACACCATATCAGGTGATTGTTCGTTTCGTTCTCCATCTTCCAATCGCAGAATGGCAACAGTACCGTGTGATATTCCAGTCCCTTCGACTTGTGGATGGACAAGATGCGGATGCCGTCAATCTCGCCCGAAGGGATGGTCTTCGCGTTCAGCTTCTCGTCCCAGAAACGGATGAAAGCCGTCAGCTCCGATGAGTTGTTCTGCATGTATTCTGTCACCGCATCATAGAAAGCACAGAGATACGCATCCTGCTTCTCGATAAGCTGCATGTCGAACAGCACAAACAACTTCTCCAGCAGTACGTACAGCGGCATGAAACGGAGTTCGTTTGCCTGCAACCGGAAGGCTGCCGGCAGGCAACGGGCCGGGTCGTCGAGCAGTACCGTGTTGAGGCTGATGTCCTTGCGCAATACCCCTTGCTGATAAGCCACCGCCAGCCGCGCCAATGCGATGCGGTCGTCGGGCGAAGAAAGATACCGCAGTCCGTCGATGAGCATGCTCACTGCCAGCGATGCACTCAGCCGGAACGCCTCGTCGGATACGATGCGGTAGGGGGTATGTTCGTCGAAGTAAGCGGCAATGTCGGGGATACTCCGGTTCTTTCGCACCAGAATGGCCATCTCGTTGAGGCGGATACCCTCTGCCGTAAGGCGTTCCACTTCCTCGGCCAGCTGCTTCAAGGTCGCTTCCGTGTAAGGCCGCTCCTTGGAATCCTGCAGAAAGGTCACCTTTACGAAGCCCTTCTCCTCCTTCTTGGCACAACGCTGCCGCACATCGCTGTATGCCTGTTCCAGTTGGGCGCAAGGCATGCCCTGTTCCTCCTGATAGTGTCGGTTCAGTGTCTGGCAGGCCGCCGTGAAAAACTCGTTGTTGAAGCGGATGATGCGTGCCTCACTTCGCCAGTTCGTGTCGAGCGTACATTCCTTGATGCGGAAACTCCGGTCATTGCCCAGTCCAGCCAGAATTTTCCAGTCGCCGCTTCGCCAGCGGTAGATGCTCTGCTTGATGTCGCCCACGACGAGGCTGCCTTCCTTCTGTGCCAGACTTTCCTGCAACAGCAGATGGAAGTTCTCCCACTGCATGCGCGAGGTATCCTGAAACTCGTCAATCATCACCGTATCGATGGTGGTACCGATTTTCTCGTAGACAAACGAGGCGTCTCCCTCCCTGATTAAGCTATGGAGCAAGGCATTGGTATCCGACAGCAGAAAACGGTTGTGCGCCTGGTTCTGCAAGCGTACCTCCTCGTCAATGTGCGCCAGCAAACGCAGGTTGTTCAGGTAACGCAGCGAAAGGTCGCACGAGTTGAGCAGCAAGTTGTTCTGCGGACGACGGTTTTCCGCTTCCGCTAACAAGGGTATCAGTTCCGAAGCCGCCAGCGAACGGATTTCATCGCGGTGGGCCGACGTTTTGGTCGTCCAGTTTTCCTCGCTCTCCAGACACTTCTCCACGGTGGCATTGCGGATGTCATCGCTCAGTTTCCCGTTGGCCAACTTGTTGAAATAACTGCCGATGCCCCGTGAGCCGTTCTTCAGGTCAGTCGGAGTCAGTCCGTGCATTTCGAGCAAGCCCGTAAACTGTTCGCTGAATCCCTTCATGAATTCCAGCACCTCCTCACGGATACTTTTCAGCTTATCCCGGTAGGAAGGAATAAAGTTCGGGTCGGCCAGTTTCCGGCGCAGTCCTTCTCCCTTCTCGATGTAGCTTTCGTCGAAAATATTCTGTCCGAATCCCTTGATGTCTTTCGATACATCCCAGCGGCGGTCGTTCACGATACGTTCCTCGATGTACTCCAGCAGCCAGTAGAGCACCGGTGAGCGCCGGTCCAGCTTCTCAATCATGGCATCCACCGCATCGCTCAACACCTCCGTATTGTTCAGTTCGATAGACAAGTTGGCCCCTAACTCCAGTTCCCGCGCCAAGTTGCGCATCACCGACTGGAAAAACGAGTCGATGGTCTCGATGCGGAAACGGCTGTAATCATGAATGATGTGCCGTAACGCCTCCCGTGCCGATTCCCGGATTTCCTCGACCGATTTGGTCGATGTCTTCTGAATCTCCTTCAGGTAGCCTTCCGAACCCTCATCGGCCGTAGCGATGCCGTAAAAGCTGTTCCAGGATACGCTCCTTCATTTCCGCCGTCGCTTTGTTGGTGAACGTTACCGCCAGAATCCTGCGGTAGGCATACGGGTCTTCAATCAGTTGTCTTATATAATGTACCGCCAGTGTAAAGGTCTTGCCGGAGCCGGCAGAAGCCTTGTAGACTAAAAGCTGGGGATGCTGTTCCATGTGTGATGTCGTTTTTAGGGTTTTCGTTACACAAACTTACGGAATTTTCGCGGAAAAACCGCAGGAAACGGCCGATTAGTGAGGGGAGAGCCGTGGCACGTATATCCGGAAATCTTCCTGCGGTATGCTGAAAATGCCTGGAAGCTTTCTATGTTTTCCGGTGCGGAACTGTATGTTTCCCGTCCGGAAAACGTAGGGTTCTGCACCGGAAAACCTATGGTTTGCGTGCGGAAAACATAAAAAAACCGTTTGTCGGTTTGCATAAAACCGCCGAAAAATTTGTGTAATTCAAAATAAAAGCATACTTTTGCACCGCAATTAAGGATGGTTCCGTAGCTCAGCTGGATAGAGCAACGCCCTTCTAAGGCGTGGGTCCGCGTTCGAATCGCAGCGGAATCACTGAAAGCTTTACAAATTACAAGGATGGTTCCGTAGCTCAGCTGGATAGAGCAACGCGCTTCTAAGGCGTGGGTCCTGCGTTCGAATCGCAGCGGAATCACGGAAAATAAGAGAAAATCAAGCAGTGAAAATATCGTTGGTTTCTCTTTTTTCTTTTATAAATGTTTGTAAGTTTATAAAAAATGCATATATTTGCACCCCAATAAAACTACCGACCTTGTTTTTACAGACACAAACAGAACGAGCTTAAGCTAATAAACTTAATTGTCCAACAAAATCTTAAATCATCTATGAAAATAGAAAAGAGCTACTCAGCTGCTATTCCTTTGCTGATAAGTCAGGGAGGAAATGCGGCCTATGCCAACCTTCCGCGAGGAGCCAGTGCGTCCCGTGCAGTAGGTGTCGGCGCAAGCAAACAAAATCACAGTGAGTGGAACAAATCGTTGACGTCAACGGAGAACCTCTGGTAAGGGGTAAGCGTGCTGGAAAAGGGGTACCGGAAACGGTACGATTACCGACAGACGGAAACTTCACCATGTCAGCAGGCGAAGGGGTCACGCTTGAAATTTCTTACGGGATATCAGAACCTGACGGACGCCAAGGAAACACCGGGTGTTCTGGTCATGAAGGAAGATACCGAACAACTGGATGAAGTGGTGGTAACGGCATTGGGTATCAAGCGCTCACAGAAGGCTTTGAGCTACAATGTGCAGGAGGTGAAGAATGATGTGCTGACAAAGGTAAAGGATGCCAACTTCGTGAACAGCCTGAGCGGAAAAGTAGCCGGTGTGAGCATTCAGCGCAGTGCTTCAGCGGGTGGGTGGAGGTACCCGCGTCGTGATGCGTGGAAACAAGTCTATCAAGGAGACAACAACGTGCTGTATGTGATTGACGGTGTGCCCATGGCAATCAGGCCGATCGTACGTGCGACGGTACGGGCTTCGGCGCAGGACGCACGTCGAGTGAAGGTATTGCCAGCTTCAACCCTGAAGATATTGAAAGTCTGTCGGGTGCTGACAGTCCCTCGGCTGCTGCACTCTACGGAGCCAATGCGGCCAACGGTGTCATCCTGATTACCACGAAGAAAGTGCGCTGCCGGAAAAGGTGAATGTCAACGTGTCGTCATCGGCTGAATTCTCGAATCGCTTTCGTGCTGCCGCGCTTCCAGAACACCCATGGAAACGTGGGGAGGCTGCCTCGTGGGGAGAAAACTGCCGGTACCTTCTCTGTTATAATCCGCCGATTCTTCAATACCGGAACCACTTTACCAACTCTTTTAATCTGTCTGTGGAAATGACAAGAATCAGCGTATGTGTCCGTTCCGCGGGTCAATGCCAAGGGTAATGCCCAACAACAAATACCACCATACAATGCCATGAAAGGAAATACCACCAAGTTCTTCTAACGATAAGCTGACCATGGGGCTACAGTATTGCAGTCGTGGACACCGGGCGACTTCAGTATGGCTGTGCAGAACCCTTACTGGGTGGCTTACCGCAATTTGCGTCCTGAGGTGAAAGACCGCTACATGCTGTATGCATCGTTGAAATATGAAATTACCGATTACCTGAACGTGAGTGCACGAGGCCGTCTGGATAATACCTACACGGAGAATGAAGACAAGCGTTATGCCTCTACGCACGGTACGTTTGCCAAGCCGCTGGGACTATGCTTATTCGAATGAGACTTTCCGCCAGAAATATGCAGAACATTATGGCCAACCTTTCGGAAACCTTTTTGCCGGAGACTTTTATGCCAATGTCAACGGGTGCTTTCGATACGCGTCCCGCTGACCTTCGCGGGCGATCTCGACCACGAGACGGACCTTGGCCCACTGTTCCTCCTCGGTCATGATGTTGCAGCTTCACTCGGTCGAGGAGAAGCCGCACTGCGAGAGAGAGACAGAGACTGTACGAGCGGAACGTACTTCGCTGCTTCGGCGTGCGGGTGACGGCCTCCTTGTCCTCAGAGTTCGGGGAACTTGGGTGACGGAGCCGGAGACGACCGTCTGCGGTCCTTGATGAAGCGCAGCAGCTCAATCCCCCAGGCTCGCTGTGTCGTACTCGGGAAGAAGCCGTCGACGAGGGCAGTTCGCGAAAGAGGATCTCGGCGATGGGTTCGTAGCCGCCGGAGGAGAACACGATGGGCAGAGTTGCCGCGGCAGATGTGCATCGTGAGCGTCGGTCGGCGGGCTTGGCGGCGATAGTCTGTTGAGGACATGACGTAGCTGGGGCCACGAAAGTCACGACGTCGTGCCGCGGGCGGCGTAGGCGGCGCGCTTTCAGCGGAGTTTCAGCACTCGCCCCAGCTCGTGTCAGTCGAGCTGCAGGCGGCAGCCGCGCTCGTAGAGCGCCAGCATGGCGTCGGTCCAGGTTTGTGCGTGAGGTCAGTCGAGAAAGAAGCTCCTGCGTTGTCGCTTGTA
>VOFC01005624.1_pt1 | contig 27760 bp, 53 predicted proteins | sample 5384161 | NCBI WGS metagenome assembly VOFC01 (sample SAMN12384722, study PRJNA508395) | human gut metagenome | isolation source: healthy gut B | host: Homo sapiens | reverse complement strand
GGTTTTGAGGCTTCTGATTTTACAGAGCCAGATATTTTATCATTCTGTGCAAGCTTTAATGCTTCCTCGGCAGCTTTGGCACGATCCAACTGTGCCTGATAATTTGCCAGTTCTCCGGAAGTGGATGAAATCTTTGAATTCAGTTCATCACGTTTGCTTGTCAATGTTTCCTGAAGTCCGGAAAGTTTGCTTTGCTGTTCTTCCAGATCTTTCTGTTTCTTTTCTACATTAGCACGAACCTGCTGTAATTCTTCCAGCATAGAGCGGTCATACTTACTGATAGTTGCAACATATTCAGCTTTATTCAGAAAATCTCCCATATTTTCGGAAGTGAGCAGAATCTGAACCAGAGATGCTCCGCCGCCTTCATACATGAATTTGATACGATCTTTCATGGAATCATACTGAGCTTCCTCATCAAGCTGAGCAGAAGCTAGATCCAGTTTTGATTTTTCTACTTTGGCAGCCAGATCCTCTACCTGACTGGAAGCAGTGTCCAGCTCTTTACTTAAATAATATAACTGTCTGTTTAAATCGTTTAACTCACCTTTGAGATCAGAGGTGGTATTTTCCAATTCATCTGTCGAAGGTGCTGAATATACCGGAGTACTAACATAAGCAATTGTTACGGTGCAGATGGTAATTGCCAAAGCCGATCGTAATGCTCGTTTCTTTTTCATACTTATCATAAACATATCCTTTCCCTTTTCGCGAATGCTTATCTATTATACAACAAAATTCATTATAAAACAAATTTTAGGTTTCTTTTTTCGCAGGTTAAAGATATATTAAACTTTATGTAAACTAATTCGGAAAAGGTTTACAGAGGAAAGAATTATGTATAAAATAAATAGGTAGAATGTCTGAATAAGAGAGGAATATATATAATATGAAAAAATACGAAGAAGAAAATTATAAATTGGAAAATATCAGTGAGCAGATCTATCCGTGGATAAAAGCAGAGCTTACGGATTCCCAGGCTTTGAATGGAAAGCATTTTTCGGAAGAAGATGCACCTGTAATTGGGTTCCTTGGGGATCTGAACGTAGTGTTTGCAATTAAAAGAGGGGAAGATATATATGAGATCTTAAAGGATAACATGCTTCCGCCTGAATGTGATATCATAAAACTGTATCATAAAGCTTGTGAAAATCTGAACAGAGATGTAGAATTTGTAATTGCGAATACCTGGTATGGGGGATATGGGATCGTAGCAGACGGACATCATGAGGCAAGTTCCGTGTGCTTTAAGCATATCTGGCAGGTCTGCGCAGACAAGTTGAAGGATGATTTGATCATCATGATTCCGAGAAAAGATACAGTGTTGTTTGCTCCGGCCGGAAATAAAGATATCGTTGAAAAATGATCGATCACGGAGAAAAGGCATATGAACAGGGAGAGAATAAGATCAGTAAGAAACTTCTTATGTTTTTAAGAGAAGGAAAGGAATTAATTACATATGAAAATTAAAACCAGAATGATTGGAATGGATCTGGATGGAACACTTTTAAAATCTGACAAAGAGTTGACACAATATACGAAAGATGTGTTGAAAAGAGCGATTGAACAGGGAATTATTGTGATGCCGGCGACGGAAGACCTATTACGGGAGTGCCAAAGGAATTGCTGGAATTCCCGGGCATACGTTATGCGGTTACTGCGAACGGCGGAAGAGTTATAGATCTTGAGAAGAATGAAGCAATTGTAGAGGAACTGCTTCCACATGATATTGCAGAAGTAATGATGGACGTATTCGAACATTATGATACATTTCAGGGAGATTTATTTTGATGGCGTAGGCTATGCCTCGCGGGAAGCACTGGAACATATTGGTAAATATCTGAGTGTTCCGGTAATGGCGAATTATATTATGTCTACACGTGTGGCAGTGGATGATGTGAGAGTCAAATTTGATGAGACGAAACTTCCTGTAGATAAGATCCAGGCGTTATTTACTTCTGTGGAAGATCGTGATGCGGCCAGAAAAGAGATCGAAGATGTTCCGGGAATTGAGATCACGGGAGCGCTTCCGATGAATCTGGAGATTAATGCAGCAGGAGTGAACAAAGGGAAAAGCAATGATCGAACTTGGAAAGCTTCTTGGAATTCCAAGAGAAGAAATCATGGCGTTCGGAGATGGCAACAATGATCTGAAGATGCTGAAAGAAGTAGGAACAGGTGTGGCAATGGAAAATGCCATTCCTTCCGTAAAAGAAGCAGCAGATTATGTGACATTATCCAATGACGAAGAGGGCGTTGCGAAATTTATAGAAAAATATGTGCTGGATTAAGGAAAGGAGCGCAACATGTTAGATATTATCAAGGTTATAATTTTAGGAATTGTAGAGGGAATCACAGAGTGGCTTCCTGTCAGCAGTACCGGACATCTGATTCTGGTTGGAAATGTGCTGAAACCAAGTATGAGTGATGCATTTATGGAGATGTTTGATGTGGTTATCCAGTTAGGTGCGATCATGGCAGTTGTAGTACTGTATTTTCATAAGTTGAACCCGTTTTCACCAAGAAAGAGCCACAAGCAGAAGATGCTGACCTGGCAGATGTGGATCAAGGTACTGATCGCATCGGTACCTGCAGGAATCGTAGGAGTTCTGTTCAATGATATTCTGGATGAGATCTTCTATAAACCGATTCCGGTAGCAGTGATGCTGATCGTGTATGGTATCTTATTTATCGTTGTAGAAAATCATAATGCAGGCAAAAAACCTTCTGTGACAAGAATCTCCCAGTTAAGTGTACAGATGTTATTATGGATCGGTTTCTTCCAGATGCTTGCGCTGATACCGGGAACATCAAGATCAGGAGCTACGATTGTCGGAGCACTGCTGATCGGAGTATCCAGAGAAGTGGCAGCTGAGTTCACATTTTTCCTGGCAATTCCGGCAATGTTTGGTGCCAGTCTTTTGAAACTGATCAAATTCGGTTTCCATTTTACAGGCGCAGAATTTGGTCTTCTGATGCTTGGATGTATCGTGTCTTTTGGATTATCGGTTATTGCGATCAAGTTCCTTATGGGATATATCAAACAGCATGATTTCAAAGTATTTGGATATTATCGTATCGTTTTGGGCGGTCTGATCATTGTATGGACTATTATTCAGACTGTAATTGCATAGAAATGTATAAAGAAAATGGGTGGATGTTTTGCGAATATGTGGAATTATCCACTTGTTTTTGATTAAAACATGATAATATATTAAGTATATATGTATTTTTATACAGTGTGTCAAAAGAATGGAGGAAAAGATTATGAAATTAAAGAAACTTATCAGTGTAATGTTGATTGGTGCATGTGTATGTTCTATGGCAGCATGCGGATCTAAAAAAGAAGAAAAGAAAATTGAAAGTGCAGATGATCTTAAGGATGCAAAGATTGGTGTTCAGACAGGTACAACAGGCGATATCTACTGTTCTGATGATTTCGGTGATGATCATGTAGAGCGTTTTAATAAAGGTGCAGGATGCAGTACAGGCACTGGTAAAAGGAAAGATCAATGCAGTTGTTATTGATAACGAGCCTGCAAAAGCATTTGTAGATGCAAATGACGGACTGAAGATTCTTGAGACACCTTATGTAGAAGAAGATTATGCAATGTGCTTTAAAAAGGGCAACACAGAACTGGAAGACAAATTCAATGCAGCAATCAAAGAACTGAAAGAAGATGGAACATTTGACAAGATCATCGGATATTATATCGATGGAACAGAAGATAAAGGATATGAGTCTCCGGCAGATGTCGATCGTTCCAATGGCAAACTTGTAATGGCAACAAATGCTGCATTTGAGCCATATGAATATTATGAGAATGACAAGATCGTTGGTGTTGATGTAGACTTTGCACAGGCAATCGCAGATAAGCTCGGTATGGAACTTACTGTAAATGATATGGAATTTGATTCTATCATCGCAGCAGTAGACAGTGGAAAAGCTGATTTTGGTGCAGCAGGTATGACAGTTACAGATGAAAGAAAACACAGGTAGATTTCTCAGATTCATATTACACAGGAAAACAGATGATTATTGTAAAAAAATAATCCAGAAAAGAATAGGATGAGAACATGCAGGAATTAAAAAGTAGTTTTATTTCGAATTTTATAGATGATAACCGCTGGAGATATATTGTAGATGGTTTGAAAATCACTTTGATGGTTACTGTATTTGCAGTATTGATTGGTGTCCTTTTTGGATTTTTGATCGCAATTGTCCGTACAACACATGATAAGACCGGCAAATTAAAGATTCTGAATGCAATCTGTAAAGTTTATCTGACGGTGATCCGTGGAACACCAGTTGTTGTACAGCTGATGATCATTTACTTTATTATATTTGGAAGTGTTGATATCAGCAAGGTTGTCGTTGCGATCGTAGCATTTGGTATTAACTCGGGTGCATATGTTGCCGAGATATTCCGTTCTGGTATTATGTCTATCGATAACGGACAGTTTGAAGCAGGGCGAAGCCTTGGATTTAACTATGCACAGACGATGATGTATATTGTTATGCCACAGGCATTTAAGAATGTACTCCCGACACTTTGTAATGAATTTATCTCTCTGTTAAAGGAAACTTCTGTATCCGGTTATATCGCATTACAGGATCTGACTAAAGGGCGGGGATATCATTCGAAGCCGTACATATGATGCATTTATGCCGTTGATCGCCGTTGCACTGATCTATCTGGCAATGGTAATGATATTTACCAAGCTTGTCAGCTTACTGGAGAGGAGGTTGAGAAACAGTGACCACTAAGAAAGATGATGTGCTGATCAAAGTAGAAGGTCTGCACAAGATATACGGAGATTTTCATGCACTGAATGGAATCAATGAAGAGATTCACAAGGGAGAAGTGGTTGTTGTCGTAGGACCATCCGGTTCCGGTAAGTCAACGTTCCTGCGTTCTCTGAATCTTCTTGAGGTTCCGGATCAGGGTCATATCTATTTTGAAGGTGTGGATATTACAGACAAAGATGTAGATATTGACAAACATCGTCAGAAGATGGGAATGGTGTTCCAGCACTTTAATCTTTTCCCACATAAGACGATTCTTGAAAATATCACACTTGCTCCGATCAAGCTTCTTGGAAAGAGTAAGGAAGAGGCAGATAAAAAGAGCAATGGAACTTCTGGAAAGAGTAGGACTTGCCGAAAAGGCAGATTCTTATCCATCCCAGTTATCCGGCGGTCAGAAGCAGAGAATCGCGATTGTCCGTTCCCTGGCAATGGATCCGGATGTGATCCTGTTTGATGAACCGACATCGGCACTCGATCCGGAGATGGTAGGAGAAGTTCTGGAGCTGATGAAACAGCTTGCAAGAGAAGGCATGACGATGGTTGTGGTAACACACGAGATGGGATTTGCCAAGGAAGTTGGTTCCAGGGTTATCTTTATAGATTCCGGACAGATCAAAAGAACAGGCAAAACCAGATGAATTTTTTGACCATCCAAAGGATCCTCGTCTTGCAGGAATTTTTATCAAAGATTTTATAATACAGAATGGAAAAAAAAATATATAATGTAAATGCTTTCTTTGCTATGCAGTAAAAAAACATATTATTTCATTTTATGTTTTATGATGTTATAACAAAATTTCTTAAGGTTATACTTTTACAACAACTGTCCCGTTCGATCAGGTGGTGAGGAACAATGATCTTGGTTGCAAGGAGATTTGGATTTTCTATGTGGTTGATGATCTGGGAGGCGGCTTCACTTCCGAGTTGGCCTGCTCCGATGTCGATTGATGTTAACTGTGGTGAGGTCAGTCTTGCGAACAAAGAGTTATTGAAGGAGATGATCGACAGATCTTCCGGGATTGCAAGATGGTTTTCCAGACAGACTCTTTCTAAAGAGACGGCAAGGATATCGTCGCTGACCAGGATTGCTGTCGGGCGGTCTTTCTGCATAAGGAGCCCGCGTATGGCTTCTTCGTTATTCTCTGATACATTCTTTACTTCCACGCAATATTCCGGACGAACCGGGAAGTTGGTGGCTTGCAAGCGCAAGCTGGTAACCGGCTTTGCGATCGGCAGAGAACATCAGGGACTGTCGGAACCAAGGTAGGCAATCCGGCGGTGTCCAAGCTGATAAAGATATTCAGCCGCTTCTCTTCCGGCAAGCAGGTTATCATTATCAATATAGATAGTCTGATTGGTATACTGTGTTGCTTTTCCAATCAGAATATATAAAAGACCTTCGTTAAAAAGGTAATCGATGACGGGATCTTCTTTCTTGGAATACAGTACGATGAAGCCGTCCACCTTACCACTTCTGGACATGGAGCGTACGGCGTCGAGGATCTCAGCTTCATCCTGTCCGGTTACAATTGTCGTCATATACTGCCTGCCGTTACAATAATGGCTGATTCCCTGACTGCCTCCAGATAGAAGGAGTTCTCGTAGACTTCTTTTGCGGAAGCGGGGAGAATAATGCCAATGGTACGCGAATTCTGAGAGGCAAGATTGCTTGCCTGGAAATTCGGCTCATACCCCAGTTCCGCCATAGCCTTTCTGACACGTTCTTTTTGTCTCTTCGCTGATAGAAGGATTATTTTTGCAGGTTCTGGATACGGTGGAAGGAGGGATACACCTGCCAGCGCAGCCACATCTTTAATTGTTACTGCCATGTAAAGTAACCTCCGTTAGAGTTATATTTTCGTAGCTTTTTATCATTTTTCTTATATTTTACAGCAAACAAATCAATATTGCAATTGAATTGCGGAAATACAATGCAAACGTATGCATTGGCGCAGTGGAAAATTGCACAAAAAAGGCACGATTAAATTGTGGAAAAGGTAGAATTAAGTTCCGTAATCGAAATATAGATTGAAAACTATGCAAAACTTGACTATAATTAACGCAAACGGTTGCATAAATAAATGTAATAAGAAAAACATGAGGAGGTTTCGTTGGGGAACGAGAATAAGGGTAAAAATATACCAAAGTAATTCTTGCACCGTTAACCGGAAAGGCAGTGCCGTTAAGTGAAGTCCCGGATTCGGTATTTTCTGAGAAAGTCTTAGGTGACGGAGTCGCAATTATTCCGGCAGACGGTAAGATTGTAAGCCCGGTAGACGGAGAGATATCAACAGTGGCAGAAACGCGGTATCTATTATGAATGGACCTGGATCAGCGCCAAGACCGGCTATGGAAAATACGATGAAGGGAATGGCGTTGCTCAGTAAGAAACCAATCGCACAGGTGCAGCAGTTTCTGACCAGTAAGACGGATGATTATGAGAACTGGAAGAGACGTATCCTCGGTATACAGCCGGAAAGGAAGCAGTGGCTGGTTCTTTACCATTCATATGGGATGGTGGAATGATGAGGAAGAACCATTTGTTGATCAGTGGAAATGTATACAGGAGACATTGAAAGATCCAAAAATACCGGGAAGGGAACTATCTGGCTGATGGGATTTTAACAGTCAGGATGATGTCCGCACTTCGAACGTTATCTGTAACGGAAAGAATGCACCCACCGGTCGTATCGGATCATTACGGAGTTATGATAACGGTATAACAGATCGGATAATGAAAGATAAAATCAAAACAAAATAAATAAAAAAGAAGAGGGAAAGAAAGATGAGCGAGAGAGCAGCAGGCATACTCATGCCGATCAGCAGCCTTTCATCGGAATACGGAATCGGCTGTTTTTCAAAGAGTGCATATGAATTTGTGGACTGGCTGAAAAAAGCAGGTCAGAGTTACTGGCAGATCCTGCCACTTGGTCCTACAAGTTACGGGGATTCCCCGTATCAGTCATTTTCAACATTCGCAGGAAACCCATATTTCATCAGTCTGGAGGCACTGGTGGAAGAAGGGGTTCTGACAAAGGCGGAATGTGAGGCCGTAGACTGGGGAAAAGTAAAAGGGAGTATTGATTATAAAAAGATTTACGAAGGGCGTTACCCGCTTCTTCGAAAAGCTTACGAAAGAAGTAAGGTACATGAGAATGCAGAATATCAGAAGTTCGTAGCAGAGAACAGCTGGTGGCTGTCAGATTATGCTCTGTTTATGGCAGTAAAAGACAGATTTGACGGTGTGGAATGGAAGTTGTGGGCAGATGATATCAAGCTGCGCTGGGGGACCTGCCATGGATTATTATCGTGAAGAACTCTATTTTGATATTGAATTCCAGCAGTATATGCAGTTTAAGTTCTATGAGCAGTGGATGAAACTAAAATCCTATGCCAACAAAAAAGGCATTCAGATCATCGGTGATATCCCGATCTATGTTGCCATGGACAGCGCGGATGCATGGGCCCATCCGGAATTATTCCAGCTGGATGAGGAAAATGTACCTCTGGCAGTGGCAGGATGCCCTCCGGATGGATTTTCTGCAACAGGACAGTTATGGGGAAATCCACTGTACCGCTGGGGATATCATAAGGAAACCGGCTATCAGTGGTGGATATCTCGTCTGGCTTATGTATTCCGCCTGTATGATGTGGTAAGAATCGATCATTTCCGTGGATTTGATGAGTATTTCTCTATTCCATACGGGGCAGAGACGGCGGTAGACGGACACTGGGAAAAGGGACCGGGCATTGACCTGTTCCGGAAAGTAAGAGAAACACTGGGTGAAAAACCAGTTATCGCAGAAGACCTTGGATATGTTACGGACAGTGTACGTGATCTGGTAAGAGACAGCGGATTCCCGGGTATGAAGGTGCTGGAATTTGCGTTTGATTCCCGGGATTCGGGCTGTGCCAATGACTATCTACCGCACAATTATCCGGTGAACAGTGTTGCTTATACAGGAACACATGACAATGAGACACTTGCTGGCTGGTGGGGAAGCATCAGTAAGGATGAGCAGAAGCTGACCCGCGAATATCTCTGTGATACCTATACACCGGAGGCGGAACTGAATAAGCCTCTGATCAGTCTGATCATGAGAAGCGCAGCAAAATGGTGCGTGATCCCGATGCAAGATTATCTGGGTCTTGATAACAAGTGCCGTATGAATACACCGTCAACTGTCGGAACGAACTGGAAATGGAGAATCCGCAAGAACCAGTTATCTGTGAAATTACAGAAAGAGATCCATGCGGTGACATTGCGTTATGGAAGAATGAACTGGACGGAAGAAGTTGAAGAAGCAGCAGAAGCAGAAAAAATAGAATATCCTGTCTGGGAGCAGAATAAAAATGGCAGATATCATTTGGGGATATCTGCCATTTTGCCCTTATAAGAAAAATTTTGTATGTTCTCTTCAAACTAGATAGGAAGTTCCAGATAAATATCTTTTCCTTCTTTGATAGAGATGACTACTTTACCATGCTTAATTGTAGTAACAGCACCCTGAACGCTTGCAGGAGGTGCAGCCTCAGCAGGAACTTCCTCTTTGGCAGGAGCCTCTTCTGCTGCTAATTCATCATCAGTCTTGAATCCTTCTACATTGTCTGCTGTCAGTGGACAGAGAGAATCACTTGTTTTTGTTAATTTTGCTCCCAGAACCTGTCCGATCTTCAGACATCCATCAAGATTTAAAAGACCTGAATCTACTAATTCATCGAAGATTGCCGGATCCTCTAAGTTTGCTGGTTCAATTGTAATTCCGCCTTCTGCTCTACAACATAATACGGCAGGATCGTTAGCATGAGCTTTCGCTGTTTCCGCTGTAATTGACATACCGAATACCTCCTAAATATTCATATTTATTTTCTATGAATAGTATAGGCTTTTCTAAATGAATTTTTTCCAATTGGTATTTTCTATAAGGATAAAATGAAATAGAAAATACCTATAATAATAGAAAAAAATGAAAGGATTCAATAGAATATGACATATAGAAAATGCCTATAAGTACATGAGAATAACCAATTGGTAATTTAAAGAAAACAGGGGATATAATAAATTCAAACGATAATATTGTTAGTGGCAAGGATCAGCCACATTCCTTTAAAAGCCCTTTTCCTGAAAGTGTCTTCCCCAAGACGACATTTCCAGGAAAAGGGCTTTGACGTTGTATAGAGAGATAAGTTATAATAAACCATATGTTCGGAAATAAAATAAGTGAGGAAACAATAGAAAAGGCACTTGTTTCCCAAATGGACAATGGAGAAACAGATGGAACATAAAGTAGTGAAAAAAAAAGAAGTGAAAGTCGAAGAAGCAAAATCAAAAAAGACAGAGAACTGCAGGAAGCGAAGATGTCCTCAGAGGCAGAGCTTAGAAATATTGTAAAGCCGTTGGTGAACTGGTATCGGGAGAATAAACGGGATCTGCCGTGGCGCCATAATCCGGATGCATACAGGGTATGGGTATCCGAGATCATGCTGCAGCAGACACGGGTAGAAGCAGTAAAAGGATATTATGACCGGTTCTTAAAAGCACTTCCGACAGTGAAAGATCTTGCAGAAGCAGAAGAAGACAAACTGCTGAAACTGTGGGAAGGATTAGGATATTATAATCGTGTACGAAATATGCAGAAAGCGGCACAGCAGATCATGGTTGATCATGCGGGAAGGTTTCCGGATACTTATGAAGAAATATTGCAATTGAAGGGAATTGGCAATTACACGGCGGGGGCGATCAGTGCATTTGCCTATGGAATCCCGAAAAACCGGCAGTGGATGGCAATGTGCTCAGGGTGATTTCCAGGATCACCGGAAGTTATGAAGATATCATGAAGCAGAGTGTCCGCAAGAAGATTGAAAACACACTGGAACAGGTGATACCTACAGATGCCGCCAGCGATTTTAACCAAGGACTGATCGAGCTGGGAGCAATCGTGTGTGTGCCGAACGGAGAACCGAAATGTGAGGAATGTCCGGTAGGAGTATTGTATTGCACATGCAGAGAATCTGACAGCAGAGATACCGGTAAAGAAGAAAGCAAAGGCCAGAAAGATCGAAGAAAGAACTGTACTGATCTTCAAAGACGGTAAACAGATTGCAATCCGAAAACGTCCGGCAAAAGGATTGCTGGCCGGATTATATGAATTTCCCGAATCTGGAAGGAAAATTTTCAATGGCTGAAGTTACGGAATACAGCAAGAAGATTGGTCTGATGCCGGTCCGCATACAGGAACTTCCGGAGGCGAAACATATCTTCAGTCATATCGAATTTCGGATAGCATAATATACAAAAAAATTGCCAATAGCTCGAGTCATTTCTATATTCATGTTACGTCGGCTGCTGAGAAAACTTCGGCGCTTTTTTATCCGCTGTCACATACACGAATGGATAAATAATACATGCCATCGTAACAGCTGCAATCACGTCCGTCACGGAATGCTGTTTTAAGAACATTGTAGACAGGATAATGAGCACTGCCAGAATATAGGCACTGATCTGGATCCATCTGTGCTTTTTTAAGATCATTACTGTGTGAAATAGCAATACTGACACCGATGGAATTAAATACGTGGATACTAGGAAGCACGTTCGTCGGTGTGTCTGTCTTGTACAGGACTTTTACCATATCTGTAAATACATTATCACGTGGAAATACAGTTGGTCTCAAATTTAATGCATTTGGAAAACCGTGCATATGATTAGGAAAATCGTCATACCTGAAAATAAAAAAGCACATAGTCTGTAAAATCCCCATTTATCCTTAATAAGGAAATAAGCTACCGTTACGGCAATGAATACAAACCACAACAAATACGGCACGATAAAATATTCAATAAACGGAATATGATTGTCGATTGGGGAATGTATCATGTAATGACGTACATTCGTGCGCTTCTCCAGATAAACAAACCATGGCATATAGATCAGAAAGTATGATAATACCCATGCATGACGGTACTTCTTCAAAAAAACTCTTTGCTTTATCAATGGCTTTCATATGAACTACCCCTTTTTCAAAGCCTTTGTTATTATCTTATCTCGTTTCAAAGCGCATTATAACATGAAAAAAATGAATCAACAATAAAGTTCATGGAATATTAACATTTTTACAAAGTTAATAGTAAGTTTCTTTTTCTCGAATATCTGCATATCATAATGCCGTTTTCCCTTTTTTAAAGCATCAGGTGTCCGCAGAGTCCACACAGCAACCGGAAGATGCAGAATGTGCTTTAAAAACCATACGTCAAACATCGGAAGGTCTGCAAGCTTATACGAAATAAAATCCGTCCTGCCGAGTACATGACCAAGCAGATGCTTTACAAAAAGGTCAGGATCCATGGCTTCGGAAGATGGTCGGCAGTCAGGTTGGAAGAAAGCTGACCTCTTAAGACATGGGGTACATGACGGCGGAACCACCAGATACCAAGTGTGTTGAAAGACTGTACCATATAAGGACCGTTATAATTTTAAGAATCTCCCAGGTCTTTTCACAGATGCCAAGAGAAGACTTTGGAATCTTCAGTTCGATCAGAAGCGGAACCTGGCCGCCCACCAGGGATAGTACATCGGTGAAAAGTGGGATAGTCTCATTCGTATTCTGTAACCGGCAGCTTTGTAATTCTTTTTAAAGGGAGTGATTCAATGGTTTCCGGTCGTCCACAGATACGAGACAGGTCGTCATCATGGAATACGACAAGTTTTCCGTCGCTTGTCAGATGGACATCCAGTTCGATCCCATATCCATGGGAGATAGCGGCACGGAAAGAAGGTATGGAATTTTCGGGAATCCCTTTTTCAATACAATGATATCCACGATGGGCGAACATCGTGTGAAGAAATGGACGGATCTGTCGTTTTCTGGACAGTCTCGGCCAGATCAGATAAAAAGTAAAATAATATAAAAATACAATAATTCCGGTAATCAGTAAACGCATAAAAGAACCTCCCCGTGAACAATATGATTAACAAGGTGTAATAATACGTAACTTTTCTTTCTCCAGATGTACGTGGATGTCAGATTGTAAAAAGACGGGCTCGCCGTCTGTATGTACAGGCAGTGGGTGATCGCTTATGACAGTCACTTCTGTGCAGGTATCAAGATGGATTCCATGGAAACGTGTGTGCCATCCTTTGAAGGCCGTTGGCAGCAGACAAAGAACTTTAAGTCTCGGTAATTCTGCTACGGTAATGATATCTAACCTGTCATCTGTACCACTGGCAGCAGGACAGAAGTTAAAACCGCCACCTTCATATTTCAGATTCATAACAGCTGTGAAATATACTTTTTCATATGTTTTTGTCTCGCCATTTTCGGTTGTGACCGTCATAGTGACTGGTTTTAATGTGAACAGTTTATGAAGGGCAACACCAAGATATGTAAGCTTTCCGAGCTTCAGCCGGTTGAGGAAAGCCTTAAGCGGTGTGACCATCACCTGATGGCAGACTGCAGCATCGAAGCCAATTCCGGTACTTACAGCGAATCTTCGGTGCTTATTCTCGTAATCAAGTACACCTACATTCATGGCGGTGTAATGCGTTGGGGCAAGAATCTGCTCCAGGGCACCGTGAATATCCGTTGGAAGACCAAGGCCTCTGGCAAAGTCATTGCCGGATCCAAGCGGAATATATCCGAGTGTTACCTTATCGAGATATGCGATTCCGTCGATCACTTCATTCAAAGTACCATCGCCTCCCAGTACAACGATCGTATGGGATGCGCTATCGGAGGTAAGATCATGAACCAGTCTGGTAGCATGATGTTGGTACTTAGTAAATAAAACTTTATATTCAATTTCTTTTTCCTGTAAGATCTTCTCAATCTGTTTCCAGAGAAGAATCCCTCTGCCGGATCTGGCATTAGGATTGGCTATAAAATGTGTACATACCGCATTCATCCTTTGTAAGTTTTTGAAATTCGATAAAGTATCTATATGTAATGATCTGTTAGAATAATCCGTTCAGATAAGTAGTAAGGGGTCGGCGCATATTACCCTCAAAATCAGCATCGCCACTCTTTAAACACCACTCAAATACATTTCCGATTACGATCATACGGATGTCGGTTGTGATATCCTCAAGGTCTGCCGACGGGGAAATGATTCCGGATTCGATCACACGCTTCAGATAATCGTGAACGGTGATGATCGGATATGGTCTTTCCGTACGGATCAAAGGGTTCAGGGACTGATTCTTAGGTGTATAATAATTGGCCATGAATTCCAACTCCGAGCTCTTCGCAGTAGTGAACATAATTTAAATAAACTGAGATGATTGCTTCTTTTGTCTCAGCAGCACTGGACGGAAGTTCAAGAAGATCCGGATCCATACTTGGCTGTTCTTCTAATATAATAAGAAAGAAGATCATCTTTCGTCTTAAAATGGTGATAAAAACTTCCGTTGGAAACGCCTGCTTCTTCGCAGATATTTTTGATTGACAGTTGTTCATAGCCCTGCTTTTGCAGAATCCGTTTGGCTGCCTGAAAGATCTTGGCGCGTGTTTCTCTGGATTTGATTTGTTGTTTTGAGAGTCCCTGTGTTTCCTGATTCATAAGTAAAAGCCCCTTTGAGTATTTATATTTTCTAATAAGTTCAAGCAGTTTCAGTATAACATAGAGAAAATGTATTTTCAAGAAAACAGAGTGAACTCTGTATTGCCGGCGGCATTGCATACGGAAGTGAATTCAGTTATAATTATCCGCGTAATAAAGAAGAGAAAAATCTTCGAAATACAGCAAGAAAGGGACAGACAAAACATATGGATATTAATCAGGTGATTACCGGAGAACTTGGTGTCAAGAGATGGCAGGTAGATGCTGCGGTAAAATTAATTGATGAAGGCAATACGATTCCGTTTATCGCAAGATATAGAAAAGAAGTTACAGGAACATTGGACGATGCTCAACTGCGGACACTGCATGAAAGACTGATGTACCTGCGTAATCTGGAAGAAAAGAAAGAACAGGTTCTGGCAAGTATTGAAGAACAGGGAAAGTTACCGAAGAACTGAAAAAGCAGATCCTGGCAGCAGAGACAATGGTAGTGGTAGAAGATCTTTACCGTCCATACCGTCCGAAAACGCCGGACACGTGCCATGATTGCAAAAGAGAAGGACTGGAACCGCTTGCAGCAGTCTTATCACACTTCAGAAAGCGGAGAAACCGATAGAAGTGTATGCAGAAGAATATGTGAATCCGGAGAAAGAAGTAAAATTCCGTAAAAGAAGCAATTGATGGAGCAAAAGATATCATCGCCGAATCGGTATCGGATGAAGCAGATTACAGAATCTGGATCCGTAAAGCAACCGTACAGCACGGAAAAGTAATTTCACAGGCAAAAGACGAAAAAAAGCAGAGTCGGTATACGAGATGTATTATGATTTTGAAGAAGGGTAAACAAACTTGCAGGACACAGAGTACTTGCATTGAACCGTGGAGAAAAAGAAAAGTTCCTTACAGTAAAGATTGAAGCACCGCAGGATGACATCTTAAGATATTGGAAAAGAAGATGATCCACAGTGATAACCCGCATACCACACCGATTTTAAAAAGAAGTAGCAGAAGACAGCTATAAGCGTCTGATCGCACCTGCGAATTGAGCGTGAGATCCGAAGCGACCTGACAGAGAAGGCAGAAGACAGGGCAATCAGCGTATTCAAGAAGAATCTGCATCAGCTTCTGATGCAGCCGCCAATCGTAGGACAGACTGTACTTGGATGGGATCCAGCATTCCGTACCGGATGTAAACTTGCAGTTGTAGATCCGACCGGTAAAGTGATCGGAACGACAGTGATCTACCGACAGCGCCGACGACACCGAAGAAAAAATCCAGGCGTCCAAAGACCTGCTGAAAAAGATTATTGCAAAATATAACATTACATTGATCTCCGTAGGAAATGGTACCGCATCCAGAGAATCTGAGCAGTTCATTGTAGAACTGTTAAAAGAGATCCCGCAGAAAGTGCAATATGTAATCGTAAATGAAGCGGGGGCATCCGTGTATTCTGCAAGTAAACTCGCATCAGAAGAATTTCCGAAATTTGATGTGGGACAGAGAAGTGCGACGTCTATTGCAAGAAGACTGCAGGATCCGCTGGCAGAGCTTGTAAAGATTGATCCGAAATCCATTGGTGTCGGACAGTATCAGCATGATATGAACCAGAAGAAATTAAGCGAAGCCTTTATCCGGAGTTGTCGAAGATTGTGTAAATAAAGTCGGAGTTGACCTGAATACAGCATCCGCACCGTTACTTTCTTATATTTCAGGTATTTCCGGTGCGATTGCTAAGAGCATTGTGGCATACAGAGAAGAAAACGGGAGATTCACAGACAGAAAACAGCTTCTGAAAGGTTGCAAAGCTTGGACCAAAGGCGTTCTGAACAATGTGCCGGATTCATGAGAATACAGAACGGTACGAATCCGTTAGACGGAACCAGTGTACATCCGGAGTCTTATGAAGCTGCAGAAAAACTGCTGAAGAAACAGGGATTTTCAAAGACATCAGCGGAGGAAAGCTTACCGGACTTTCTCTTACGATCAAAGACTATGCAAGACTTGCAAAAGAACTGGAGATCGGAGAGATCACCCTCCGGGATATTGTGAAAGAACTGGAAAAACCGGGACGTGACCCGCGTGACGAAATGCCGAAACCGATCTTAAGAACAGATGTCTTAGATATGAAAGACTTAAAGGAAGGCATGATCCTTAAAAGGAACCGTGCGAAACGTTATTGATTTTGGTGTATTTGTCGATATTGGAGTGCACCAGGACGGACTGGTACACATTTCCGAGATCACGGATAAGAAATTCATCAAGCATCCGCTGGAAGTGGTAAGCGTTGGCGATATCGTGGATGTAAAAGTGATGAGCGTGGATCTTAAGAAGAAGAGGATCCAGCTTACGATGAAAGGAATTTCATAATCTGGAAAATGAAGAAAGAGAATCCACATTATTAATATAAAAATGTGGAAAACATGAGTTTTTACAGGCAGTTATATGGGGATAACGTCTGTAACGGGTTATATGTATAATCGCAAAATAAAATACGGAGAGATGGATGGGACATGAAAAAAAAGTTGGGGAAAAACTAATCAAAACCATTCTGGGAGTGCTGGTCGGCAATCTTGTATTGTCGTTTGCTGTGGCAGCGTTTATCGTGCCGAATGGGATCATTATGGGAGGTGCGACTGGTATCGGTCTTACGATCAGCCATTATTTTCCGGTGAACCTGTCGCTGATCATTTTGGCAATCAATGCGGTGCTGTTCGTTCTCGGTGCAGTATTTCTGGGAAAGAAGTTTGCATTGACAACGATCATCAGTTCTTTTATTTATCCAATATTCCTGTCGATGGTACAGTCCATTCCGGGAATAGACAAAGTGACGGAGAATAATGCTATGCTTGCGGCATTATATGGAGGGTTCTCCTTGGAATCGGTATCGGACTGGTGGTAAGAGTAGGTGCTTCTACCGGTGGAACCGATATACTGGCACTTGTGTTACATAAATGGTTTCATGTCCCGGTAGCGGTATTCTTGTATATCGTAGATTTTTTCGGTGCTGGGACTTCAGATGTTGTTTTCAGATTCGGAACAGATACTGTATGGTATTCTGAATTTATTTTTAAGTACGGTTGTGCTGAACCGGGTGATGCTTCTTGGAAAGTCACAGATCCAGTTATTTATAATTTCGGACAAATACAGAGAAATCCGTCAGAAAGTCTTAACGGATATTGATGCCGGAGTGACAATGGTAGACATCGAGACCGGTTATGGAGAACAGAAGCAGCAGGGCGTATTATGTGTCATCCACAGCAGAAAGCTGTATTCTGGTAAAAGAGGCAATTCAGGAGATTGATCCGAAAGCATTTATCACGATCACGCAGATCAATGAGGTAAAAGGACGTGGATTTACAATGGAAAAGCTGCGTTACGACGAATTGAATCATACGAAAAACTAGACTTTGCAGGCATTGTGAGTTAGAATATTTACAAAGATTTAAGGAAGGAGAGGTATCATTTATGGAGATGTATACTGGCAAATCAATATTTAAAGGAATTGCAATTGGAAAAATATTGTTCTACCAGAAGGGAGAACAACCTGTAAAACGTGTGAAAATAGAAGATACTGCAGAGCAGATCAAACGATATGAGGATGCACGTGCAAAGGCAGCAGAGCAGTTACAGGGACTGTATGAAAAAAGCGTTAAAAGAAGTCGGCGAAGCAAACGCTGCTGTATTTGAAGTACATCAGATGATGCTGGAAGGATGATGATTATATTGATTCTGTTGTTAATATCATCGAGACACAGCAGGTAAATGCAGAATTTGCCGTTGCTACAACAGGCGATAACTTTGCAAAAATGTTTGCGGAGATGGAAGACGATTATTTCAAAGCAAGAGCTGCAGATGTAAAAGATATTTCCGAACGTATGGTAAATATCTTAAGTGGCAACGAAAGCGGTGGAGCTATCGGTGATGAACCAGTGATCGTTGTGGCAGAAGATCTTGCACCGAGTGAGACTGTCCAGATGGACAAAGAGAAACTTCTTGCATTCGTAACCAGACTTGGATCTGCAAACTCACATACTGCAATCCTTGCAAGAACCATGAACATTCCGGCATTGATCGAAGTAGATATCAAAGAAGAATGGAATGGAAAGATGGCAGTCGTAGACGGTTACACAGGAACATTCTACATTGATCCGGACGAAGATATCTTTAAAGAAAATGCAGGAAAAGAAAGAAGAAGACATCAAAGCAAGAGAACTTCTTCAGGAATTAAAAGGAAAAAGAAGACGTAACAGTAGATGGAAAACACATCAAATTATATGCAAATATCGGTGGCGTAAAAGACGTTGCAAGCGTACTTGCCAATGATGCAGCCGGAATCGGTCTGTTCAGAAGTGAGTTCTTATATCTGGAAGCAGATAACTATCCGGATGAAGAAGCACAGTTCCAGGCATACAAGACGGTTGCAGAGAACATGGCAGGAAAGAAAGTAATCGTGCGTACACTGGATATCGGTGCAGACAAGCAGGTAGATTACTTCAACCTTGACCATGAAGAGAACTCCAGCTATGGGATACCGTGCGATCCGTATCTGTCTGGACAGAAGAGATATCTTCCGTACACAGCTTCGCGCACTTCTCCGTGCAAGCGCATATGGTAACATCGGAATTATGTATCCGATGATCATTTCTGTAGATGAAGTAAAAGAGATCAAGAAGATCGTAGAGTCTATCAAAGCAGAACTGACAGAAAAAAAAGGAATCGAGTATGGTGAAGTTGAACAGGGTATCATGATTGAAACTCCTGCAGCAGCAGTAATGATCAGTGATGAACTGGCAAAAGAGGTAGATTTCTTCAGTATCGGAACCAATGACCTGACCCAGTATACACTGGCAATTGACCGACAGAACAGTAAAGCTTGACAATATTTATGATTCACATCATCCTGCAGTGCTCCGCATGATCCAGAAGACAATCGAGAACGGACACAAAGCAGGATGCTGGGTTGGTATCTGCGGAGAACTTGGTGCAGACGTGACTCTGACAGAGACATTCCTTAAGATGGGAATCGATGAATTGTCTGTATCTCCGACATTTGTTCTTCCAATCAGAAAACTGATCCGTGAGATGAGCACAAAATAATGGTTGCATAGACGGATATGCCGTACTATAATATGAGACGAAAGAAGATTCTTCGGGGCAGGGTGTGATTCCCAACCGGCGGTAAAGTCCGCGAACTGGTCATTTGAAGAATTTCTGGTCAGAGATATCTGAACAGATGTTATCAATGTGATGATCAGCCGATCTGGTGAGATTCCGGAACCGACAGTAAAGTCTGGATGAGAGAAGGATGATATGATATTTACAGAATTATCAGAATGATATGATTGCCCCGTTGCCCTTTGGGTGACGGGGTTTTTGTCTTGAAATGTGAATATCGTATGGTTCAAAATTAAGAAGTTTCTTCCTTTAGAATATAATTCGGTTTAAAGGAGAAAGAAAGATGAGTACAAAAGTAATGACAAGACAAAATGAAAAAAACAGAAACAAAATCAGGACAATGGCACAGATTGGTATGTTATCGGCAATCGCAACAGTATTGATGTTGTTCGAAATTCCGCTTCCGTTCGCTCCGTCCTTCTATGAGATAGATTTCAGCGAAGTACCGATTCTGATCGGAAGTTTTGCAATGGGACCACTCGCCGGAGCGGCAATAGAACTTATCAAGATCTTACTGAACTTTGCAATCAACGGAACTATGACAGCGGGAGTCGGAGAAATCGCAAACTTCCTGATCGGCTGTTCACTGGTTGTGCCTGCAGCACTGATTTATCGTAAGAAACACACCAGAACCGGAGCAGTGATCGGAATGGCAACAGGAACCGTATTCATGACAGTTGTCGGATGCTTCCTGAATGCATTCGTATTACTTCCGGCATACGCCAAAGCATTCGGTATGCCGATCGATGGACTGGTTGGAATGGGAACGGCTGTGAATAAGCATATACAGACCTTAAAACATTCGTGATACTGGCAGTTGGACCATTCAATCTGCTGAAAGGTGTGTTGGTGTCTTTGATCGTGTTACTGGTTTATAAGAAGATCAGTCCGATATTGAAGATGAATGCGTAGGGGTGTTTCATTTATTATATGGTGGCTTACCCCAGGGCCTGAATAAAAAGTATAGAGTGATTTCTGTGCTGATTCGATCATGGAGTAACTCTAGAGCAACAAAATTGTCCTAAAACAGTCCTGAAAAATCAAAAAACTCAACATTCGTCTCAGACAATGATTTTCCAAGGACTAACGGCCAATTTTATTACTCAAGAGTTACTAACCATGACCTCATATGCACAGAAATCACTCCCATACTTTTATTCAGTCACGTTTTCGCATGCCATAATAAATGAAACAGTGGAACCGTAACCGTTGTGACAACGAAAGTTTGATAAAACTGTTACCTACATAACTTGCAAGCAATAGTTCCTTACGGAGAAAAGCCAGAAAGTCAAGGGCCTTCACCACAACTTTCCGGCTACACATAAAGGTTACAGTCCCTCTATTGAATTCATCATCATTGGCCTATCACGACATGAGAAAGGCTTGGTATCCTGTTGCGGGCGTATATGGATCGATGATTAGAAGTTGTTAGAGCGCCAGAATTTTCGTTACCCGGAATATGTGCCACTGTTTGAGCCGAATGGCGAGTTTTGTACATATTCCGGGTAACGAAAAAATTCTGACGCCCTTATAACTTCTTCATCGTGGAATCTTAGCCCGCACCAGGATACCAAGTCTTTCTCATGCCGGGGGTAAGCCACGATAATCAATTAAATACAAATCTTACTCCGCCGGACAAATCTCCACCCAATACCCATCCGGATCATTAATAAAATAAATACCCATCTCCGGATTCTCAAAACAGACGCAATTCATCTCTTTATGGAATGCCAGTGCCGCGTCCATATCATCTGTCTGCATTGCCAGATGAATCTCATTGTCTCCGAGATCATAAGGTCTGTCCATATCGCGCAGCCATGTGAGCTCTAATTTATGCGGGGTGGTATCATCACCCATGAATACCAGCTTGAAGCTTCCGTCGGCAGCTTCTGTCTCTTTTTGTAATCTTAAGTCCAAGTGCTTTCTTGTAGAATTCGATAGACTTGTCAAGATCAGCAACGTTAATGTTATTGTGATAAAATGTGAATTTCATACGTTTTCCTCCATTATTGATAAAAATTAATATATTTAAGCTGTTATCAGAAAGTATATCATGAGTAGCAGAAGAAAAAAAAAGATGTGTTATACTTAAAGATACTGAATACAGTGATTTCAAAAATGGAAAGGGAGAGCTTATGATAATAGAGACAAACAGTGAGAAAGAGACTTGGGATCTGGGATTTAGTCTGGGTGAAAAAAGCCTGTGCAGGACAGGTGTATACATTGGTGGGAGATCTGGGTGTCGGGAAGACGATATTTACCAAAGGTCTTGCCAAAGGACTGGGGATAGATGAACCGGTCAGCAGTCCTACATTTACCATTGTGCAGATCTATGATGAAGGAAGGCTTCCCTTTTATCATTTTGATGTCTACCGTATTGGTGATGTGGAAGAGATGGATGAGATTGGCTATGAGGATTGTTTTTACGGGGAAGGACTTTGCCTGATCGAGTGGGCGAATCTGATCGAAGAGATCCTACCGGAACATTACACAGAGATTAAGATAGAAAAGGATCTGGAAAAAGGATTCGATTACCGGAGGATTACAATATGCGAATATTAGCATTAGACAGCTCAGGACTGGTCGCCAGTGTAGCTGTAGTAGAAGACGGGGCAGTGGATGACCAGGTCATTGCCGAATATACAGTCAATTATAAGAAGACTCATTCACAGACATTACTTCCGATGCTGGACGAGATCGTGAAGATGACAGAACTGGATCTGCATACCGTAGATGCGATAGCGGTAGCCGGGGGGCCGGGATCATTTACGGGACTTCGTATCGGTTCCGCAACGGCCAAGGGACTTGGACTTGCGCTTGAGAAACCGCTGATCCATATTCCGACACTGGAGGGACTTGCTTACAATCTGTGCGGAATCGCAGATGTTGTATGTCCGATCATGGATGCAAGACGCGGGCAGGTGTATGCAGGAATCTATGAATTTGACGGACAGAAGCTTCACATACTGGAAGACCAGATGGCAGTTCCGATAGAAGAACTGGGAGAAAAGCTGAAAAAATATTTAAAAGAAGGAAGAAGAGTAACCTTCCTTGGCGACGGGGTTCCCTGTGCACAAGACAAAGATCAAAGAAGAGATCCTGCCGGGAGAAGCTGTTACATTTGCGCCGGCAAATATGAACCGGCAGAGAGCTGCATCCGTAGGAACACTGGGAATGCAGTATTATAAAGAAGGAAAGATCGAAACTGCAATGGAGCATGAACCGGATTATCTCCGTGTGTCTCAGGCAGAAAGAGAACGGAAGGAGAGACTGGGAAATGTATAGATTTCAGTGTGATTATACAGAAGGTGCCCATCCTGCAATTATGCAGCGGATGGTAGAGACAAATATGGAACAGACCGACGGATATGGACTGGATCCATACTGCGACAGTGCAAGACAGAAGATTAAGGATCTGTGTGAATGTCAGGATATGGATGTGCATTTCCTGGTAGGCGGAACACAGACCAATACAACTGTGATCAGTGCGGCACTCCGTCCATATCAGGGTGCAGTTGCAGCGGTAAGCGGGCATATCAATGTACATGAGACAGGGGCAATTGAAGCAACCGGACATAAAGTACTGCCGCTTCCAAGTGAAGATGGAAAGATCAGTGCCGTACAGGTAGACGAAATGTGTCATGCTCATTTTACAGATGGAAGTCAGGAGCATATGGTGCAGCCGGGAATGGTATATATTTCCCATCCTACAGAGAATGGAACACTGTATACAAAGAAAGAATTAATGGATCTGTATGAAGTGTGCAAGAAATATGACATGTTACTCTTCCTTGACGGAGCACGTCTGGGATATGGGCTGATGGCAGAGACAAATGATATCACACTTGCAGATCTTGCAAAATATACAGACGTATTCTATATCGGTGGAACCAAGGTAGGAGCATTATTTGGTGAAGCTGTTGTGATCACGAATGAGGCATTAAAGAAAAGGATTTTCGCTACATGATCAAGCAGAATGGCGGAATGCTGGCAAAGGGCCGTCTTCTTGGCGTCCAGTTTGATACACTGTTTACAGATGACCTTTATTTTTTAAGATATCTGCACATGCAGATGAACTGGCAATGAAGCTTAAGAAGGCATTTCAGAAAAAAGGATATGGCCTGCGTTACGATTCCTATACGAATCAGCAGTTCCCGATCCTGCCGGACAGCCATATTGAGAAATTAAAAGAAAAATATGTGTTTGAATTCTGGGAGAAGGTATCGGATGCAGAAAGTGCGGTCAGATTCTGTACAAGCTGGGCAACAAAGCCGGAAGTGGTGGAAGAACTGATCAGAGACATTGAGGCATGTTAGAAAAGATATGTAAGGCAGAACTGTCGGATCTTCAGGATATTGCCGCGTTGGAAAGTGAAATATTCTCCGATGCATGGAGTCTGAAAAGTCTGGAAGAGACATGGAATCAGAAGAATGCAGTGATATTTGCAGCAAAGACAGAGGAGAAAATTGCAGGCTATCTCATTATCTATTACGTATTAGATGAAGGCGAGATCGCAAGGATCGCAACAGCACCTTCTATGCGCAGACAAGGGGCTGCCGGACAAATGTTCCAGGAACTTGTGGCGTTTTGTGAGGAAACAGCAGATAACAAGAATCATGTTGGAAGTAAGAGAAGGCAACGAAGCCGCCAGAAGATTTTATGAGAAATGTGGATTTACAGAAGATGGAATCCGTAAAAACTATTACGAGAATCCACAGGAAAATGCCATTTTGATGTCAAAGAATCTATAGGAAACAATGGTAATTCTTACAGCACTTTCCACTGGTCAGCATACAGATGGAAAGCTATAATATAGGCGTAACCGAGAGAACAAAAAAGATAGAGAGTAATGAAAAGAGAACAATGTAACAGCAGAACAACAGCACCGGCAAAAAACGGTGCCGGAATTACAGGAGGAACGGTATGCGCCAGTTTGAAGAACAGACAAAAAAAGTAAAAGAAGTTACAAGTATCGTATGTAATAAATGCGGCAGAGTGATTCCGGTGATAGAAGGGGTTCCCCAGGAAGATGTGCTGAGCGTGGACAAGCGATGGGGATATTTTTCTGACAAAGATAACCGGATGGATCATTTTGACCTTTGTGAAGCCTGTTATGATGAACTGACGGGCAGTTTTAAGATTAAACTGGAAGAAGAATAGAGGAAAATTATGTTAGATGTTTGTTTGTTAGGAACAGCAGGCATGATGCCATTGCCATACCGGTGGCTGACATCCCTGATGGTGCGCTATAATGGAAGCAGCCTGTTGATCGACTGCGGAGAGGGAACGCAGATTGCAATCAAAGAAAAAAGGCTGGAGTTTTAAGCCAATCGATGTCATCTGCTTTACGCATTATCACGCAGACCATATCAGCGGACTGCCGGGACTGCTTCTGACCATGGGAAATGCAGACCGTACCAAACCGCTTACATTAATCGGGCCAAAAGGGCTGGAACGGGGTAAATGCCCTGCGCGTGATCGCACCGGAGCTGCCGTTCCAGATTAAATATATGGAAATTACGGAAACCGAGCAGACATTTGAATTGAATGGCTACCGGTTAAAAGCATTTCGTGTGAATCACAACGTAACCTGTTATGGTTATACAATGGAGATCGACCGTGCAGGAAAATTCGATGTGGAAAGGGCGAAAGCGTCAAATATCCCACAGGAATACTGGGGACTTTTACAAAAAGGTGAAACAATGGAGACAAAGAGGCATATATACACCGGAATATGGTACTCGGGCCGGCAAGAAAAGGAATCAAGCTACGTATACCACAGACACGAGACCGACGGAATCTATTAAGCAGAATGCAAAGCATTCCGATCTCTTCATCTGTGAAGGAATGTATGGCGAAAAGGATAAGCAGAAGAAAGCCAAAGAATATAAGCATATGACATTCTATGAAGCGGCACAGCTTGCAAAAAAGAAGCAGAAGTAAAAAGAAATGTGGCTGACCCATTATAGCCCGTCACTGACAAAAACCAGAGGAATATATGGACGATGTCAAGGCAATATTCCCGAATTCAATCGCAGCAAAAAAGATAAGCGCTCGGTAGAACTGGTATTTGAAGATTAGGAGGGAAAATATGAGCGAGACAAAAGATGTATTAATACTGGCAATCGAAAGCTCCTGTGATGAGACAGCAGCGGCAGTTGTAAAGAATGGAAGAGAAGTACTGTCCAATGTCATTTCTTCACAGATTGCCCTGCATACCCTTGTATGGAGGTGTTGTGCCGGAGATAGCTTCAAGAAAACACATAGAAAAGGTTAATCAGGTTATCGAGGAAGCACTGAAAGAAGCAGAGGTAACACTGGATGATATCGATGCAATCGGTGACTTACGGACCGGGGCTGGTAGGTGCACTTCTGGTGGGGTTGCAGAAGCAAAAAGCAATCGCATACGCAGCAGGTAAACCGTTGGTCGGTGTGCATCATATCGAGGGGCATATTGCAGCCAATTTTATTGAACACAAAGAATTAGAACCGCCATTTTTCTCATTGGTAGTATCAGGAGGACATACCCATCTGGTAGTGGTAAAGGATTATGGAAAATATGAGATCATCGGAAGAACCAGAGATGATGCGGGGAGAAGCATTTGACAAGGTAGCCCGTGCCATCGGACTTTGTTATCCGGGAGGACCGAAGATTGATAAAGGTGGCCAAAAAAGGCAATCCGGATGCTATCGCATTTCCACGTGCAAATATAGAAGATGCACCATATGACTTCAGCTTTAGTGGATTAAAATCCGCCGTTCTGAATTATATCAACGGATGCAGGATGAAGGGTGAAGAATACAACCAGGCAGATATCGCGGCTTCTTTCCAGAAAGCAGTTACCGATGTACTGGTTGCGAAAGCTATGCATGCAGTGGAAGAATATAAAGTAGATAAATTTGCCATTGCAGGCGGTGTGGCATCGAACAGTGCTCTCCGTGCAGCAATGAAAGAAGCATGTGAAAACGAGGGTGAAATTCTATTATCCATCTCCGATTTTGTGTACCGATAATGCGGCTATGATTGGTGTGGCAGCTTATTATGAATATATGAATGGAACCAGAAGCGGATGGGATCTGAATGCGGTTCCTAATCTGAAGCTTGGCGAGCGTTAATAAGGGAAAAACAGGCGGTGAACAACAAATGAAAAAGAAGCGATGCGTGGCAATCGTACTTTCGGCAGGGCAGGGAAAAAGAATGGGGACATCTATCCAGAAACAGTATATCGAGCTGTGTGGAAAACCCATCATCTGTTACTGTCTGGAAGCATTTGAAAAGTCAGAAATTATTGATGATGTGATCATGGTAGCCGGAGCCGGGCAGGAAGACTATGTGACAGAAGAAATTGTAAATAAATATCATTTTGGAAAAGTGCGTGCAGTAATTTCCCGGGCGGAAAAGAACGCTATGACTCTGTCTGGAATGGGTTGAAAAGCTATTCGTGACGGTATGGTCGGAGAAGAAGGCAAAAGAAGGTTATGTCTATATTCATGACGGTGCCAGACCGTTCGTAGACGAACAGATTATAAAGAGGGCTTATACATGCGTAAAGAAAAATCGTGCATGTGTTGCCGGTATGCCAAGCAAGGATACAGTAAAGATCGTAGATGAAAATCAATTTGCGGTCAATACACCTGTACGTAAATATGTATGGATTGTACAGACTCCGCAGGTATTTGAGACAGAGCTTATTACGCAGGCATATAAGAATCTGATGGAACATGACAGGGAAAATGTAACCGATGATGCTATGGTGGTAGAGCAGAAATGCAGATTCCGGTGAAACTATATGAAGGTTCTTACTGTAATATTAAGATTACGACACCGGAAGATCTGGATACGGCAAAAGGATTTATTGAACATCAATAATCCTGTGCCGGGATCTGTGAATTGCCATGCATTTGGAAGAATTTGCCGATGGTGGGTTCTGCAGATATCAAAATATGCAATAGAAGCTGCCGATGGCAGGTTCTATGTATAAATAATGAAAAATAAGTGTATTTATAGATGAAAAATACAGGAAAATAAGAAAAATACAAAAAATATAAAAAAGTTAAAAAAAAGTGTTGACGACAGTGAAAAGCTGTGATAGAATACATCTTGTCGCTGAGGTGATACGGAAGCGGCAGACAAGTAAATAGATGGAGAGGTATCGAAGTGGTCATAACGAGGCGGTCTTGAAAACCGTTTGTCCGAGAGGGCGCGTGGGTTCGAATCC
>VOFC01004084.1_pt1 | contig 27768 bp, 48 predicted proteins | sample 5384161 | NCBI WGS metagenome assembly VOFC01 (sample SAMN12384722, study PRJNA508395) | human gut metagenome | isolation source: healthy gut B | host: Homo sapiens | reverse complement strand
AGGCGACCAAGGCTATGAAGAGTTATCAGGGGCAGGAGGACGAAGAGGATGAATATTAAATGCTATTCAGAGCTTGTTCTTCTTCCAACCTTTGAAGATCGCTTTGAGTATCTTCGGCTTGACGGCATCGTCGGCGAAACGACTTTCGGATTTGACCGTTACATGAACCAGGTCTTTTTACAGGTCGCTGGAATGGAAGAAGATCCGAGACACGGTGATTGCAAGAGATCTTGGCTGTGACCTGGCATCGAAGGTCACGAGATATTTGCCGGGTCATCATTCACCATCTGAACCCGATCCGGCAGAGAGATCTTCTGGAACGGACAGACATTTTGCTCGATCCTGAGTATCTCATCACGACGACCCATGAGACGCATCAGGCAATTCACTACGGTGACAAAAATCTTTTGCTCACCACCCGCCCCAGCGGACAAGGAACGATACTTGTCCCTGGAAACATTAAACCAAAGGAGGAACCGACTATGCAGAATAATCCTCGCAAGCAGGACATCATTCAGGAGCTTCGCAGTAAGCGTCAGGATGTGACGGAACTCTGCACTGAGGGCAGAAGCGGTCGATGAGCCGCACACATTGCTTCCGGCATTGTCATCGGACTGTATCTGTTTGAATGTGCGCAAGCGCAGCCTGACATCCACGCAGATGTTGCAGTCGTTATCGACGCGCTGACACAGGTCTGCGTTGACTTGGATGCATCCACGGAAGACTTTTAGCAAAGTCAGCACTTCTGACGGAGCCGAGGGCTTTTGTATGAGGAAGTACATCGCCCTGGCCAAGTAAGGAGCGCATCTATGGATACGACTGAAAGCATCCTGACATCGGTGAAGAAGCTTCTCGAATTGACGAGAGCTACACTCACTTTGATGCCGACCTCATCATGCACATCAACTCTGTCTTTTCCATTCTCGGACAGATGGGAGTTGGCCCGAAGAACGGCTTTGCCATTTCGGGGGCTGATGAAAAGTGGTCTGACTTTCTGGAGGATGACCCCGGTCGGCTTGCCCTTGTAAAATCTATATGCACCTTAAAGTTCGGCTGCTTTTTCGATTTGCCTACCGCCTCCTCTGCTATTGACGCGATGAACCGTCAGATCAGCGAGTTTGAGTGGCGGCTTTTCGTGGCGGCTGATAATGCTGCAAGAGAGAGGAAAGTCAAAATGTATGAACTTCGCCACCATGGCATTAAAGGCCAGAAATGGGGGCGTTCGACGCTTCCAGAATGAAGACGGCAGCTATACTTCCGAGGGGGAGACGCCGCGCTCAGCAGAAATCCAGTACCGATTCGATGAGCGATGATGACCTCACGAAAGCCGTTCGCCGGTTATCTCTTGAGAAGCAGTACAAGAATCTGACAAAGAAGTCTGACCCTCCGTCCAAGCTTGAGCCGACCAAGAAAGTTGTGGATGCCACTTCCGAGCTTGTCAATCGTGTGAAGAAGATGGAGCAGGACAGCCGCAAAGGCACGAAGAAAGAGCGGATGGATCTGAGCAAGAAGACTGACAAGGAGCTTCGTGACCAGATCAACCGTGAGCTTTTGGAACGGCAGTACAACGATTTATTTGCCAAGGAGTCGGTATCTAAAGGCCGCCGCTATCTTTCCGATGTGCTTGACAGCGCAGGAACGGTTCTGGCTGTCGGCAGTTCGGCTCTGAGTATTGCCCTCGAAATTCAGCAGTTGCAGAAGAAGGCGGGGTAATACCGAATGGCCCTGTCGAATACTGCTGTCCCCCGGTACTACGGGAAATTTCGTGAAGCGGTGATTCGGGGCGAGATCCCTGTCTGCAAAGAGATTTCGATGGAGATGAACCGGATCGACGATCTGATCGCAAATCCAGGAATCTATTACGATGATAAAGCCGTTGAGGGCTGGATCAGCGCGAGGCAGAGATGACCCTGACGGATGGTTCCGATCTTCACCTCCTTGACAGCTTCAAGCTGTGGGGCGAGCAGGTATTCGGCTGGTATTACTTTTGTGGAGCGAACGGTCTATGAGCCGAACGCTGACGGACGAGGTGGGCACTATGTCAAGAAGATGATCAAGAAGCGGCTTGTGAACAAGCAATACCTGATCGTCGGACGAGGCGCCGCTAAGTCGATCTATGATTCGTGCATCCAATCATTCTTTGAGAATGTAGACACAAGTACGACCCATCAGATCACGACAGCTCCGACCATGAAGCTTGCCGAAGAGGTCATGTCACCGATCCGCACTGCCATCACAAGAGCCCGCGGCCCCGTATTCCAATTTCTGACCCAAGGCTCGCTCCAGAACACGACCGGTTCACAGGGCCAATCGCGTCAAGTTGGCCTCGACCAAGAAAAAGGCATTGAGAACTTTCTGACCGGCTCTCTCATTGAGATCCGCCCCATGTCGATCAACAAGCTGCAAGGTCTTCGATGCAAGATCGCAACCGTAGACGAGTGGCTCTCCGGCGACATTCGCGAGGATGTTATCGGCGCTATTGAGCAGGGCGCTTCCAAGGTGGACGACTATCTGATCGTGGCCACCAGTTCAGAGGGTACTGTTCGTAACGGCGCCGGCGATACCATCAAAATGGAGCTTATGAGCATTCTCAAAGGGGATTATCCAAACCCGCATGTTTCGATCTGGTGGTACAAGCTCGACTCTGTCGACGAGGTCGGCTATCCGGAGATGTGGATGAAGGCAAACCCGAACATCGGAAAGACGGTAAGTTACGAGACTTATCAGCTTGATGTGGAACGCGCCGAAAAGCGCCTGCCGCAAGGAATGATATTCTTGCCAAGCGTTTCGGATTGCCGATGGAGGGTTATACCTATTACTTCACCTACGAAGAGACACTGCCGCATCGCAAACGCGATTACTGGCAGATGGCTTGCGCGCTTGGTGGAGACCTTTCTCAGGGTGACGACTTCTGTTCGTTCACCTTTTTGTTCCCGCTGCGTAACGGTTCCTTTGGTGTGAAGACCAGAAACTACATTACTTCCAGAACACTAAATAAGCTTCCTGCTGCTATGCGTAATAAGTATGAGCAATTCATGGATGAGGGCAGTCTTGTCGTTTTGGATGGAACGGTTCTGGACCCGATGCAGGTCTATGAGGACTTGGACGAGTACATCGTTGCGTGTGGGTATGATGTCCGCTGCTTTGGCTATGACCCATACAACGCCAAGGAGTTTGTGGAACGCTGGGCGGCTGAGAACGGCCCGTTCGGCATTGAGAAAGTCATTCAGGGCGCAAAGACGGAGTCCGTTCCTCTGGGTGAGCTGAAAAAGCTGGCCGAGGATCGGATGCTGCTTTTCGACGAGGAGCTGATGACCTACGCCATGGGGAACTGTATCACCATGGAGGATACCAACGGAAACCGGAAGCTGATGAAGAAGCGGTATGAGCAGAAGATCGACGCCGTGTCGGCAATGATGGACTCTTACATCGCTTATAAGCGAAAACCCTGAAGCATTTGAATAAGAGAGGAGGATGTCATGTATTGCATTGACAAGCCTGACCCGCAAACTTTTATCGCTCACCATGGTATCAAAGGCCAGAAATGGGGCGTTCGCCGTTTCCAGAATGCGGACGGTAGCTTGACAAAGGCTGGGAAAGAGCGATACAATGAACAAAACAGCTCCGATTCAAGTGATAACCACGAGAACCAAAAGTTTCATTTGACTGAAAAGCAGAAGAAATATTGCAAAACTGTTGCGATTGCCACAGGAGCCGCATTGGTCGCTTATGCTGGTTTTAAGCTTGCAGATAGTGGTGAATTGAATAGACTCTGCGAAAAAGAAAAGAGTTGAGCCTTGGTGCTGACTATAAAAGCTTTTCAAGAAACGATTCTTTTACAGGTGAGATGAGCGTATCACAAGTAAAGAGAGGTTCCTTAATCGCATTAACCCTGAGTATGGCAATTCTCTCGGAAGTTTCATGAATTGTAGGCGGTGTACTTTTGCCTATGAACTTTCAAGGCGTGGCTATGATGTGCAGGCGACTAAAACTCTTATTGGAACGGGTCAGGATGCAAACGGAATGAACCAAATGCTGTTTGTGCCACGATTCACGAAAAAAGAGTACAAGGAAGCTTGGAATGCATATACTCATGATTCTTCCATCTATGCCGCTAATAACTTTATAAAAAGGCTTACTGGTGGTTTTTCAGAGGACATACATCTTTCTAAGAAAAATGCCATCGGGGATGTGTATGACGCATTGAGCAAAATGCCTAATTCTGCAAGAGGCGAGTTATCCGTAACGTGGAAGGGGCATAATGGCGGTCATAGTCTTGCTTGGGAAGTCATCAATAACAAGCCTGTTATTTTTGATTTCCAGACCCATAAGGTATATGAGACGCCCGATAAGTTTTCTGAAATTGCCAACATGTTCGACGGACTTAGTACCGCTACATCATGCCGACTTGATGATAAGGACCTAAATCTCGATCTTCTTCGGCGATGGGTAAAGCACAGCTAAATTTCTGGAGGCCTAATGATGAAAGAGCAAAGGTTTGATAAACAACAGCTTAAGTCCGCAATCAAATTTAAGTCTACAAATATGCTTTTGGAAGAGTTTATTTCCGATTACTTCAAGCGACACCCAGAAGCAAAGCATACCAGTCAAGCTGAAAGAAGATTGAAACGAGAGTTCTATTTGTCTATACTGAAACGGAGCTTTCTACGCAAATCTTCAAGCAGTTTAGATAATTAAATCATTTACCCATACTCCGCAGACCTTAAACGGTCTGCGGATTTTTTATGCCATGAAGGAGGTGATGAGTTCCGAATGGAAATGACAGTTGCCACGCGGCTAAAGCACGCATGGAATACATTCATGAACCGAGATTCTTATGTTTCTCGGATGTCGATTGGGCCGAGTTACGGTTATCGCCCCGACCGTCCACTCTTCAGCCGTGGAAATGAGCGTTCGATCATTACCTCGGTCTATAACCGTATTGCGCTGGATGTCTCATCTATGACCGTTCAGCATGTGCGACTGGATGGCAGCGACCGATTCAAGGAGGTCATCGAGAGCGGGCTTAATAACTGTTTAACGGTAGAAGCAAATGTTGACCAGACCGGAAGGGCCTTTATGCAGGACATTGTTATGTCGATGCTGGACGAGGGCTGCGTCGCTATCATCCCTGTCGATACAAACTTTGATCCTGAGAAAACCGGCGGCATTGACATCGAGACGATGCGGACCGGCAAGATTCTTGAATGGTTCCCGCAGCATGTAAAGGTTCGCGTCTACAATGACCAGCGCGGTGAGAAAGAGGATATTCTTGTCCCCAAGAGTACCGTCGGCATTGTGGAGAATCCTTTCTATGCTGTCATGAATGAACCGAACTCTACGATGCAGCGGCTTATCCGAAAGTTGAACCTTCTGGACGCCATTGACGAGCAGAACAGTTCCGGAAAGCTGAACCTCATCATTCAGTTGCCGTATGTCATCAAGACAGAAGCACGTCGTCAACAGGCGGAATTGCGCCGACAAGATATCGAGAACCAGTTAGCCAGCTCCAAATATGGTGTTGCATACACTGACGGAACTGAGCATGTGGTCCAACTGAATCGCCCCGTCGAGAACAACCTGATGTCCCAGATCGAATACCTGACGAGTATGCTTTACAGCCAGTTAGGTTTGACCCAGGGCATTCTGGATGGCTCTGCCGACGACAAGACGATGCAGAACTACCTGACTCGAATCGTTGAGCCAATCCTCTCTGCCATTGTTGATGAGATCAAGAGGAAATTCCTCACCAAAACTGCTCGGTCGCAAAAGCAGTCCATCCTGTTCTTCCGAGATCCCTTCAAGCTGGTGCCTGTCGATAAGATCGCTGAGATGACTGACAAGTTCACCCGCAACGAGGTCATGACCTCGAATGAGATCCGGAACAGAAGATCGGCATGAAGCCTTCTTCCGACCCAAAGGCAGGACGAGCTGCGCAACAGCAATCTGAGCGCACCGGCGGAAAGCACGCCGGCATCAACACCGAAGGAGGACAACAATCAAAATGGAGAAGAAACTTAAGTACGACTTCAGCGGCTGGGCGACGCGCAATGACCTTGTGTGCAGTGATGGCCGCACCATTCGCCGTGATGCGTTTGCACATTGCGACGGAAAGACCGTCCCCCTCGTATGGAATCACCAGCATGACGACCCGACCAATATTCTTGGCCATGCGCTGCTGGAGAACCGCGAGGATGGCGTTTACGCTTACTGCACATTCAACGAAACTGCTGCCGGTAAGGCTGCTAAGCTGATCGTGCAGCACGGAGAGGTGGATTCCCTGTCTATCTATGCCAACGGCCTGAAGCAGCAGGGCGGAAATGTGATGCATGGTGACATCAAGGAGCTGAGCCTTGTGGTCGCCGGTGCAAATCCCGGAGCATTTATCGACTTTGTCGATCTTGCTCATGGAGAGGGCGCTGAGCAGGAAGTCATCTTCTGCGCCAACGAACCTATCACGCTCGCCCATGCAGATGAAGGCAAAGCTGATGATTCTGCCGATGACGGCAAGAAGTCCGCTGATGGCGACAAGAAAGACACCGGAGACGGCGAAACCGTTGAAGATGTCATCAACAGCCTGACCGAAAAGCAGAAGACCGTTGTGGTTGCTCTGCTCGCCAATGCTATGGCCCACAGCGATTCTGACGACGATGATGGCGAAGAGAAGAAGGATGACGGCCACATCGAACATTCTGACAAATCCGAAGGAGGAGACAAGACTATGAAACATAATGTTTTCGAGAAGCCTGAGGACAATCAGGCGACCACCCTGAGCCATTCCGCTCAGACCGAGATCATCGCCAGCGCCAAGCTCAAGAGCGTCGGCACTCTTCGGGGGCTATGAAGCTCTACGCCGAGCAGCATAACGATACTCTGAAGCACGGTATCGACGACATCGAGGCCCTGTTCCCCGAGTACAAGGATGTTCGCACCGGCGCTCCCGAGCTGCTTACCCGTGACCAAGGGTGGGTAAACGAGGTTCTGAACAAGGTCCACAAGAGCCCTATCTGCCGTATCCGTACCCGCAACATGGATGCCCGCGGCGATGATATCCGCGCGCATGGTTATCAGAAGGGCAAGAAGAAGGTTCCTTCCGGCAACATGAAGTTGATGAACGCACCACCGATCCGCAGACAATCTACATCACGAGTGACTCCATGCACCGCGATGACATCATCGACATCACCGATTTCGATGTGGTCGAGTATCCAGTACGGCATGATGCGTCATGAATCTGAACGAGGAACTGGCTACGGCTATCATGATCGGTGACGGTCGCGAGGTCGGCTGATGGTCAAAGATCGCCGAGGATAAGATCCGCCCGATTTGGTTGGATGACGAGCTGTATACCATCCATGCTGACGTTGACATTGCCGGCATGAAGGCTACTCTCCAGGGCACCAATACTTCCGCTAATTTCGGCGAGAATTACATTTATGCAGAAGCCGTGATTCAGTCTCTGCTGTATGCTCGTGAGAAGTTCAAGGGCACCGGCACTCCCGACTTCTACTGCACGCCGCATTTGGTCAATGTCATGCTGCTTGCACGTGACACCAACGGCCGCCGCATCTACAACTCCAAGGCTGATCTGGCTGCCGCACTGAACATCAACGAGCTGCATCACCGCCGAGCAGTTCGAGGGTCTGGCCCGCACCGACAAGACCGGCAAGAAGCATAACCTGCTGGGACTGATGGTCAATCTGGCTGATTATTCTCTGGGCGCTACCAAGGGCGGCGAAATCACTCACTTCACCGATTTCGATATCGACTTCAACCAGGAGAAGTACCTGATCGAGACTCGTATGTCCGGCGCGCTGACCAGACTGTGGTCCGCTATCGCACTGGAAGAGCCCGTGAAGACCTCTTCCGGCCAGACCGAGGATACCGGTCACGAAGGCGATTAAGGAGAAAATTCAAAATGGCTAAATTTTATGGACCGGTAGGCTATGCTGAAACGGTGGAAACGGCGCCTGGTGTATATGTGGAAAAGATCACGGAGCGAATGTACTTCGGAGATATGACCCGTAACACCAGGCGTCTTCAGTCATCGGAAACGCTCAATGACGACATCAATGTTGCGAATGAGATCAGTATCGTAGCCGATCCATTTGCCAACAAGAATTTCCACCGAATGCGGTATGTTGGCTTTATGGGGGCAAATTGGAAGATCTCCAATGTTGAAGTCCATTATCCAAGACTGATCCTGACGATCGGAGGTGTCTACAATGGAGAGACTGCTTCTTCAGAAGACGCTATCTGACATTCTTGGATGCCCCGACCGAGGCGAAAAGTGCCGTGTGTACTTTCAGCCTCCCGCCAGCAAGGAAAATGATTTATGACTGCATCGTTTACGAGCGCAGCCGTATTGAACCTACTTTTGCTGACAATCAGCCTTATGCGCTTCACGACCGGTATCAGGTGACTGTGATTTACAGAAATCCCGACAGCGAGATCCCAAGCAAGATCGCGCTTCTTCCGATGTGCAGCCATGAACGCCACTATACCAAAGACAATTTGAACCATGATGTGTTCAACCTATATTTCTAACCTTACAAGGAGGAAACAGCTATGAAAATCAAATGGGATGAAGTTGGCAAGCGTCTGTATGAGACTGGCGTCGACCACGGCGTCCTGTTCCCGATGGGCGAGGACAATGCATATGGCAAAGGTGTGCCCTGGTACGGCCTGAGCGCCGTTAACGAGAGTCCCTCCGGCGGCGAGCCCAATGCCGTCTGGGCGGACAACATCAAGTACCTGAACCTGATGAGTGCCGAGGACTTCGGCGCCACCATCGAGGCTTACACCTCATCCCGATGAGTTCGAGGCCTGCAACGGCTGCGCTGAGATCGCCCCGGTGTCACCATCGCCCAGCAGGATCGCAAGATGTTCGGCTTCTGCTATCGCACGCTGATCGGCAACGATACGGTTGGTACGAACTACGGCTACAAGCTCCATCTGGTGTACGGTGCGCAGGCTTCTCCCTCTGAGAAGAACAACCAGACTGTGAACGACAGCCCCGAGGCTGCCACCATGAGCTGGGAGATCAGCACCACGCCTGTGGATGTTCCCAATTTCAAGCCGACCGCGCATCTGGTCATCGACTCCACCAAGACCGACAAGGCCAAGCTCGCGAAGCTGGAGGAGATGCTGTACGGCACCGATGGCGACCAGGCCACCGAGCCCACGCTTCCGATGCCCGAGAAGGTCATCGAGCTGCTGAAGGCTGCCGGCTAATCCACGGTACAAGAACTTCTAAAGCGGGGCTCTCTTCACCGAGGGCTCCGCTTTCTTTAATTTTTTGAAAGGAGAAATCATCATGCTTAAAGAAAACTATCACTTATACCGACTACAACGGTACCACTCGCAAGGAAGATTTTTACTTCAACCTGACGCAGGCTGAGGTGACTGAGCTGGAGGTCTCCGTGGAGGGCGGTCTCGTTGAACGATCAACCGCATCGTTGCGGCGCAGAATGGCAAGGTCATCATTGAGACCTTCAAGGACATCATTCTGCGCGCTTACGGTGAGAAGTCTCCGGATGGCCGCCGGTTCATCAAGAACCAGGAAGTCCGCGATGCCTTCGCTCAGACTGAGGCTTACAGCAAGCTGTTCATGGAACTGGCCACCGACGCTAAGGCTGCGAGCGAGTTCGTCAACGGCATCGTTCCTCCCAAGACGGAAAAGGCAGCCCCGGCCGATCAGAGTGCCGAAGCTCCTGCTGTTCCTGAAAACTGATGATAATGAGGACCGGCGATGCTGAAGATCACAGTGCCGGCTACCGAATTGTTTGACGGGGTCGGAAACTTTATCAACACGAAAGAGCAGGCGCTCCAGCTGGAGCATTCTCTGGTCTCTCTTTCAAAATGGGAGTCCAAGTGGCACAAGCCTTACTTGTCCCGCAAGGCGATGACCATAGAAGAGACGATCGACTACATCCGGTGCATGACACTGACACAGAATGTCGACCCGAATGTGTATAAAGCGATCACTCCATCAAATTTGAAGACGGTCACTAACTACATTGACGCTCCGATGACCGCTACGACCATCTCCAATGCAAAGAAAAGGGTGGAAGCCGTAAAATCGTCACGGCAGAGGTCATTTATTATTGGATGATCTCCTACGGTATCCCGTTTGAGTGCCAGAAATGGCATCTGAACCGACTGCTGACCCTTATCAATGTGTGTAATGCGGAGGGGTCGCCGCCTCAGAAGCTTTCGAGAGCGGAGGTTGCCGCGCAGTATAAAGCGCTGAACGCCGCCCGACGAAAGCAGTGGAATACAAGGGGGTAACACCATGACAGAACGGCAGATTTTTTGCTTTTCTGAAAAGTCAGGGGCTCAGCGATGCTGGTGCTGCCGGCGCCATGGGAAATATGTTTGCGGAGAGTGGGCTGAAAAGCCAGAATCTGCAAAACTCCTATGAAAAGAAGTTGGGCTATACCGACGCTTCCTATACCAAGGCTGTGGATAACGGTACTTATCGGAATTTTGCTTCTGATAAAGCCGGCTACGGCCTTTGCCAATGGACTTACTCGACGAGAAAGGCGGCACTGCTGGCGTTTGCCAAGACTTGCGGTACTTCCATCGGTGATGCGGAAATGCAGCTTAAATTCTTCATGAAAGAGCTTCGTGAGGAATATCCGGCTGTCCTTTCCGTGCTGAAAACTGCCACAACGGTACGCGAAGCGTCCGATGCGGTTCTCCTCAAGTTTGAACGGCCTGCCGATCAGAGCGAGGCTGCGAGAGCAAAGAGAGCTGCCTATGGACAAGCATACTACAACACTCTGACCGGAAAGGAGACAACTATGTTCACCAATAGTCCGCTGGTGTCTTACACGAGAATCTCGCCGAATAAGACACCGAACAGAAACCATGCAATCGACACGGTTACGATTCACTGTATCGTTGGACAGTGGACTGCGAAGCAGGGATGCGATTATTTCGCTACCACGAATCGCCAGTGTTCTGCCAATTATGTGGTTGGAAAGGACGGCTCGATCGGCCTGTCCGTTGAGGAGAAAGACCGTTCCTGGTGCTCTTCCTCCGCGAGCAATGATAACCGTGCCATTACCATTGAAGTGGCAAGCGACACCACGCACCCCTTACAAGGTAACGGACGCAGCCTATCAGTCTTTGATCGCCTTGCTTGCCGATATTTGCAAGCGAAACGGCATCAAGGAGCTGAAATGGAAGGCTGACAAGTCCCTTATCGGCAAGGTGGAGCAGCAGAACATGACGGTACACCGCTGGTTTGCGCCTAAGGCCTGCCCCCGGCGATTATCTTTATAACCTTCATGGTCAGATCGCTGCTGAGGTCAACAAGCGTCTCGGCGTTTCCGGCAGCACGACGCCTGCTGCCACGCCTCCGAAGGCCACTAAGCCGTATCGGGTCAGGGTGAAGATCAAGAATCTCAACATCCGCAAAGGCCCAGGCACGCAGAATGCATCCAACGGCTTTATTGCTCCTGGCGTTTACACCATTGTAAGCGAGAGCAAGGGCACCGGCGCTTCGATGTGGGGTAAGCTGAAAAATCCGGCGCTGGCTGGATCTCGCTGGATTACTGCGAAAAGCTGTAAAAGGAGAAAGATATGATCACGTTCAGACAAAAGGGCGACTTCTCCAAGCTGACGAGGTTTTTGGAGAGAGCCAAAGAAATGGTGCATCTCGGAGATCTCGATCAGTATGGCCGAGCCGGAGTGGCCGCCCTGGCGTCTGCAACGCCTGTCGACTCCGGAGAAACCGCGCGCTCGTGGTACTACGAGATTTCTAATAAAAAAGGTTCGGTCACCATCTCATTTCACAACTCCAACATTCAAAATGGAGTTCCCATTGCCATCATTTTGCAGTATGGACATGGGACTGGAACCGGCGGCTGGGTAGCGGGACGCGATTACATCAATCCTGCTATCCGGCCTATTTTTGATCAAATCGCAAAATGACGCATGGAAGGAGGTCACGAAGACATGAGCACAACGATTGACGAGAGAGTTGTTGAAATGCGATTCGACAACAGTCAATTCGAGGCGGGCGTGAAGACAAGTCTGTCCACGCTCGACAAACTCAAAGAGGTTTGGATGCGGACGGTGCGGCTAAAGGTCTGAAGGGCCTTGGCGACGCAGCTAAAAAGTGCGACCTTTCAACCCTTAGCAATTCCGTCGAGACTGTTCGGATGAAATTCTCGGCGCTCGAAGTCATGGCGGTGACCGCCCTTTCAAACATTACCAACTCGGTCATCAATACCGGAAAACGGATGATCGAATCGTTTATATTGGAGCCTGTCAATCAGGGCTTTGACGAATACGAGCTTAAGATGGGCTCTATTCAGACGATCATGATGAGCACCGGCGCATCGTTGGAGGAGGTCAACAAGTATCTTCAGGAGCTGAACACCTATTCCGATAAGACAATTTACTCTTTTCAGGATATGACCTCCAATATCGGTAAGTTTACGAATGCTGGCGTCGGCCTTGAGGATGCTGTTATGGCGATTCAGGGCGTGTCGAATGTGGCTGCCGTATCCGGTGCAAATGCAAACGAGGCTTCCCGTGCGATGTATAACTTTGCGCAGGCCTTGTCCGCAGGATATGTCAAACTGATCGACTGGAAATCCATTGAAAACGCGAACATGGCAACGGTGGAATTCAAGACACAGCTTTTGGAGTCAGCCGTTGCGTGCGGAACCTTGACGAAAACCGCAGACGGAATGTATAAGACCGTCAAGGGAAATGTCATCGACGCCACGCATAACTTTAACGATTCTTTGCAAGATCAGTGGATGACGACGGAAGCTCTTGTCGGCACGCTTCGTAATTATGCCGATGAAACGACTGACATCGGCAAGAAGGCATTCGCGGCTGCACAGGATGTCAAGACATTCTCACAGTTGATGGACACCTTAAAAGGAAGCTGCTGGCTCCGGCTGGGCCAATACATGGGAGATCCTTTTGGCGACTTTGAAGAAGCCAAGGAATTGTGGACAGGTCTTAGCCAGACGATCGGTGGATTTATTGATACGCAGTCTGATGCTCGTAATTCGGTACTTCAGGGATGGAAAGACCTTGGCGGCAGAACCGAGCTGATCGAGTCTCTCAAGAACACGCTCAAGGGGATCGGAACGGTTATCAAGCCGATTACAGAAGCCTTTCGTGATATTTTTCCGCCAACTACTGCGGAACAGCTTCATAATCTGACGGAAGGACTGCTGAAGTTCACAGAAAAGCTGACGCTCAGTGACACGGCTTCTGAAAATCTGAAAAAATACTTTCAAGGGACTGTTTGCCGTACTTGATATTTGCAAGCAGGCGATCGGTGCGATTCTGGGACCGGTTGGTTCTCTTCTTGGAAAAGTGACCGGCTTGGGCGGCGGTGTTCTCGGCGTGACCGGCTCTATTGGAGAATGGCTCGTCAAACTTGATGAAGCGATCAAGAAGAATGATACCTTTGGCAAAAAGCATTGAGAAGATCTCTGACTTTGTGAGCGGCGCTGTCACGGCCATCAAGAATTTTTGCCGAGTCTGTTCGTGAATACCTCGGCCTGCCGACGCTGGACGAAGCAAAGGAGTCTTTGAAGGAACTCTTTGGCACGGCCAAGGAGAAGATCCAGGTTCCGGGACTGGAACTTCTGCACACAATCCTGGAGGAAGCTGAAAGAGCGTGCCGGTCAGGTCAAAGACGCTATTGTTGGGCTGAAAGATGGCATCTCCGATGCGTTTTTCTAAGATTGGCGGAAATACCGATGTGTCGAAATTCGCTGCATTGATTCAAGCACTATCCATCGCAGCTAAGAAAATCGGCGGTGGTATTTTCGATGCGGTCGGCAACGGCATCAATAAGATCGTAACTGCGGTGAGTAACGCTGATTTTAGCGGAATCATCGACCTACTGAACGGAATTTCTATCGGAGGTATTGCGATTGCCATAACCAAATTCACCAATAGTTTGACGAAGCCCCTTTGACGAGGTCGGAGGTCTTCTTGACAATGTGAAGGGAATTCTGGATGGGGTTCGTGGACGCTTTGAGGCATATCAGACGCAGTTAAAAAGCCGGAACTTTGCTGAAAATAGCAAGCGCTATTGCGATTCTGGCAGCATCCATCGTCGCGATTTCTCTTATTGATAGTGAGAAGTTATGTGCGTCACTTGGAGCTATTACGGTTCTCTTTGCCGAACTGATGGCATCTATGTCGGTCTTTACCAAAATCAGCGGAGATGTTAAAGGTGCAGTAAAGAGTTCGACGGTGATGCTCGCCATGTCAACATCTATCCTGATCCTTGCATCAGCTCTGAAGAAGATCGGTGACTTGGATGGAGGACAGCTTGCAAAAGGCGTTGCCGGTGTGACGGCCCTGATGGCTGCGATGGTCGGCGCTGTGAAGCTGCTCGGCATGGGTGGCGGTTCTTCGATGAAGGGCGCGACACAGATGATCCTTTTGCAGCCTCCATCAAGATCCTTGCATCGGTCTGCACTGACCTTGCAACGCTTGAATGGAATGGGCTTGCAAAAGGGCTGACTGGTGTCGGTGTACTGCTGGCGGAAGTCTCGCTCTTTATGAACACCGCAAAGTTCAGTGGAAAGTCTTTGACAACAGCGGCGGGAATCGTCGTCCTTGCCTCGGCAATCAAAATCCTGGCATCCGCCTGCAAGGATCTCGGTAATCTCGACTTCGGACAGCTTGTGAAGGGGCTTGGCTCCATCGGTATTCTTCTGGCGGAGATCACAGTCTTTACCAAGTTGACTGGCGATGCAAAGGGTCTGGTGTCCACCGGGCTCGCGATGATCGGGATTGGCGCCGCTATGAAAATCTTTGCGTCCGCGATGGGCGACTTCGAAGCCTTGACTGGAACCAGATCGTCAAGGGGCTTGTCGCTATGGGCGGCGCATTGGCTGAAGTGGCTATCGCTATGAAGGTGATGCCGAAGAACACGATAAGCGTTGGTGTTGGTCTGATCGCTGTTGGTGCAGCACTTTGAGATCGTGGCAAACGCCCTTGGAAAGATGGGCGGTATGACCTGGGAAGAAATCGCAAAGGGCTCGTCACAATGGGCGGCGCTCTGGCAGAGCTTGCCATCGGTCTGAATGTGATGAACGGTACTTTGCCTGGCTCTGCTGCCATGCTGGTGGCGGCTGGCGCATTGGCTGTTCTGACTCCGGTGCTGCTGGCTCTTGGCTCGATGAGTTGGAAGAGTATTGCCAAAGGGGCTTGTGACGATTGCCGGTGCATTCACCGTGATTGGTGTGGCCGGTCTCGTACTGACTCCTCTTGTTCCGACGATCCTGGCACTTGCCGGGGCGTTTGCGTTGATCGGCGTTGGAACCGCAGCTATCGGAGCAGGTTTACTTGCGGCCGGTGCCGGACTGTCGGCTATTGCAGTCGGCATTACCGCCTTGGCCACTTCTCTCGGCGCAGGCGTGACCGTTATTGTGGCAGGACTCAGCACGATCATCACAGGTATCGCCGCGTTGATCCCCGCTGTTGCCGAAAAAGCTCGGTGAGGCTATTATAGCGTTCTGCGGCGTGATCGCTCAGGGGGCTCCCGCGATCGGCGAGGCCGTCAAGGCGGTCATTCTCACGCTGGTTGATGTGCTGGTTGAGTGCGTCCCTGCAATCGCTGACGGTGCATTGGACTTGCTGTCCGGCGTGCTCGCTTCCCTTTGCAAACTATACTCCGGAAATCGTTGGCTCTATTATGCTGTTCCTGATCAACTTGCTGAACGGCATTGCGGGCGGCTGCCCGAACTCGTTCAGGCGGCAGTCAATGTGATCGCAGCATTCTTCTCCGGCATCATTGATGCTCTGGCAGGACTTGATACAAGCGTATTGGTGAAAACCATCGCCGGCATCGGTCTACTGTCCGGTATCATGGTCGCGTTGGGTGCTGTGGCCGCGTTGATCCCCAGTGCTATGGCCGGAGTGCTTGGTATGGGCGTTCTCATTGCTGAGTTGGCGGTCGTTCTTGCTGCTGTCGGTGCCCTTGCGCAGATCCCGGGCCTTTCCTGGCTGATCGGCGAGGGCGGCAAGCTGTTGGAGCAGATCGGTACGGCGATCGGTGGATTTGTCGGCGGTATCGTCGGCGGATTCATGAGTGGTATTTCCAGTCAGTTCCCGCAGATCGGAAGCGACCTTGCGTCGTTCATGACAAATGTTCAGCCGTTTATCGACGGTGCGAGCAGTATTTCTCCGGCGATGTTCAGCGGTGTGCAGGCATTGACAGATGCGATATTGCTGCTGACGAAGGCTGAGCTTGTGCAGGGCATTGCGTCCTGGTTCACGGGTAGTTCCTCTCTTTCTGATTTTGCTGATGAACTCGTTCCGTTCGGAGAAAGCATGGCGGAGTTCAGTAACGCTATCAGCGGAATGGACGCCGACCTTGTTTCAAAAGCGGCGACTGCCGGTAAGGCACTTGCAGAGATGGCTACCACGCTGCCGAACAGCGGCGGTGTAGTCGGCTTCTTTGCCGGTGAGAATGACATGGACAAGTTTGGAGAGCAGTTGGTTCCGTTTGGCAAGGCCATGAAGGACTACTCTCTCGCTGTTAAAGGAATGGATGTCGGTGCTGTCAGCAATTCCGCTTCTGCCGGTAAGGCGCTTGTGGAACTGTCAAATACCATTCCGAACTGCGGCGGACTTGTGAGCTTCTTCACCGGAGACAACAGTATTGCCGATTTCGGTGACCAGCTCGTTCTCTTCGGCGAGGGCCTTGCGGCTTACTCCACCTCTATCGAGGGGCATCAACATGAGCAAGCTCTCCAGCGCGATCACACAGGTCGAAAAACTGGTAGCGCTTGCCGATACGGTTAAGAATATGGATCAGTATGCATTTGTGAACTTTACGAATGCGCTGGTTCTGCTGGCAAACACCAGTATCCAAAAACTTTACCGACGCTTTCTACAACAGTGGAGCTACCGTTAGCACGGCGATCATCTATATGCTCAATTCCGCAGGCACGACCATCCGGCAGAACCAGACGATCGTTAATGTGGCGATGGCTGAGCTGATGCTTGCGATGGCCGCGACCGTGAAAGCGCATACCACGAGCATGAATACCGCGGTTGTGCAGATGATGGTCGGCTTCAGCACCACGATTCGCAGCAATGGTGCTTCCGTGCGGACGGCGATGCAGTCTGTCATGCTGGTCGTTGTGGCAGAAGTGAACAACTACAAGGATCAGGTTCAATGAAGCCGGCAGGAATGTTTCGCAGGGGCTTTATCAACGGTATTCGCTCGAAGCTGAGCGGAGCCTCTCAAGCGGGCCGTGATCTGGGCCTTGCGGCGCTGAATGCGGCAAAGAAGGCGCTGGATAGCCATTCTCCATCCCGCGAGTTTATCGAGCTTGGTAAAACTGATTGGCGAGGGTATGACTATCGGTATCAACAATGCTATCGTTCCGGTTTCTTCGGCTGCGGCAAAGATGAGTGATGAAGCCATCAAGGTCGCGCAGAAGGGACTCGACGCCTTTAAAGGATTGGGCGGAAGAGCGGAAATATTACAGCGAGCTCAGCTTGAAAGAGGAGCTTGCCGGATGGGAAACGCTCCAGAAGAAATACCGCGAAGGCAGTGAGGAACGAAAGCAGATCGACCGCGAGGTCTATCGTGTTCAAAATGAGTTGGTTACGGCCACTTATCAGTATTCGATGAACTGGATCGAAGAGCAGAAATCGTATAACAAGCTGACCCTTGCGGAGGAACTGGCTGCCTATAAGCGTGTTCAGAGCCGATATGCCAAGGGGACAGAGCTGCGGAAGAAGCTCGACCTGCAAGTTTACCAGTTGGAGAAAGAGATCAGCGACGCGCAGAAACAGTATATCTCTGATGTGCAGTCTGTGCAGAGCGAGGCGAACCAGAAGCGGCTCGACCTGGAGGAAGAGTACGCTGATAAGGTAAAGATCGATCAACGCGCAACTGGCAAGCGATATTCAGGCGGGAGAACGACAAGTACGAGAATGCTCTGAAATCCCGCGAGGATTCCCTCTATAAGTCCTATGGCCTCTTTGACGCTGTAAAGGAGCGTGATGAGGTCAGCGGCGACACCCTGATGAAGAATCTTGAGGGTCAGGTCAAGGAATTTGGCGAATGGCAGGATATTTTAGAGTCTCTTGCCGGCAGAGGACTTGACAGTGACCTTATCGAGGAACTTCAGGATATGGGTCCTGACGCGATCGCCCAGATCAAGGCGCTGAACAACATGAGCGACTCTGAGCTTGGGAGATGCTGGCTGACCTCTGGAAGGTCAAGCACGCAATGGCTCGCGAGCAGGCGGTCGGCGAATTAGAGGGGCTGCGTGAAGAGACCCAGCAGAATATTGCAAAACTCCGAGAGGGAGGCCGATCAGGAGCTTACCGAGTATCGTGCTCTCTGGCAGGAGAAGATGAACCATGTCACGGAAGATGCCAACGCTCAGTTGGAACAGCTCCGCAGAAGCTTTGAGGAAAAGGTTGGTCTTATCAAGAACAATACTGAGGATGAGCTTCAGGAGATGGCCGACACGGCGCAGAAGGTCTTGACGGAAGCTGGTTGGGATGAGACCGGCAAGCAGATCGTCAAGGGGGCTTACTGAAGGCGTTCAGTCTGAGAAGTCCAGCTTTGTTGATGAGATCACGCAACTGGCTCTTGCAGGCGTACAGGCGGCAGAAGTCGACACTGGACATCCACTCTCCGTCGAGGGTGTTCCGTGAGATCGGTAACTACACCGGTCTTGGTTTCGTGAAAGGTCTTCAGGACTATGTTGACCGCTCTTATGCGGTCGGTTCTGAGATGGCGGAGTCGGCCGAGGGCGGTCTTTCTGGTGTGCTCAGACCATTGCCGACATTGTGAGCGGCGGGTTCGACATGGAGCCGGTGATCCGTCCTGTTCTGGATCTCTCCGCCGTATCGGCCGGAGCAGACGCCTTGAACAACCTATTCTATTCGCAGCGAGCGGTCGGCCTTGTCGGGCAGGCTGCCGTTGCATTGAGGCACAGCGCGGCGGAAGCAGCCAGACAACAATTTCCATCGACAATGATGATGTTGTGGCTGAACTCCGCACGCTTCGAGGTGAGATGGCTTCGATGTTGGAACGCATGGAGAAGCTGCGTGTTTGTGCTGAACACCGGTGCGCTCGTCGGCGAACTTGCTGAACCGATGGATGTGGCGCTTGGGCAGCGGTCTACAAAAGAGGAAGGGGATTTAAGTTGTACCATTCGATCACATTTGGCGATAAGAACACATGGGACGATTGGCGGCTTGTCCCCGCTTCCCGTCCGCTATTCAATCCACCCTGCACAAAAGGTGAAGACTCTGGACATTCCCGGTGGGGACGGCGTCATTGATGCGTCGCAAGCCCTCACCGGGTATCCGGTGTATCAGAACCGGACAGGGTCTATCGAGTTTATTGTCATGAACGACTTTAAGCCGTGGCACATGGCTTACTCGGACATTATGGATTATCTGCACGGACAGACCATGCGGGCGATCCTTGAGGACGATCGCCTGAATATTTTTACGAAGGTCGCTTCACAGTGAACGCCTGGAAGTCGGAAAAGGACTGGTCGCGGCTCGTCATCGACTACGATGTCGGCCCTACAAGTGGAAAAAACCTTTCCTCCATCGACAACTGGCTGTGGGACCCGTTCAACTTTTCAAAATGGAGTCATTCAGGCAGCTTTGTTCCGCCAAACATTGCGGTGACGACTGAGATGAAAGAGATCGAGCTGGACGCGGTGATGTACGGACGGGCTCCGGTCTGCCCCAGATTCATTGTTGCAAAGCAGTGAGGGACGCGGCGTTCATGTCCGATTTGTCAACCGTCAGCTCAGCATCGACCTGACAAAGCTTTTGCCGGAGGAACCATTCAGATCCTGAGTTTATTCTGTTTGGCGACTACGGCGGGACGATCATCTTTTGGGTCGACGAGGGAATGGGGACCGTGTCCGTTGATTTCAGACAAGGGGAGGTTGTAAGCGATGTATTCTGTTTATGCCGATGGCGTCTGCATCTACAATGATGCCTTCGCGTTGGACAACATGAAGCTTGCAAGCCCAAAGCTGACGCTGGAGAGACAATGCGGCCGGTTCCTTCGTGATGACGGTTCCGCCCTCCAATCTCGGATACAGCACCATCATCCGTATGGTGACTGACATCGCCGTTCACAAAAGACGGAAAAAGAGATCTGGGCGGGGCGCGTCCTCTCTCTGAAAACGAGGACTTTTACCGAAACCGGGTGCTTATTTGTGAGAGGCGAGCTTGCATTCTTCAACGACAGCACGCAGCCGCCTGCGGAGTACGCCGGAGGACGATCCGTGAGTATCTTGAGGCGATGATCGCCATTCACAACGCAAAGGTCGGAGACAACCGGAAGTTCACCATCGGCATTGTTACGGTGATGGATGAAGATTTTCCCTACTTATTACACCAACTATGAAAAGACCATCACGATCTTGAATGCGTTGGTGGCGCAGTACGGCGGTCATCTGCGGGTGCGTAAGGAAGACGGCATCCGCTATCTCGACTATTTGGCGGACTATCCCGACACTTGCAGCCAGACGATCCAGTTCGGCTCCAACCTCATCGAACACACCAAGGGATGGGATATGACGGAGTTTGCAACGGTCATTGTTCCGCTTGGCAACAGGCTCGATAAGAGCGAGATCGAGGCGCTGGACGCCTACCTGACTGTGGAGAGCGTGAATGAGGGCAGCCTTTATGTCCAGTCCTCCGAGGCTGTGAAAACCTATGGCTGGATCGAGAAAACAGTGACATGGGACAGCGTTTCTGATCCAAAGCACTGCTGGAAAAGGCAAGGCATATCTTGCCGACTTGCAGTTCGACAACAACATGGAACTGGAAGTGAGTGCTCTTGACCTCCATTATCTCAACGCGAATGTGGAGGCAGTGAAGCTGCTGGACGAGATCCGCGTGATCTCGCGGCCGCATGGGCTTGACCGTGTATTTCCTGTCACGAAGCTGGAGATCCCTCTGGACAGCCCGGAGAATACCAGTTTACGCTTGGCGACACGGTGCAGACCAGTCTTACCAGTGTGAACAACCAGATCAGCGCCGCTATCCTTGAGAAAAATCGAGGGTCTCCCAAGGCGCACAACATCCTGAAAGAGGCAAAAGAAAACGCCACGCAGATCATGACAGCGGCCGACCGGCTACATCACGATCACACGGACGAATACGGTTCTGATACGCTTTATATTTCCAATATCCGCGACTATACCAAAGCCGACAAGCTCTGGAAATGGAACATGAACGGCCTTGGCTACTCAAAGGATTACGGAAAGACCTTTTGGGCTTGCCATCACAATGGATGGTTCTATTGTGGCAGACTATATCACGACCGGTGTTCTCAATGCCGATGTGATCGTGCCGGTACGCTGAAAGATTATGGCGGAACTTCTCGCTTGACTTCGAGGCGGCAGCTGACGATGAAGAAAGGTTCCATCGACATTGGAGACGGAAACTTCACCGTTGACGAAGGCAACCTGACCGCACGCCGAGGCACCTTTGCGGGTACTCTGGCTGCGGCGAAAGGCACCTTTAGCGGTACGCTGGTCGGTGTGGACGGAAACTTCAAGGGGGGTGGTTCAGGCCTCTGACTTCCTTGACCGAGCGGGCAACAGCATGATGGACGACGAGCGATTCAAGTCAAATACCTGAGCGTCTACGGACTTACCGTTACCAACGGTGTCCGCACGACATTTTTTGCTGTTGATTCCAGCGGCTCCGTTACCATAGACGGTAAGGTGACGCTGTCCGCCGGAAGCACGATCAACTGGGCATCCGTGACGAACCAGAACCTCACCCAACCCCGCCTACTCGCTGGCAAGCACGGCGAATGCGAACGCTTCCGCTGCGCAGAGTACCGCAGACGACGCTTATGATGAGGCTTCTGCCGCATGGTCGAGAGCAAACAGGGCCTATCAGGATCGGTGTACTGACCAGAATGTGTTTGATGTGCTCACCTCCGGTGAGTACGAAGTTCGGTATTTTCAGTGATTCGACGACTGGCCGGCTCTATATCAATGCAAATTATATTCGCTCCGGTACGATCGACGCTGACTATATCGACCTATCATGCGGTTATGGTGGATTCTGCAAGGGCCACGGTTCCGGACGGTGTGCGCATACAACTTACGGTTCTATGATGTATGGTTCCAATGGCCCCGGCTATGATCCTTATATCATCGTGACCAATGCCGGAGCCCGTATGTCCGGAATCGGCGCAGATATTGTCGTTTCTGGTGGCATCACAATGAGTGAGGAGCCAACTATTCGTTCCGATCTTAGAATCAAGAACACGATCGACTATGACCTTCAGCCTACGAGGCGTTTTCCTGGCGTTGAAGCCATCTACTTTCAAGTACAACAAAAGGCACCTCCGGGCGAACTCATTTTGGATTTATCGCCCAAGATGTGGAACAGGCTATGCTCGATGTTGATTGACCTCCAGTCAACTTGCCGCACTCGTTAAAGACCCCGTGTTGAGATTTTGGAAGATGGTCTCACGGACTACCGTTACAGCATCCGATACGGCGAACTTATTGCGCTCAATACGCACACGATCCAGAAAATCTTATCAAATGGTCGAAGAACTGCTTCAGCAAAAGGAGGGATACTGTTGAAGAAAACAGCTTAAAAATTCAGAAATGGTCGTGATGGTTCAGAACCTGCGGCCGCTTCTTCAGCTCCGCAAAGCATCGGCTATATCGCCGCGAGGAACTTCGGATGCTTTCTACTGCTTTGACTGAGTATGAAGTAATTCAAACACGACCTCATCAACAAATATGGAGAGCCTGACAAGGATGAAAGTGGCAACGAGACCGGAACCATTTCCATCAAGGTGGGCTCTCCTAATTTTAAGGCCTTCTGCGACGAGCTTGCTCCGTTCAACGAGATGGAACATGAGGTAGAGCTGATGACCGCCAAGTATGAAGATACGATCGACTGTCTGAGCGGCGAGGAGATCCCTACTGCTTGACTGGATGCTGGAGGACTAAGGAAGGAGTGATTTAGATGGCTGATATCAGCAGCTTGAAAAAAAATCCTCAGCGCCATTTATGGGAAGAGGTTCGCGGTCCATCCATGATGCTCTGGCGGCGATGAACACGGAGTCCAGCAGCGCGATGGAGTTTGCCTCCACAGCAAAGGGATTCCGCACAAATGCCGCGGCTGCCAAGAAGTCCGCCGAAGATGCCGAGAAAAAAGGCGACAAGTGCCTCCGAATCCGCTGCGGCGGCTGGCTCTCCGAGGGAAGCATCAAGACCTCTGAGGAAAATATCAACAAGCAGGCCGCAGACGCAAAAAGAAGCTGCCGCCGGTGCTAAGGCGTCTGAGACAGAGGCGAAGAACTCGGAAGAGATTGCCAAACAGAAGGCGCAGGAGGCCACGGACGCCAAGACAGCGGCGACGCTTGCCGAGGAGAGGTCAAGGCCGCCGAGGAGCGCGTGAGAACCATCCGCTCAGAGGCTGAGACACTTGGCGCACAGGCTACTGCTGACCGCAACGCAGCGGAAGAGGCTCGCACTGCTGCGGAAGTTGCAAGAGATGCGGCGGTGAACAGTCAAAATGGAGCAAAGCATCGGAAGATGCCGCTGCTGCATCGAAGACGGACGCCGAAGCCGCTAAAACGGCTGCTGTGGACGCCCGTGACAAGGCGCAGACCGCTAAAACGGCCGCCGAGAACGCGCGGGAGTCCGCCGAGAACTCTGAGGCAAACGCCAAGACTTACAAGGAGTCTGCCGCAGAGAGCGCAGCGACCGCACAGCAGTACAGCGGAAAGCCGCCTAAGCCGGAGAACGGTACCTGGTGGATCTGGGACGCTGAGAAGGGCACCTATGTGAACACAACCATCAGTTGCGAGCTGACCGGCCCGACCGGCAACGGTATCCAGAGCATTCAGTTGACACAGGGCAATCATACGCCCGGCTCGACTGATATTTACACCGTTACGATGACAGATGGAAGCGAGTACAACATCGCCGTCTACAACGGCCTGAACGGAACTTTGGTACGGGCGATGTGCTCGGCATCCATTTCGATCTGGTGCTGCCGGCCTCCGGATGGTCGAACGGTTCCATCACTGTGGCGGAGAGCCGCCTTGTGGCCGCTGCCAAGTACAAATACCTCATTGATGCGTATGGGAAGCCAGCCGTGAAGAGTATCTCGAATGCAGTGTGCGTCCGAAAGACATCTCCCACGACCGGCTTCATTACATTTGTTAATGATACCGACCCGATCAAAGACATCACGGTGAACATCGTGCGTCTTGAACTGTCGGTCAATGCCGAAGAAGGAGGCGAATGATTTGAAAATCGCGATCAAAGCTGCTTCACCACGCTGGTGGAGGACACTACACTGATCCAGAACGCAGCGACGCCTTATCCGGTCGAATTCGCCTTCAGCAAGGATTGGGACGGGTTCGCAAAGACTGCGCTCTTTGAGGCAGGCGGTGTCAGCATGGCTGTGGTGCTGAGCGAAAGACAAGTGCGACATTCCGGGCGAATGCCTGAAGAAAGGCGGCATCCCGCTGAAGATCGCCGTTTATGGCGTCAAGGGCGAGGAACGGAAGTCGACGGGCTGGCATGTTACCAGCAAGATCCTCTTCCCGGCCAATATCAGCGTTGGCACAGGCGGCTCCGGGGACCGATGGGCGATGAAGCCTAAAGCAGATCATGGGAATCATCGGTGACCCATCGACGGCGGGTTTTGGCAACAAGACGCTGACCGAGGTGATCGTTGAGATCCAGAGAAGCATTTCCGGAACGGCCTCGGATAAAGAGGTGGACGATATGCTGAACGACGCCTTTGCTTCGAGCGACCCGGGCGGAAGCACACCGACAACACCGCTTCTGACAAAGAAGTGGATGACCTACTCAATGATGTTTTTCGGCGAACAGCCGTGAACAAATATATTTAAGGGGGACATGCAATATGTCTACTACCAAGCACACTACTATTGATCAGCTCAAGAAACTGGCGCTGCGCACCAAGAGCGAGATTGGCCTTGTCGATGCTAAGGTTGCCGGTCTGACCACCAAGGTCAATGACCTGGTGACCGCCGGCGGCGAGCCTAACAAGCTGGAAGGCATCAAGGTCAACGGCACTCTGCTGGCTCTGGCCGATAAGACGCCGACATCCTCATCGCTGAGGGCAAGACCAACGGCACCATCTCCGCCAACGGCGTTGATATTCCGTTCACGGTCTGGCGGCTCTGGCCTACAAGTCCGAGGTCGCTGAGAGCGATCTGGCTGCCGCTCTGAAGGCCATCATCGACGCCAAGGCGAAGCAGGCTGACCTGGATACCCTGACCGGCAACGGCGAAGGCTCCATCAGCAAGATGATCGACAAGGCTATCAACAAGTTCGCCACCGATGTGACCGATGACAATGTGGTCAACAGCCAAGGAGCTGATCGACTGGTTGCCAAGCACGGCCCTGAGGCGACCAAGATGGCCGGTGGCATCAGCGAGAACAAGACCGCTATCACCGACCTGAAGACTCTTGTCGGCACGCTGCCCGAGGGTGCGACCTCTACCACCGTTGTCGCCTACATTACCGAGGCGATCAATGCTCTGAGCATCGGCGATTACGCCAAGACGACTGAGGTGACTGCCGCGATCAGCACCGCCCTGGAGTCTTACTACACCAAGACCCAGGTCGACGAAACCTTTGTCAAGAAGACGGACATCGTGATGGCTACCGACGAGGAAGTCGACGCCATGCTGACCGAAGTCTTCGGCGCTCAGGCTACCGTCTGATCCAGCATATGCGAGGGGGGATGGGGCTTCCTGTCCCCCGTTCCACCTTTTGAAAGGAAGGTAACAACACATGGCAGAGCATAAGTTTTCCACATTTGACCAGCTCAAAAGCTGGCACTTGCGGGGAAGAAGGATTCCGCCAAGCAGGTAGCTGAATTGGCGGAGCTTGTTGCCGCCGGACTGGAGGATCTCCAGCATATCGGCATCTCTGTTACTCTGCCGGCCGCAAATTGGAGCGGCGGAGCGCAGACTGTTGCACATGCTTCCCTCTTAGCTGACAGCAACTATATTTATCTTGTAGGCGCAGACGCCGGTACCCGTAATGTGTACGATAGTTATGGCGTTAGCGCAGACAATGTAACTACGAGCGGGCAGATGACTTTCCGGTGCGATACGACGCCGACCGTTGACTTGTCCGTCTTTATCATTCGACTGGAGGTCCGGAACAGATGAGTAATGTTGGCAAGGTATTCAACCTTTCCGGCGGCGGTGGCAGCGGCTCTCCGAAGATGGAAAGTCTGACTATCGCCACCACGCCCAACAAGACGGTCTATAAGTCCGGTGAAACTTTCGACCCCACCGGCATGGTCGTTGTGGCAAACTGCGGTGAAGGTCTATGGCAAATGTGACGGGTTACACCGTCTCTCCCTCCGTTCTTACGGACGGGGTGAGCGAAGTTGTCATCACCTAGCACCGAGGGTCGCATCACGAAGACCGCTACGGTTGCCGTGACGGTGAAAAAAGGTGCTTGTCAGCATCGCCATCACCACGCAGCCAGCCAAGACGGTCTACCAGTATCAGGAGAGCCTTGATCCGACGGGCATGGTCGTTACTGCGACTTTTTCGGACGGAGCACGGCGGCGGTACTGGATTACACCTATCCGACGACGAACTTCTCTACGCTTGGACGCCAGGTCATGAAGCTTGAATACACCTACGAGGGTGTGACGAAGAGCACAGACCTTGTCGTTACGGTGCAGGGCAAGACCATTGCCGTTCCGACGCAGACGAACATCCCGACCTACAACGGTTCGGACAAGACGCCGAGCTGGAACGGCTATGATCCACTCAAAATGGAGATCTCCGGCGTTACGAGCGCTTCTGACGCAGGCAGTTACACGGCTATCTTCAAGCTGTCCTACGGCTATCTGTTCCCGGACGGCACGGATGAAGCCCGCGTAAAGTGGACGATCGACCGCGCTGTCATCTCGGCTCTGCCGACGCAGACGGGGAACGCTTGTTGCCGACGGCACGAGCAAGACACCGAGCTGGAACGGCTATGACACCAACAAGATGACCATTGGCGGCGATACCTCCGGTACAGCTGCCGGTGAGTACACGGCGACCTTTACGCCGACTTCCAACTACAAGTGGTCGGATGGCAGCACAGGCGCCAAGGAAGTGAAGTGGACGATCATCTCGGTGCTCGTTTCCATTCCTTCGCAGAGCGGTACGCTGACCTACAACGGCAGCGCCCAGACGCCGAAGTGGCAGAATTTCGACAATGAGAACTCCTCTGTGAACGTATCTGCCAAGACGAATGCCGGCGATTACACGGCGACCTTTACCTTGAAGAAGGGTATGTGGACGGACGGTACGACCGCGGCAAAGACCATCAAGTGGACCATCGGCAGAGCTACCATCGCGGCGGTCCCCGACCAGAACGGCACGCTTGTCTATGACGGCAACCCGAAGACTCCTTCGTGGAATACCGCCTATGACTCGGCAAAGATGACCGTTTCCGTGACGGCCGCTACCAACGTAGGCACTTACAGCGCCACCTTTACGCCGACCTCCAACTACAAGTGGTCCGACGGCAGCACCGGAGGCAAAACGGCCTCGTGGACGATCGGTAAGGCCGCGAACAGCGTGACCAATTCGCCGAGCTCCATCGTGCTGAAGAGCAGTGCCAAGACCGCCACCTTTACGGTGAACCGCAAGGGCAACGGTACGATCACAGCCACCTCGAATAACACAAGCGTCGCGAAGATCAAATCCATCAATCAAAGCACCGGCGTTGTGACTGTGGA
>VOFC01006056.1_pt1 | contig 27795 bp, 50 predicted proteins | sample 5384161 | NCBI WGS metagenome assembly VOFC01 (sample SAMN12384722, study PRJNA508395) | human gut metagenome | isolation source: healthy gut B | host: Homo sapiens | reverse complement strand
TGAATTAAAAATAAATGTAAAAATGATGTTGATACAAATAATTTAGGTCAATATGCTTATACATATGAGGTTATATATAAAAATACAACATATACTGCAAAGAGAATTGTAAATGTTGTTGATAATATTCCTCCTGTAATAAAAAACAGATATGCAACAAGTTGAATTGTTTTCTTGTCAAAAGACGGAAAATTGAATATTGAATATTCGGCAGAGGATAATTATGATGGAGTAATAACTGATAAAGTTAAGGAAAAAATAGATGCTAATAAAGTTATTTTAAGTGTTGTTGATTCTTCTGGTAATGAAACAACAAAAGAAATTCCTATAGTTGAAACGGAAGAACCTAGTCCAAAAATCTCTTTAAACGGGAGAGAAATTGTATATGTTAAACAAAATGAAATGTATACCGAAGAGGGCGCAATTGCTTTTGATGCTTGTGAAAACAAAATAGATGATGAAGTTAAAATTGAAGGAAGTGTTGATACAACTAAAGTCGGAACCTATGAAATTAAATATAGTGTTACTAGTGGAACTAAAACAAGTGTAAAAACGCGTACAGTTATTGTTTATGATGGAATAATCAATAATCCTATATCTCCAAATAGGGATAAAGTAGTTTATTTGACTTTTGATGACGGTCCTGGAAGATACACTGAAGAACTTTTAGATATTTTAAAAAATATAATGTTAAAGCAACATTTTTTTGTAACTAATCAATTTAAAAGCTTATGTTCCTTTGATAAAAAGAGAACATGATGAGGGACATAGTATTGCTGTTCACACATTAACTCATAAATGGAGTGTTTATGATAGTGTCGAAACTTATATAAAAGATTTTAATGATATGAACAATATTGTAGAACAATATACCGGGTCAAAAACTAATTTATTTAGATTCCCTGGAGGTAGTTCTAATACAATAAGTAGGGGACACTCAAAAGGCGTTGTATCAGCTATTGCTAATGAGATGACAAAAAAGAGGATATGTTTATTTTGATTGGAATGTTGATTCAAACGATGCAGCAGGAGCAAATTCTAGTCAAATATATAGCAATGTTACCTCAGGAATAAGTAAAAGACATGAATCAGTTGTATTAATGCATGATGTTAAAAGAAGTACAATTGATGTAATCGAGGATATTATTGTTTATGGATTGAACAATGGCTATACATTTGATACCTTAAATGTGTCATCTCCAACTGTACACCATCACATAAATAATTGATTTTACTGTATATTTAATTTATAATTAAGCTATGAGGTGTTGTAAATGGACAGTAAAAAAGATGTAAACAATAAACAAAAAAGTCTTATTTAACAAAAAGGAAAAAAAAGAAAATATTAGAAAAGGTGTGCTTGAGGAAATAAATGATGAAGTTCGTTCTAGTTTATGTGAAAATGTATTAAATGATGTTAATGAACGCATCAATGAAGAATATAAAGAAAATTTAAAAGAGACTATTTCTAGCGAAATAATAAATGATATTAAAGAAAATATTAAAGAAGATGAGAAGAAGATGTCTCGTCGTAAAAATTTCAAAATAGTAAGATTATATATTTATATTTTGCTGTTAATGGCAGGATCGATTTTCTTAATCTATAAATTATATGTAACCGGTAATTTAGATGTTGTAAAAGGATATAAAAATATCTACAACGACAACAACGACAACAACTGCGTTAGTGAAAGATTTAAAATGGTATATGAATAAATATGGAAACATTTTTAGATAACATAAAAATTGATAATGTTTCGTTACTAAAAGGAAATTATGATATAAGCAAGATTGATGTTAAAGATAAACTTGCAATTGCTTATAATAATCTTTCAAGCGATTCTATTACAAAAGATGGGATGATTTATTCTGTTAAAGAAGTAGACTTGAAAAATTCTTATATAGCTATATTTGGTAGTGAAGATGGATATGAACTAAGCTCATTTCAAGTTGATGGAGTAGTTTTTGCTTATTCTTTATCTAATGCAAGTTATATGGCTGTTGTTAATAAAGAAAATGCTAGTGAAAATATTTTGATGGAAATAACTAACATCAAAGAAGAAGATGGAGAACTTGTTGTTGATTGTATAACAGCCTTAGTAAAAGAAAGTAAACTTTATAATATAAAACAATTTGGATGTGGCTTTGAAAGACTATAACAGTGGCGAATCTTTGAAAACATCTGAAAATAGCTTATCAAAAAAAAAATAGATTTACATTTAAACTTATTAATGATAAATATTATATAAGCTCAATTTCGATTATTTAAATATGCTTTTTAGCATATTTTTTTTATTTTACAAGGAAAAATCATAAATTTATCGTTAAAGATATTTATAGGAGGAATAAATTTATGAATTATGAGAATTATATACATAACTTATTTGTTGATGATGAGATATTTAAGTACTCGATAAATGAAATAGAAAATCAACACGAAATAAGTTTTATATTCGTTTTGGGAGTGCTCTTTATAATTTAAATCATGATTATGGATCAATTGGTTTAAGAAAAATAGTTGATTATATTAACTCGGAAATAAATCAAGATATTACTTTAAAAGAAATAAAACAAATTATAAAGTTTTTTAAATTAATATGCCATGGTATGATAATAAGTTATAAAATTACATTTGAGTATTATAAATGTTTATTAAAAAAAAGTATGACGATATTGTGTTTATTAATAGTTGTATTGAACTTGCTAATAGAAACCGTTAGACTTGGAACATTTTGAAAAAATTGTTACTAATAAAGAAAATGGTTAAGGTTTACAGTTAATGCTTGTAAATTATTATTAATTATTTTTTATTATGCTATAATAATTGTATGGTGATTGTATGGAGTTCATAGAACTAAAAATGTTTATAAAGTATATAAAAATGGAGTAACCGCATTAGCAGATGTAAATCTTACAATAAGCGCAGGAGAATTTGTGTTTATTATTGGTGAATCTGGTTCTGGTAAGTCAACCCTTACAAAACTTTTATATAGAGAAGAAAAACCAAATAAAGGTAGTGTTTTTGTTGGCGGAATTAATGTATCAGGTTTAAGAAATAGTAACGTCTATAAATTAAGAAGAAAAATAGGTGTTGTATTTCAAGATTTTAAGTTATTACCAAAGTTAACTGTTTATGAAAATGTTGCTTATCCACTTGAAAGTTATGGTGTTGATAAAAACGAAATTAAGGATAGAGTCTTAAAAGCTGTTGAAAGAGTTGGACTTAAAAATAAACTTAGAAGTTATCCTAATCAGTTATCTGGTGGAGAACAACAAAGGGTATGTATTGCTCGTGCAATAGTTAATGAACCAAAACTTATTATATGTGATGAACCAACCGGGGATTTAGACCCTAAGATGAGTAAAGAAATAATGGATGTTATCAATAATATAAATAAAGAACTTGGGTCAACGATTATAATGGCTACGCATGACAAGGAAATTGTAAATAGAATGAAAAAGAGAGTTATTGCTATTCATAATGGTGTAGTAGTGTCTGATAAAAAAGAAGGGAAGTTATATAGAAGATGAGACTGTTTAGAATTTTAGGTAAAAAGTATTAGCAACGCTTTTAAAAAGTATTGTTCGTAATTTCTCACTTAGTTTAGCTTCTATATCATGTACAGCAATTACTTTAATTTTGGTGTCAATTGCCTTGCTTGCAACATATAATGTTAACTCGATGACAAAGAATATTGAAGGATCGATGACGATAATCGCGTTTATTGATGAAAATGCGACTGATGAAGAAATAGAAAATGTTAAAAATACGATATATAGTATAGAAAATGTTGATAAGGATAAAACGATCTTTCGCAGTAAAGATGAAATAAAAAATGATTTATTAAACGATGAAAATATTAAAGAAACATTATCCGTTTTTTGATGAAAATCCTTTACTTTCAACAATGGTAGTAAATGTAAAAAAACGTAAGAAAGATTACTTCTACTGCAAACGAAATAAAAAGTGTTGATAAAGTTAAATATGTAAAATATGGAGAATCTATTGTTAATGAGGTTTTGAATGCATTTGATTTTGCAAGATATGCTTGTATTGTAGCCGTTATAGCTTTGGTGTTGGTAACTATATTCTTAAATGAAAATACAATTAAAATCACAATTTTTTCGAGAAAAAATGAAATTGGTATTATGAGGTTAGTTGGTACAAGTAATATTGTTATTAAACTTCCATTTATATTTGAAGGATTTATTCTTGGACTTATAGGAGCTATTTTACCAATCGTGATTACAATATTTGGATATTCATACTTTTATGATGTTTTTTTAGGTGGAAAAATATATACTGATTTATTAACTCTTGTAAAACCAAAGTGATATTGTTTATATATCAAGTTTCGTTTTGGCAATTATTGGTTCTTTAGTTGGTGTATTTGGTTCAATAAAAGCTGTAAGGAGATATTTGAAGATATGATGAAAAAAAGTAGTAATTATAATGTGTGCGGCTTTAATTTTGGTTACTGGAACAAGTACATATGCTGCTAGTAAAGCTCGTACCTTAAAGGGAACTTCGTGCAGAACTTGCCTCTTGGAAGAAAGAACAAGCAGCAAATGAGTCTAAAAAAACTGCTACTAAAAATGAAATTAGCAGTGCGAAGGCATCTGTTTCTAGCAAACAAACGGAAATATCCAATAATCAACAAAAAATAGCTAGTTCTCTTGCTGAATCGGAACAACTTGGAAAAGATATTGAAAATGGTAAAACTGAGCTTGAAAAAAAATAGTAAAGAATTATCAAGTTTCTAAGGGAGATAATGTTTACTTAGAATACATATTTAAAGCAACAAGTTATGAAGATCTAATTTATAGATATGCAGTTATGGAGCAACTTATGGATTACCAAAAAAATAAGATAGATGAGTGGAAAGGTAAAATTGAATATAACACTCAATTGAAAATTGATCTTGAAAATAGGAAGTTGAACTTAGTAATCAAATAGATAGTTTAGCAAATGATATAAAATCATTGAATAACAAACTATCGGATTATTTGGACGTTACAATGGATATTAAGGATGAAATTTCATCAACTCAAGAGTTAATTAATTATTATGAAAAAGATTGGTTGTAAAGAAGATGAGGACCTTGAAAAATGTGTAAGTGTTAAAGGAGATACCGGTTTCTTACGACCTTTAAATAGAGGAACAACGACTTCATATTTTGGATATAGAACTCATCCTGTTACAGGAGTTAAAAATAAGTTTCATTCTGGAATAGATATTGGAGGACACAAAGAGGGAACAAATGTTTATAGTGTAGCAAATGGAATGGTTTCTAAAATCGTTAGAAAGGCCAGTTGTGGTGGAAATCAAGTGTATATTCAACACTTAATAAATGGTAAACAATATACATCTTGTTATATGCATCTTTTAACTATAAAAGTTAGTGTTGGTGATAAAGTTACTAATCAAACCATTGTTGGAACTGTAGGTGGAGGATCAGGAACTCCATGGGATTCTTGTTCAACTGGTGCTCATTTGCATTTTGGATTGGGTACTGGTTGGTATGGAACAACTTATACTTCGTATTCAAAATGGGTTGCTAATCTTGTTGATCCGAAAGGTTATTTGAAATTTCCTGATTTGAGAAAGTATTTCTATACAAGAGCATTATAAGTATATTAGCTTATATTTAAAAGCATATTATTATTAGAACTAGGAGGCTTATATATGAAAAAAATAATAATTTAAAAAATATATTGTTGTTAGTTGCTATAGTTATTTCTATATTCTTTATTCTTGTATTTTTACCAAATACACCAATTTGGAATATAGTTGTACTTTTTACTTATTTTAAGTGTTTTGATTTTTGTTCATGAAGGTGGACATTTCTTAGTAGCAAAAAAAAAATGTGGAGTACATGTTTATGAATTTGCTTTAGGAATGGGACCTAAAATTTCTTACATTTAAAAAAAGGAAAAATGATCCTACTGAATACACGTTAAGAGCTTTCCCAATTGGTGGATTTTGTGCGATGGCTGGTGAAGAAGGAGAAGATGATGAAAATCTTCCTAAGGATAAATTTATGTGTAATAAATCTAAAACAAAAAAGAATATTGATCTTAGTTGCTGGTGTTACAATGAATTTTATTACAGCTATCATTTTACTTTTTATGATTGGATTTTTTATGGAAGTACTGAGCAATCAAGTGTTATTGGTCTGTTCAAAGCGGAAGCCCAGCTGAAAATGCAGGGATTAAAGAAAAATGATATAATTATTGGATGCAATGGTTATAAAGTCAATACTTGGGATAAACTTACGATAGTAACAAACTTAAAAAAATAAAAATGATTATTATACATATAAAATAAAGCATGAAGATGGAAGTGTTGATGAGTATAAAATCGTTCCAGACACATATGCTGTTTTTGACGATAAAACAATAAAATTAGATGATTCTACAACACTTGAAAGTGTATTAAAAAGAATATAATAAAAAAGAAAAGGAAGTTACTATAACTAAGTTGGTTGGAATATCTGCTTCAAGTGAGATACATAAAGGTTTTGGCTATGCAATAAAATATGCATTTTCTAAATTTGGTAGTATAGTTTCTACAATGCTTTTAATATTAGGCTCATTATTTACGGGCAAACTTGGATTATCGGCATTATCTGGACCTGTTGGAATGTATTCGGTTGTTGGAACAGTTGCTCAAGTAGGATTTGCCAATTTAATATATTTGATGTCTTATTTATCCATTAACTTAGGTGTTTTAAATATTTTACCTTTTCCTGCATTTGATGGTGGAAGAGTATTGTTTGTATTAATAGAAGCGATTACTAGAAAAAAAGTTGATTCTAAAAATAGAGGGTTATTTTCATTCAATTGGTTTTATACTTATTATGCTTCTTATGCTATATATTACTTTCCAAGATGTACTTAGATTATTCTAATACATCTTTTTTTCTTGTTTAACTTCTTTTTATGTGATAATATTGTTATTGTAGAATAGAGGGATTGAATGAATGCTTTTGATGAATTTATAATGAGTGATGCTTTTTTTTCCTGTCATTATTGTTTTATTGGTGTTATTAATAACAGTATTTATTATAATAACAGTTAACAATAAAAAAGAAAATATGGTCCATTTAGAAATATAAAAAATGCTTCGAAACCCGAGATTGACTATTCGAGTGAAGTTCATATTATTAATGATTTAAGTCCAGTTGAAGAAGTTAAAGAAACTGAATTTGATGAGATATTGAATATAAATAATTTTGTTGAAGCAGATGATAATTATTTAAAAACCAAAAAATGTAGGAAGAAGAAAAAAAATTGCAAGTTAATGATGTTTCTTCTAATGCGATTTCTTTTAATTCTTTTGATAATTCACAAAAAAAGTGAAGCTGAAGAAATGTCTACAGATAAATCAAGTGAAGTGAATAGTAACTTACAAGATGATGATAAGTTTATGGCAGATGTTCATACATTTCCGGATTTTTTCGGATATTGAAGATAGAGAGAAAAAAGAAAAAAGTAAAAATAGTAGAATAGAAGAAGATGTAATGGATGCAGCTAGTAAATATATTGAATCTATTATGTCAAATAATAGTAGGTGACGAATGAAAACTGAATTTGAAAATGTTTATTTAGAATATGTAGATGAATTTAACAAGAAAAATGTAAAAGACAAGATGAGCAAAGAAGAGTTGTTAAAAAGATTGAAGAAACCCAAAAATTAATTTGTAATGTAAATGTAAAATCGTTCTTGTTTACGTTTATAAGACATATTTGGTTGTCTTTTCTTTTTTTTTGTGTTAAATTTTATTAAGGTGATGCTTTATGGCAGGAGCAAAAAAATATGATGCTTCATCAATTAAAATATTGGAAGGGTTAGAAGCAGTAAGAAAAAGACCAGGAATGTATATTGGTTCAACTGATAAAAGAGGTCTTCATCATTTAGTATGGGAAATCGTAGATAATTCCATTGATGAGATAATAAATGGTTATGGAGATATGGTTAAGATTCGTCTTAATGGTGATGGTTCAATCACTATAGCTGATAATGGCCGTGGAGTTCCGATTGGAATCCATGAAAGTGGTAAAACAACTCCAGAAGTTATTTATACTGTATTGCATGCTGGCGGTAAATTTGAAGAAGGTAATTATAAAGTATCTGGTGGATTACACGGAGTAGGTGCAAGTGTTGTAAATGCTTTGTCTTCATGGATGGATGTTACTATTTATACTGATGGAATAATATCCAACATTCGTTTTAAAAATGGAGGCGAGGTTTCAAGTCCTTTAAAAAAATTGGTGAGTCAAAAAAACTGGAACTTGTGTTACTTTTTATGCCTGATTATGAAATATTTAAAAATTGTCAATTTTCGTTTTCTACTATTTGTGAAAGAATGCAAGAAAGTGCTTTCTTGTTACCAAGATTAACTGTAGAGCTTGAAAATGTTGCTGATAATAAAAAAGTAACGTATCATTATGAGAATGGGTTAATATCCTTTGTTGAATATATGAATGAAGAGAAAAAACAATAAATAGTATTGTACCTATACATGGCGTAAAAAAAATCATATTGAAGTCGATATAGCACTTCAATATACTGATTCATATAACGAACAAATTATTTCATTTGTAAATAATGTTAAGACAAGTGATGGTGGTTCGCATGAAGTCGGTTTTAAAACAGGACTTACGAAAGTTTTTAATGATTATGCAAGAGCTAATGGTATTTTAAAGAATAAGGATTCTAACTTCGATGGAAGTGATGCAAGAGAAGGTTTAACGGCGGTAATAAATTTAAAAATACCAGAAGATTTTATTTCAATTTGAAGGGCAAACTAAAGGAAAACTTGGTACCCTGAGGCAAGACCTGCTGTTGAACAGATTGTGTATGATGCCTTAAAATTTTATCTTGAGGAAAATAAAAGTGAAGCTACTATTATATTGGACAAGATGAGCAAAAGTAAGTTTGCTCGAGAAGCGGCGAGAAAAGCTAGAGAAGAAGCAAGAGCCGGTAAAAAGCAAAAGAGATGAAAAGCGAAGTTTATCTGATAAGTTAACTCCTCCTCAAAGCCGTAATCCAAAAATTAATGAATTATTTATCGTTGAAGGTCAATCAGCTGGAGGAACAGCCAAATCTAGTCGTGACAGAAAATTCCAAGGAGTTTTTACCTTTAAGAGGTAAAGTTCTAAATACTGAAAAAGCTAGTGTTGCTGATGCATTTAAAAATGAAGAAATAAATACTTTAATTCATTGTATAGGTGCAGGATGTGGAGCTGATTTTGATGTTAAAGATATCAATTATGATAAGGTAATTATAATGACTGATGCCGATGACGATGGAGCACATATTCAATGTTTACTTTTGACTTTTTTCTATCGCTTTATGAGACCATTAATTGAAGAGGGTCATCTTTATATTGCTATGCCACCTTTATTCAAGGTTGAAGAAGGCAAAAAAGTAACATATCTTTATACTAATGAAGAGTTTAAAGATTATGTTAGAGATAAAGATAATTCAACATATCGTGTACAAAGATATAAAGGTTTAGGAGAAATGAATGCTGATAACTTAAGTTTAACTACTATGAACCCGGAAACACGTAATTTGATTAAAGTAAATATAAGTGATGCAGCAATGGCGGAAAAAAAAGAGTTTCAGTTTTAATGGGAGATGCTGTTGAACCAAGAAAAGAATGGATTAATGAAAATGTTGATTTTTCACTAGAAGATGATTTTAAAATATAACTCAAGATAATTCTTGAGTTTTCTTATGGACAAAATAATGCTTTTTGTATATAATAACATCTTGTTTGGAGGGGTTTGATATGATTTTATATCATGCATTATCTGGTCATGATGAATTTATAGAACCAAAGGAAAATGGATTAATATCTAATTTTATAATAGATGAAGTACTTAAAAGACTTTATCCTGATACTGATTTATCAGGTCACTCGGATTTTGGAAAATACTTTTTAACACAATGCTCAATGGAAAAAAATTAGTGATGTAGTATTATATTTACAATATTTGGTTGATGAAGTTTCTGAAGCGAGATATAAAAAACGAAATTGCATTTATCTAAAAATAAGGCTTATGAAATGCTTTATTACTTTATTCATTCAGCAACAGATAAAAATAATTCATATTTTGAAAACTGGGTTAGTTTATCAGCTAATCCAATGGATGAAAAAAAAGATATATGATGAACAAAAAATATGTAATGTAGCAGTTGTCAATACTGAATGGGAAAGATATAGAGGCAAAAACTATAAAAATCTTGTTATTAATGAAGGCAACGTTACTAAATATTTTAACTGTGTTCCAGGATATAAAATAGTTACTCTTCTTAATGCATGTGAATATGAAAGAATTATTTATGGTATATCTGGAATATATGATATACTTGCTCCAAAAAGGAATCATTTTATCAAGAGGTGATAGAGAAAAAACAAAATAGAAAATATATTGATGAGCTTTTAAGTATGTATCCAGTTGATAGTTTTGAAAGAAAGCTAATCGAGGAACATTGGGGAAAAAAAATAAGTCATTAAAATTTATAACTAATTGTTGCTCTGATATTTTTACTGAAAAAAATGTTGGTGATATAAATGATACTTGGGATGGAATTGTAAAAACAGTTACAAAGAAATATGAACTTCGTTAAAAGCGAAGTTTTTTATTATATTGATTAGCATAAATTAATATGATAAAATTTATATGTTAGAGGTGAAGTTATGGATAAGACAACTCTATTTGAAATTGAAGATATAACTAATGCATTAATTGAAACTACTTTAGATGAAATATATGATGCGTTAAAAGAAAAGGATATAATCCAATTAGTCAAATTGTAGGATATTTAGTATCTGGAGATCCCGGATATATTACTAATTACAAGAATGCTCGTGATAAAATGCTGGGTCTTGATAGAAATAAAGTCTTAGAACTTATGGTTAGGAATTATTTAGAAAACTAATGAAAACTCTTGGAATGGATCTGGGTACGAAGACTTTGGGCCTTGCTGTATCCGATAAATTAGGAATAATAGCAAATCCTTACAAAACTTTAAGATATAATGATATTGATGAGCTGGTGGAAGATGTCTCAAAGTTAATTGATGAATTGCATATCGAGGCTTTGGTTCTTGGATATCCTAAAAACATGAATAATTCTTTAGGCGAAGCAACGTTGAGAACTGATGTGTTTAAAGAAAAATTAGAAAATGTAACTGAGTTACCAATTAATTTAATTGATGAAAGATTAAGCACAGTTGAGGCAGAAAAGTATCTTATTGGAGCTGATATGAGCAGAAAAAATAGAAAAGAAGTTATAGATTCAGTGGCAGCAAGTATCATATTGGATACTTATTTAAAAAGAATAGGAAGTGGAACTGATGTTAGATAATGGAAAAATTGTTATAAAAAATGATAAAGGTGAAGAATTAGTATGTGATGTTTTATTTACATTTGATTCTGATGAAACAGGAAAAAGTTATATTGCCTATACTGATAATACAAAAGATGAAAAAGGTAATACTAAAGTTTATGCAAATACCTATGATAAAACAGGAGAGGATTTAAAATTATCTCAATTAACAACTGATAAAGAATGGAAAATTATAGATAATATTCTTGCTAGTGTAATTGATATGGTTAAAGAAAATTCCGAGACTGAAAATGGTGATAAGGATGAATAGTGATGTTGATAAAGCTAGTAAGAAAATAAAAAAAGGTAGCACTTATTCTTTTTATTGTTTTTCTTTTCTTGTTTAGCTGTTATTGGAGGAATATCTTTCTTTATGATGATGCCTATTAATTCTTCAAATAATGATGAGGTTATGTTTAATGTTGAAAGCGGAACAAGCAAAAATCAAATTATAAGCGATTTAAAAAAGCAAGGATTAATTAGGAATACTAATTTTACAAAGATTCTTGTTAAGCTTAATTATCGAAAAGGATTTTTAGCGGGAAATTATAAGTTGAGCAAAAGCATGACACTTATGGAAATTTTGGAAAGCTTAACTAATGGAACTAATATTGAAAAAGAATGAAATTGCAATTACTTTTATTGAGGGAAAACGTTTTATAGAATATGCTGATGTTCTTGCAAATAATTTAACATTCACTAAAGAAGAAGTAATAAGTACTTGTAAAGATAAAGATTACTTAACTAGTTTAATTGAAAAATATTGGTTTATAACTGATGATATTTTAAAAGATGGTGTATATTATCCTTTAGAAGGATACTTATTTCCTGATACGTATTTTATAAAAAAAGATGCAACAGTTAAAGAAGCTATTGAAGTCCTTTTTAAATGAAATGAATACTAAGTTAAGTACTTATAAAGAATATATTGAAACTAATAACTTAAATATTACTAGTTTACTTACTCTTGCGAGTGTGATAGAATTAGAAGCGTCTAGCGAAAGCGATAGAAAAGAAATATCTGGTGTATTTCAAAATAGAATAAAGAATAATATGTCTATTGGAAGTGATGTCACAACATATTATGGTGTGAAGAAAGAACTTGGTTCTGCTATACTCCAAAGTGATATTGACGCGTGCAATGCATATAATACTAGGGGAACTTGTACTAAGGGAATCCCAATTGGACCAATTTGTAGTCCATCAATTGTTTCAATTGACGCAGCTATAAATCCAAGTACCAATGATTATTTCTATTTTGTTGCTGATGCAAAAGGCAAAGTATATTATAATAAGACAGCTTCGGAACATGAAAGAACTGTTGCTGATCTTAAAAGCAAAGGCCTTTGGTCTTAAAGAGGAGAAGTAAAATGAATGATGTTATAAAGGAAATGGAAAGGTATGCTGAGGCAAACAATGTGCCTATAATTGAGCGAGATTCCATAAAATTTATACAAAAATATATTAAACTTAATAATGTTAAAAAATTCTTGAACTAGGAACTGCTATCGGATATTCAGCAATTCTTATGGCAAGTGTTGATGATGATGTGGAAATTACTACTATCGAAAGAGATGATAAACGTTACAGAGAAGCTGTTAAAAACGTTAATCGTACAGGAATGGATAAAAGAATTGAGATTGTGTTTAATGATGCTTTAGATGTTAATTTAGTTGATCATGAATATGATTTAATATTTATTGATGCAGCTAAGGGTCAATATATAAAATTTTTTGAAAAGTTCCAAAACTATTTATCTAAGGGTGGTGTAATTATCACTGATAACTTAAAAATTTCATGGTTTAGTAGCTGATAAAGATAAAATTGAATCAAGAAATGTTTTAGGTTTAGTAACTAAAATTGAAAAAATATATTGAGTTTTTTACGTACTAATGAAGAGTTTGTCACTAAATTTTATGATATAGGTGATGGCTTATCAGTTAGCTTTAGGAAGTCTGATGAAGATGTCAAAAATATTGATTAATATAAACAATTTAAGTGAAATAGAAGAATATAAGAAAGTTGGAATCACCAATTTTCTTTTGCTGTTAATAATTTTTCAATTGGATATAATTCTTTTTTAACTTATGTGATATTCCAGATGATGCATACTGTTTATTTAAATAGGGTTATGGATACATTAGCAATTGATGAACTAAATAGTATTAAGAATAAGTTTTTAAGATTTAAAGGAATTATCTTTGAAGATTTAGGAGTTTTCAATATATTCAAAGATACAGGAATTCCTCTTATTTGGAATCAAGCTCATTTTGCAGTAAATTATAATTCAATTAATTTCCATTTGAAAAATGGATGTACAAGTGCAGTTATTTCAAATGAAATCACGAAAGAAGAAATAGATGAAATAATTAATAATTCTATTAAACCACTTATACTTCCGATATTTGGAAAAAACAATATTATGTATTCAAGAAGAACTTTACTTACAAATTTTAATAAACATGCAGGATTAAATGATTATAATGATATGGTTTTAAATGAAAAAATAACTGGTAATAAATTTTTAGTAAGAGAAAGCGAGTATGGAACATACATATTTAATAATACTTATTTTAATTATGTTTCCTTGATACCTAAATATGAAGATAAAGTAATGTTTTTCTTAGTGTTAAATCTTGATTTAAGTGTAGACGAGATAAAAGATGTAATTGATGGTAAAAATTATGGTGATGATGGTTTCTTAAATAGAAAAACTGTATTTAAATTGGAGGATTATAAATAATGGATAATATTGAATTACTTGCTCCAGCTGGTTCTTTAGAAAAAATAAAATATGCTTTTTATGTATGGAGCTGATGCTGTATATTTTGGCTATAAAAATTATTCTTTAAGAGCTAATGCTAAGAATTTGGATTTAGATGAAATAAAAACTGCTGTTGAATATGCTCATTCCTTAGGAAAAAAAAGTATATGTTACAGTTAATATCGTGTTTCATAATGAAGATTTTAAAGGTTTAAAAGATTATTTAATTTATTTAAGTGAAATTCAAGTTGACGCGATAATTACAAGTGATGTTGCCGTTATGAATATGATTCGTGAAAATAACATAGACTTATGTATACATGTATCAACTCAAGCATCAATTCTAAATTATGAGGCTGCTTTATTCTATAAGGATTTAGGAGCAACTAGAGTAGTTTTAGCACGTGAAGCAAGCAAAGAAGATATAAAAAGAATAAAAAGAGAAACAGGATTAGAAATCGAATGCTTTGTTCATGGAGCGATGTGTACAAGTATAAGTGGTAGATGTGTACTTTCTAATTATTGTACCAACAGAGATTCCAATCGCGGTGGATGTGCTCAAATATGTCGTTGGACTTTTGACTATGAAAAAAGATGGTGAAAAGGTATGCGAAGAGCCATTTTCAATGACTCAAAAGATTTAAATATGGTGCCTTTTATTAAAGACATGATTGATGCTGGAGTTAATTCATTTAAAATTGAAGGAAGAATGCGTAGTATTTATTATGTATCCACTGTTATTCTTATTTATAGAAGATTAATCGATAAAATTTTAAATAATACTTTAACTCCTGAATACTCGAACTATGCTTTAAATATTTTAAATCGTGTAGCTAATCGTGAATCAACGCCACAATTCTTTGATAAACTTCCTGGAGTTAAAGAACAATATTATTTAGGAAGATGTGAATATTCTAATCAAGATTTCTTGGGATTAGTCATAGATTATAAAGATGGAATTGCAACAATTGAAGAGAGAAATTATTTCAAAATAGGTGACGAAGTTCAATTCTTTGGACCATCTACAGAGACTAAAAACTTTCGTATAGAAGAAATATTAGATGAAGATGAAAAAATAGTAGAAGAAGCAAATCATCCTCAAATGATTGTTAAGATTCGAGTGCCATTTGAATTAAAAAGAAACATGATATGATGCGTTTAAAAGTGTTTGACTTTTAGACTATTATGTAGTAATCTTATGAAAGTAGTTTTGATAAACAAATATTTATTAAAGAAGGGTGACTAATTATGTCAGGAAAAAAAGAAATAAAATTAACTTCTAATGGTTATTTAGAAGTTGAAAATGAACTAAATAAATTAAGAGAAGAAGATAGACCAAGAATCATTCAAGCTATAAAAGAAGCAAGAGCTCAAGGTGATTTATCTGAAAATGCCGACTACGATGCAGCTAGAAATGAACAAGCTCAAGTAGAAGCAAGAATTAAAGAACTAGAATATATGATAGAACATGCTGTTATCATAGAAGAAGCTCCAAAGGGTGTTGTTGGTTTAGGTTCTACTGTTGAAATAGAATATGTTGGTGATGATGATACTGATGAATATAAGATTGTTGGTTCTCTAGAAGCTGATCCATTTGAAAATAAAATCAGTGATGAATCACCAATAGGCAAAAGCTTTATCTGGTAAAAGGTTGGAGATGTAGTTAAAGTTCCAAGCCCAAATGGAGATTATGATGTTAAAATTGTTAAGATATCTTAACAATTTTTTTTTATGCAAAAATTAAAAAAATTTTGAAAACCTTGTGTAAACTCCCTAAATTGGCTTGAAAATCGGGGAGGGGGTATTATAAAATAAAATAGTAGAAAGTAGGAAATAATATGAAGAAGAAAAAGTATGCTTATAGTAGCAATATTACTAATGAGTATTGGTTTGCAGCAATCTCAACAACTCTAATTTTGAACGGAAATGCTAAAGTAAGCGAAAACAATGAAGATTTTAGTATAATCTTTACAGCTGCAAGTATAGATGGAAAAGATGTATATGCAACAGCAGTAGATGAAACAAAAGAAAACAATAACATTTACAACAAGTGAATTAAAAACGTTAAATCAAACTTCGGTACTTACATATGAAGTAACAAATAATTCAAGTAACTATGATGCAAACGTAACAGTAACATGTGTACCAAGACTGGAACAACAGCAAAATATACAAGTATCAAAAAATAAACTAGACAATAATGCAACAATTGTAAAAAGCAAAAAGTTCAGTAAATGGAACATTAACAGTAACACTAGATAAAGGTAGCAACAGAGAATGTAACAGAAGAATATACATGTAAGTTAGAATTCAATGCCGTAGAAAGAGATACATTAGGAGTAACAAAACCAACATATTATTATGCATTTGGAACACCAACAACAGCAAGTGCAACAGATTATACAACATTAGGAAAAAATGTATTTGTAAGATCAGGAACTGATGATTCAAAAGCAGTATGTATAAATGATAATGGATTATTCTGTATCAAAATAAATGATTATGATAATGCAAAAGAACTATTAAAGAATCATTTTGGAGAATCGGCTTGTAATGCCGATAGTTCTCTCTTCGACTGCAGCTCTGATGCATTCAGCTGCTCGGCTAATTTCTATGGCACTGTGACTTGCGACGATAGCTCGGCTAATGAGAACTGCAATGTGAACTCTTCCGGAACTGTCATTTGTGGCTAGTCCTGCCTTCCTAGGTATCTAAAAATCTAAAATCTATCTTTTGATTTATCAAAAGATGTTGAGTAAAAAGAAGATTTAAATAAGATGTGTAATTTGCATATCTTATTTTTTATTGTGAAAATAAAAGATTTGCTTAAATATTGCTTGAGTTAGGTTTCATAATTTGATATAATTTTGTTTATCAAAGGGGAATCTTATGGAACATTATTTTACTAATAATAGTAAATTAAAAAGTGAATTTAGAAACGTTTATTTACATATTTTTGATGATTCTTTAGAGTTTACAAGTGATTTGGGTGTGTTTTCTAAAGATAAAGTTGATTATGGTTCTAAATTATTGATTGAAACTTTTTTAAAAGAAGATATATCATATTCAAGTGTTCTTGATTTAGGTTGTGGATATGGTGTAATTGGTTTAACAGTTTGTAAGTATAAAAAATGCATTCGTTACTCTTGCGGATGTTAACAAACGGGCCCTTCATTTAACAGAGATGAATGCTAAAAAGTTCGGCTTGAAAGTGAATATTATTGAATCAAATATTTATTCTAATATAGATGAGTGTTTTGATGTAATATTAACTAATCCTCCTATTCGTGCAGGAAAGACAGTTATTACTGAATTTATTATGGGGAGCGAGCAAACACTTAAATAAATCTGGTTATCTTTATATCGTAATGCGTAAAGATCAAGGTGCTAAAAGCATGATTGAAACTATGAAAAGTATATACGATGTAAATATAATTGAAAAAAGCAAAGGTTTTTATATAATTAAAGCAAAACTTATTGACAAGTAAATAATTTACTGATAAAATTTTAAATTGGTGGCGAATACTCCTTTTTTGCGTGGAGAAGCTCAAAAATTACTATAGTATTGGGGTGAAATGATGGCATACAAAGTTCAAAAATTTGGTGACCATAGAGAAAGAAGATCTTTCTCAAAAACTACTAACGCCTTGGCATTGACTGACTTGTTAGAAATTCAAAAGAAAAGTTATGATTGGTTCTTAACTGAGGGAATTGATGAAGTATTTAAAGATGTATTCCCAGTAGAATCATTCACAGGAAAGGTATCACTTGAATTTGATTCATATTCATTTGATGAACCTAGATATGGAGTAAAGGAATCTAAAGAAAGAATGGTTACTTACTCAGCACCTTTAAAGGTTCAAGCAAGAGTATTCATTCATGAAACTGGAGAAGTTAAAGAACAAGAAATCTTCTTAGGTGACATGCCAATGATGACTGATGCAGGAACATTCATTATTAATGGTGTAGAAAGAGTAATCGTATCTCAATTAGTAAGAAGTCCATCAATCTATTTCAAAAGAGAAATTGATAAAAATGGACGTCCAGTTGTTTCTGGAGAAATTATTCCAAATAAAAGGTACATGGTTAGAATTTGAACTTGATGCTCGTGATGTTGTATATGTTCGTATTGATAGAACTAGAAAAGTTACTATTACAACATTATTGCGTGCTTTAGGTTTATCTAGTGATGAAGAAATTCTAGAAGTATTTGGTGAAGATAATCAATTCATTAAAAATACATTAGAAAAAGATTCAACTAAGAATACTGATGAAGCCTTAATTGAAATATATGAAAAATTACGTCCAGGAGAACCTGCAACACTTGAATCTGCAAAAAATCAAATGATTACAAGATTCTTCGATAAGTTCCGTTATGACTTAGCTAAAGTTGGACGTTATAAATTTAATAAAAAACTAAATGTCTTAGATAGACTTTTAGGAATGAAACTAGCAGAAGATATTAAAGTTGATAAACAAGTTATATGTGAAAAAGGTACAATAGTAGATAAAACAATTCTTGAAACATTAAGACCAATATTTGCCGATGGTTACAATGTAAAAAGAAATTAAAATTAATGATGAACTTGATCAATATAATAAAGTTCAAACAGTAAAAGTATATGATAAAAAGAATGAATGAATAGAGTAATTACTATAATTGGTAATGATCAATCAATCGATTCTAGAAGACTTACTATAAGCGATGTTTATGGTGCAGTAAGCTATTATTTAGACTTACTTGATGGATTCGGAAACGTTGATGAAATCGACCATTTAGGAAATAGACGTGTAAGACAAGTTGGTGAATTAATTCAAAATCAATTCAAAACTGGTATTGCTCGTATGGAAAAGTTATTCGTGAAAGAATGACTACTCAAGAATTAGATCAAATTACTCCAAAAACATTAATCAACATAAGACCAGTTACAGCAGCTATGAAAGAATTCTTTGGCTCAAGTCAATTGTCAAAATTTATGGATCAAATAAATCCGATAGCTGAGTTAACAGATAAACGTCGTTTAAGTTCTTTAGGACCTGGTGGTTTATCTCGTGATAGAGCTGGAATGGATGTTCGTGACGTTAACGTATCACACTACGGAAGAATTTGTCCAATCGAATCTCCAGAAGGTGCAAACATCGGTCTTATCACATCTTTAGCAAGTTATGCTAAGATTAATGAATATGGATTTATAATGACTCCATATAGAAAAGTTGTTGATAAACATGTTACTGATGAAATAGTTTATTTAACTGCTGATGAAGAAGCAGACTATTACATTGGACAAGCAACTATTGAAATGGATGAAAATAATAACTTAACAAGTGATGAAAATGCATGTCGTTTAAATGGCGATAACGTTTATGCTAAAAGCAAGTCAAATTAACTTCATTGATGTTGCCCCAAGTCAAATTGTTTCAATCACTACAAGTATTATTCCATTCTTGGATCACGATGATGCAACTCGTGCTCTAATGGGTTCAAACATGCAACGTCAAGCTGTTCCTCTACTTAGAACAGAAGCTCCTTTAATTGGAACAGGTGTTGAGTATATAGCAGCAAGAGATTCAGGTTCTACAATAGTTTGTAAAGCAGATGGTGTAGTTGAATATGCTGATGCTAAAAAATAGTTGTTAAAACTCAAAAGATAAAGATGTATATTACTTAGCAAACTTTGAAAGAAGTAATGCTGAAAGTTGTATAAATCATTCTCAATTGTTGTTGCTGGTGAAAAAGTACACAAAGGGAGAAGTTATAGCTGATGGACCTTCAACTGATAAAGGCGAATTAGCTTTAGGTAAAAACATGGTTGTAGCATTCATGACATGTAATGGATATAACTATGAGGATGCCGTTGTATTAAATGAAAGATTAGTTAAAGATGATGTTTATACATCTCTACATATTGAACATTATGATATAGATTGTCGTGATACTAAACTTGGACCAGAAGAGATTACTCGTGATATACCAAATGTTGGTGAAGATGCAAGACGTAATCTTGATGCTGAAGGTATTATTAGAATTGGTACTGAAGTACATGAAGGAGATATTTTAGTTGGTAAAGTTACTCCAAAAGGTGTTCAAGAATTAACTTCAGAAGAAAAATTATTACATGCAATATTCGGAGAAAAAACTCGTGAGGTTAGAATACTTCCTTAAGAGTTGCTCATGGAGCTGATGGTATTGTTCATGATGTTAAAGTATATACTAAAGAAAACAGTGATGAACTTCCTGCTGGTGTATCTAAAGTTGTAAGAATTTACATAGTTCAAAAACGTAAAGATTCAAGTAGGAGATAAGATGTCTGGACGTCATGGTAATAAAGGTGTTGTTTCATTGATATTACCAGAAGAGGATATGCCTTATATGCCAGATGGAAGACCTGTAGATGTAGTATTAAATCCACAAGGTGTTCCAAGCCGTATGAATTTAGGACAAATTCTAGAATTACATTTAGGTATGGCTGCTAAGAAATTAGGTGTACATGTTGCAACTCCAGTATTCGATGGTGCAACAATTGATGAAATCTATGAAATGATGGATGAAGCCGGAATGGATCATGATGGAAAAACAGTTCTATATGATGGTAAAACTGGTGAACCATTCGAAAACAGAGTATCTGTTGGTGTCATGTATATGATTAAACTTCACCACATGGTAGATGATAAACTTCATGCTCGTTCAACTGGACCATACAGTTTAGTTACTCAACAACCTTTAGGTGGTAAAGCTCAATTTGGTGGCCAAAGATTTGGAGAAATGGAAGTTTGGGCACTATATGCATATGGTGCAAGTCATGTTCTACAAGAAATTATGACAGTTAAATCGGATGATGTAACTGGACGTGTTAAAAGTATATGAAGCTTTAGTTAAAGGTAAACCAATTTCAACTGCTGGTGTTCCAGAAAGTTTCAGAGTATTAATTAAAGAGTTCCAAGCTCTAGGATTAAATATTGAAATGATTGATTATGATGATAAAGTTCATGACCTAAGAGAACTTGAAGCAGATGAAGATGATGGAGATGCATTAACTATTGACGAAAATAGATATAAATACTGGAGAGGTAAAAGGAAAACCTAGTGAAGAAGAAACTCCAGTGGAAGAAGAAAAAAGACGAATTTGATAATGAAGAAGAGGAATTCGAAAACGAACAAGCATTGATGATATAATGGCTTTGGAAAATGGTTTTGAAGGAGGGAAGAATAATGTTAGAAGTTAACAACATTAAAGGTATAAAAATTAGTATTGCTAGCCCTGAGAAAATAAGAGAATGGTCTTATGGTGAAGTAAAAAAACCAGAAACTATCAACTATCGTACTTTAAAACCAGAAAGAGATGGACTATTCTGTGAAAAAATCTTTGGACCAAGTAAAGATTATGAATGTTCATGTGGTAAATATAAGAGATTAAGATATAAAAATGTAATATGTGATAGATGTGGAGTAGAAGTTACTAAGTCTAAAGTACGTCGTGAACGTATGGGACATATAGAACTTGCTTCTCCTTGCTCTCATATTTGGTTCTTTAAAGGTGTACCTTCAAAAATGGGTCTTGTTCTAGATATGTCTCCAAGAGAACTAGAAGAAGTATTATATTTCGTAAGTTATGTAGTAATTGACCCAGGAAACGCTCCACTTGCAAAGAAACAAACTTTATCTGATAAAGAATATCGTGCTTACTATGAAAAATATGGTAATGGGTTCGAAGTAGGTATGGGTGCTGAAGCTATCAAAAAACTTTTACAAGAAGTAGATGTTGATAAAGAAGTAGAAGCATTAAAAGAAGAATTAAATGGTGCTACAGGACAAAAGAGAATTCGTTTAGGTAAACGTCTTGATTGTTTAGTTGCATTCCAAGAAAGTGGTAATAAACCTGAATGGATGATATTAGATTGTATTCCAGTTATTCCACCAGATTTAAGACCAATGATTCAACTTGATGGTGGAAGATTTGCTACATCTGATTTAAATGATTTATATAGAAGAATTATTAATAGAAATAATCGTTTGAAAAAATTACTTGAATTAGGTGCTCCATCAATAATCGTTCAAAACGAAAAACGTATGTTACAAGAGGCTGTAGATACATTATTTGATAATGGTAGACGTGGTAGAAGTGTTACAGCTGCATCAAGTCGTCCATTAAAATCATTATCTAGTATGCTTAAAGGTAAACAAGGACGTTTCCGTCAAAACTTATTAGGTAAACGTGTTGACTACTCAGGTCGTTCAGTTATCGTTGTTGGACCAAGCTTAAAGATGTATCAATGTGGTATACCTAAAGAGATGGCTCTTGAATTATTTAAACCTCATGTAATTAATGGTTTAGTTAATGCAGGACTTGCTCACAATATTAAAGGTGCTAAAAAATTAATTGATAATAGAGATGATTGCGTTTGGGATATCGTTGAAGATGTTATTACAGAACATCCAGTAATGTTAAACCGTGCACCAACTCTACATAGATTAGGTATTCAAGCATTTGAACCTAAACTAGTTGGTGGTAAGGCTATTCGTTTACATCCACTTGTATGTACAGCATTCAACGCTGACTTCGATGGAGACCAAATGGCAGTACACGTTCCACTTTCAGAAGAAGCAAAAAAGCTGAAGCTAGAATTCTTATGTTAGGTGCAAACAATATCTTAAAACCATCTGATGGTAAACCAATCGTTACACCAGGACAAGATATGGTTTTAGGTAACTATTATTTAACAATGGAAAAAGCTGGAGAAGAGCATGAAGGTAAAGTATATAAAAATGAAGACGAAGCTTTAATGGCTTATGAAAGAAAAGAAATTACTTTACATACAAGAATTGCTATTCCAGTAAGAAGCTTTAAATATAAATTATTCTTAGATGATGTTCAAGATAAATATTTAGTAACTACTGTAGGTAAGATTAAATTTAACCAAATTTTACCAGATACTTTCCAATATTTAGCTGAACCAAGTAAAGAAAATATTGAAGGAATTACTCCAATGAAATATTTCTTAGATCAAGGAGTAAATATCCCTGAAGAGATAAGTAAAATGCCTCTTTCTCAACCATTTGGTAAGAAAGATTTACAAAAGATTATTGCTCAAGTGTTTAAACGTTATAAAACAACTGAAACATCAATAATGCTTGATAAATTAAAAGACTTAGGATTTAAGTTCTCAACTATAGCAGGTATTACATTCTCAATGTCAGATATCGTTGTATCTGCTCATAAACAAGAATACTTAAAAAAGGTCATGATAAAGTTGAACAAATCAACAAACAATATAAACGTGGTTTAATAACTGATGAAGAAAGACATAATTCGGTATGTGATGTATGGAATGGCGTACAAGATAAGTTCACGGTGAACTTGAGTATTGCCAAAGAACAAATTGATAACCCAATATTCATGATGATGAACTCTGGTGCCCGTGGATCTGTTGGACAATTCGGTCAAATGGCAGGAATGTCATGGATTAATGGCTAAACCAGATGGAACAGTTTCCGAAGTTCCAATAACTTCATCACTTGTTGAAGGACGTAAAGTTAATGAGTTCTTCTTAAATACACATGGTGCTCGTAAAGGATCTGCCGATACAGCGTTAAGTACTGCCGATTCAGGTTACTTAACAAGAAGACTTGTAGATGTTGCTCAAGATATAATTGTAAAAGAAGAGATTGTGGATGTTTATCTGGTTTAGTTGTATCTGATTTAGTTGACGATAAAGACGGATCAGTAATTGAAGGTTTAGTTGATCGTATAACTGGAAGATATACTGCTAAAAAAGGTAATTAATCCTGAAACAAAAGAAACAATCGTTGATAAAAACGAACTTATTACTGAATCAATTGCTGCTAAGATTGTTAAAGCCGGAATTAAAGAAGTTGAAATTCGTAGTGCTCTAACATGTACAGCTGAAAATGGTGTATGTCAAAAATGTTATGGTGTTAACTTAGCTACTGGTAACTTAGTTGAAACTGGTGAAGCTGTAGGTATCATGGCTGCTCAATCAATTGGTGAACCTGGTACTCAGTTAACAATGCGTACATTCCATTCAGGTGGAGTTGCTCATGGTGGCGATGCTGATATTACTCCCGGTCTTCCACGTGTACAAGTGTTATTTGAAGCTCGTAATCCAAAAGGTAAAAGCTACTATAGCCGAAATCAATGGTAAAGTTACAAATATAGAAGACTCTAATGGAAAATGGAAAGTTACAGTTACTAACGATGTTGAGTCTAGAGAACATACAACAACTTATGAAGCTAAATTAGTTGTAGAAGTTGGTAGTGAAGTTGTTGCTGGACAAATGCTTACTCAAGGAGCTATTAGTCCAAAAGAATTACTTGCTGTAACTGACCCAATTACAACACAAAACTATATCTTAAAAGAAATTTTAAAAGTATATAAATCTCAAAGGTGTTGATATCTCTGATAAACACGTTGAAATTATTGCAAAAGTAGAATGATTAATAAGATGAGAGTAGTTGATGAAGGAGATTCTGATTTAGTTGCAGGATTAACTGTATCAATGAAAGAATTTGCTGATAGAAATAAACCAGTTATCTTATCTGGTGGTGTACCAGCTACTGGTAGACCAGTAATCTTAGGTATAACTAAGAGTGCTCTTGAAACTGATTCATTCTTATCTGCTGCATCATTCCAAGAGACTACAAGAGTATTAACAGATGCTGCTATTAAAGGTAAAGTTGATTACTTAAAGGGATTAAAAAGAAAATGTTATCCTTGGTAAACTTATCCCAGCAGGAACTGGTGCTAAACAATATTCAGATATTGAAATTCAACTTGAAAAAGATTTCTTATCTGATGATGCTAGCGAAGTATTAGAAGATCAATTCTTAGATGATGATACTGATAATATCAAAGAAGAGTTAGTTGTTGTTGATGAAGAAACTAACGAAGAAGAAGCTGAATAGTTTCTTCTTTTTTCTTGCAAAAAATAAAAACATATGTAGTAATATGTATTTAGAGATGCAATATTGCATACAATAAAAAGGGAACATTCAGTAAAGCTAAGCTGAATGTCTACCAAAAATATGGTTTGACACTTATCTTTGCAGATGAGTGTCGTTTTTATTTATAAGTGATACTACTTCAAAGCAATGAAGAGTAAGGCTATTAATAAGTTGATAATAATGATTAAGCTTAAAATTAAAAATCTTTCTTTCCCATATATATCAAGAACCTCCTCTCTATAAAGATTAGAGGCAGACACTCAACAACTGATGTTCCTAAACCTAATTGTAGCAGTATAGTGCAACAAAATCAAGATAAAAAAAATACAAATGTTCGATTTTGAAAATCTGCAATATTTCTTTTTTTCTTGTTTTAAAGCGATATCGGTAGTATTATTAATTTAGCTATCAATGTTGCATAAAATAAATAGGGGACATTTGGCTTTTTTATGTTGATTGTCACTGTGAAATTGGAGGACACTCTATGTTATATTGTCTATTTTTTATTGCTAGTACCAATAATTTGATAGTGATGTGTTTAAGGAACTTTATAACAGAGTTTCTTTTTTTTGATATTAAGTTTTTCTTTGCATAAAAAATACTATTAAAAAGTTTATAAATCGGTTTAGTTTTAAAGATATTTATTGTATAATAGTTCATATAGGTAGGATGTGGCTTCATGGATGAAAAACTAATAAACTTTTTAAATTAATCAATTATAATGATGTACTTGCATTTGAAAATGCTAAGTTTAAAGAAATGGCAATAAGGGATAATGGAACAACATGGATTATTAGAATTAATGCAAAAGAACTTATTCCTGTAAAATCAATGATGAATTTGATTACTTTATGTAAGGATGGAATAAATGATGTTAAATCTATTATTATTGAGATGAATTATGAGGTATTACCAAGTCAATTAATTCTTGAGTATTTCTTATATTTTTTAGATGAGGTAATAAACAATTACCCAAGTTTGAGTGGAATAAATAAAGATTCCATTGATATTGATGATGATATTATTTTAATAGAAGTTACAAGTAAAAATGAAGAGGCAACTTTAAAAAAGAAGTGAAAGAAAATTTTAAATCGTTATGGATACTCTTGGTATACATGGAATAGATGCTTCTTTTAAAATAAATGAAGAAGAAAAAAAAACATTAAAGAAAAAAATAGAAGCTGCTAAAGAAAATGTTGTTATTCAACAAAAGTGGTTGTCGAAGATAAACCAAAATGGACACCTAAGAAAAAGTTGAATATCAAAGAGAAGGTATTGTTTCTATTGCTTCGATTGAAAAAGAGGGAAAAATGCTGTAAATTTGGAAGCTTACATTTTTCTGCAGACTTCAGTGTTTTAAAGAAAAAAAGATGGTAATCCATTATATTTAGTAACTTTGAAAATAAGTGATAATACATCAAGTATACTTGCTAAAAACTTTTGCAAGTGACGAAGAAGAGTTTAATAAATATGGAAAAAAGAATTAAAATCTGGTAAATGGTATCATTTATTGGTCAAGTTAGAGATGATTCTTTTGCACATGATTTGGTTTTTCAATTTAGAAGTTATGAAGAAATTGATGATCCTACTATTAAGCGAAAAGATGAAGAAATTGAAAAGATGTGAACTTCATGCACATACAATGATGAGTCAAATGGATGGTGTTTGTGATGAAGTTGCTCTAGTGAAGCGTGCAATGGAATATGGTCATAAAAGGTATTGCTATAACCGATCATGATTGCTGTCAATCATTTCCACATGTATTTGATACAGTTACAAAATTCAATAAAGGAAGAAAAAAAAAGACCTTGATGCTAAGATTAAAGAAAATGAAGAAACCCTGAAAATATTAAAAAGTTCAGGAAATCAAGAAGGAATAGAAGAGTTAGAAAAAGTATATTGAAAGTTTAAAAAGAAGAAAAGAAAAATTTTGTTCCATTTAAAGCTGGATATGGTGTTGAACTTGAGATGACTGAAAAGCAAAACTTAATATTGTTTTCAATCCAAATGATGAACTAATTGAAGATAATACTTTTGTTATATTCGATACAGAAACAACAGGTTTTTAACCCTGGTTTAAGTGATTCTATGATTGAAATTGGTGCAGTAAAACTTAAAAATGGTGAAGTTGTTGATAGATTTGATGAACTTATTAATCAGGACGTCATAGATGAATCAATTACAAGAGTTACTAATATAAGTGATGATGACGTTAAAGATGCTGATAATGAAGAAAATGTCATAAAACGTTTTAAAGAATGGATTGGTTCTTTGCCTTTAGTAGCCCACAATGCTAGATTCGATAAAAACATGTTAGATATGGCATATTATAAATATAATTTAGGAAAATTAGAAAATCAATTATTGATACTTTAATGTTATCGAGGTAGTAAACCGTGAACTTAAAAACACAGTTTAAAAAGCTTTTAGGTAAATTTTATGGTATTGATACTGGTGAGGCGGAAGATGAAGAACAAAGTGATACAGCTCTTCCATCTGGAAGTTTCAAATTTGATGATGAAGATGGAGAAAGATTGAAGATGTTTTAGTTGATTCTGAATCTATTTTGAAAGTTCAAAGCGAAGAATATTTGGATAATGATATTACAACTGAAAGTAAAAGTAACTAAGGTTAGAAATACTTATTATCTTCAACAATTTATAAGA
>VOFC01003827.1_pt1:25000-27802 | contig 27802 bp, 24 predicted proteins | sample 5384161 | NCBI WGS metagenome assembly VOFC01 (sample SAMN12384722, study PRJNA508395) | human gut metagenome | isolation source: healthy gut B | host: Homo sapiens | reverse complement strand
TCTTACTCATTTCTGAGGGATATCTCATCTTGAGGGGGGCTTCACGCTTAGATGCCTTCAGCGTTTATCCCTGCCGGACTTGGCTACTCTGCCATGGCTCCGATAGCCAACAGATACACCAGTGGTCCGTCCATCCCGGTCCTCTCGTACTAAGGACAGCTCCTCTCAAATATCCTCCGCCTGCGCCGGATAGGGACCGAACTGTCTCACGACGTTCTGAACCCAGCTCGCGTACCGCTTTAATGGGCGAACAGCCCAACCCTTGGGACCTGCTACAGCCCCAGGATGCGATGAGCCGACATCGAGGTGCCAAACCACTCCGTCGATGTGAACTCTTGGGAGTGATAAGCCTGTTATCCCCAGGGTAGCTTTTATCCGTTGAGCGATGGCAATCCCACTTTATACCACCGGATCACTAAGTCCTACTTTCGTACCTGTTCCACCCGTCGGTGTCACAGTCAAGCTCCCTTCTGCCTTTGCACTCTTCGAATGGTTTCCAACCATTCTGAGGGAACCTTTGAGCGCCTCCGATACCCTTTCGGAGGCGACCGCCCCAGTCAAACTCCCCGCCAGACATTGTCCCCCACCCAGGTCATGGGTGCAGGTTAGAAATCCAATACTGCAAGGGTGGTATCCCAACAGCGACTCACATAAAACTGGCGTTCTATGCTCAACGTCTCCCACCTATCCTGTACATACAGTATCGAATCCCAGTATCAAGCTGGAGTAAAGCTCCATGGGGTCTTTCCGTCCTGGCGCAGGTAACCAGCATCTTCACTGGTACTTCAATTTCACCGGATGCATTGTCGAGACAGTGCTCAAATCATTACGCCTTTCGTGCGGGTCGGAACTTACCCGACAAGGAATTTCGCTACCTTAGGACCGTTATAGTTACGGCCGCCGTTTACTGGGGCTTAAATTCGGAGCTTCGTTGCCTGACTCCTCCTCTTAACCTTCCAGCACCGGGCAGGCGTCAGCCCATATACCTCACCTTTCGGTTTCGCATAGACCTGTGTTTTTGCTAAACAGTTGCTTGAGCCTATTCTCTGCGGCCCTGCTTTCACAGGGCACCCCTTCTCCCGAAGTTACGGGGTCATTTTGCCGAGTTCCTTAACAATGCTTCTTCCGTCGGCCTTAGGATTCTCTCCTCATCCACCTGTGTCGGTTTACGGTACGGGTATGTGTATCACAATAGCGGCTTTTCTTGGCACATGGCTCACATGCTTCCCTACTTTGGTTCGGTCCACATTACGTCTTCGGATTGTAAGGAAGATTTGCTGTCCTTACTCCTACCCCGCTTGTACCGGTCTTCTCTTTCCCGGCTCATGCTCTCCACATGCGTCCCCACAGTTCTGGGTACACATAGTACAGGAATCTCCACCTGTTATCCATCGACTACGTCTTTCGACCTCGCCTTAGGCCCCGACTTACCCAGAGCAGATCAGCTTTACTCTGGAAACCTTGGATATTCGGCCGGAAGGATTCTCACCTTCCTCTCGCTACTCATTCCGGCATTCTCTCTTCTTAGCACTCCACTGCTCCTTATCGGTACAGCTTCGCTGCGCTAACAATGCTCCTCTACCACTCCTAAAAGGAGTCCTAAGCTTCGGTGTCGTGTTTCAGCCCCGGACATTTTCGGCGCAGGACCTCTCGACTAGTGAGCTATTACGCACTCTTTGAATGTATGGCTGCTTCTGAGCCAACATCCTAGTTGTCTTCGAAATCCCACATCCTTTTCCACTTAACACGCACTTTGGGACCTTAGCTGTAGGTCTGGGCTCTTTCCCTTTTGACCACCCAACTTATCTCGTGCAGTCTGACTCCCGTGCATCACCTTATGGCATTCGGAGTTTGATAATCTTCGGTAGACTTTGACGCCCCCTAGGATATTCAGTGCTCTACCTCCACAAGGTTAACACGAGGCTAGCCCTAAAGCTATTTCGAGGAGAACCAGCTATCTCCGGGTTCGATTGGAATTTCTCCCCTACCCACACCTCATCGCCACCCTTTTCAACGGATGTGCGTTCGGCCCTCCATTGCCTTTTACGGCAACTTCAGCCTGGACATGGGTAGATCACCCGGTTTCGGGTCTACGTACACTGACTTAACGCCCTGTTAAGACTTGGTATCCCTTCGGCTCCGCACCTTAAGTGCTTAACCTCGCCAGTAAACGTAACTCGCCGGACCGTTCTACAAAAAGTACGCGGTTGTACTCGCATGGTACTTCCACAGTTTGTAAACACAGGGTTTCAGGTTCTCTTTCACTCCCCTCCGGGGTTTTTTCACCTTTCCTTCACAGTACTATGCGCTATCGGTCACTAAGTGGTATTTAGCCTTGGGGGTGGTCCCCCTACTTCCCGCAGGGTTTCTCGTGTCCCGCGGTACTCCGGATCCTGCTCTGGTTGTTTTCATGATTTCGCCTACGAGGCTTTCACTCTCTCTGGCCGGGACTTTCCCAGAACCGTTCTGTACCATTCACTGCCATAAATGCAGTCCAACCCCGGAACGCACGCGCTCCGGTTTAGGCTCTTCCCTTTCGCTCGCCGCTACTTAGGAAATCGATGTTTCTTTCTCTTCCTCCGGGTACTTAGATGTTTCAGTTCAGGAGGTTCCCGACATATACCTATGTATTCAGTATATGACGACTGAGGTTTGCTCAGCCAGGTTTCCCCATTCAGAAATCTGCGGTTCATCGGATATTTGCTCCTTGCCGCAGCTTATCGCAGCTTATCACGTCTTTCATCGGCTCTCAGTGCCAAGGCATCCACCCTGCGCTCTTTGTAACTTAACCTTCTCAATATA
>VOFC01003827.1_pt1:0-22500 | contig 27802 bp, 24 predicted proteins | sample 5384161 | NCBI WGS metagenome assembly VOFC01 (sample SAMN12384722, study PRJNA508395) | human gut metagenome | isolation source: healthy gut B | host: Homo sapiens | reverse complement strand
GGGATATCCTCCGTCATTCATATGTGCCTGTCCCGTATAGCTGTTGCTCCCGTCCGCTTCGTAGGTCATGATCCAGGTACATCTGTGTCTGCCAGCACCGCTGTCACTCTTCCCGTTTCCGCTACTGTGATATTACGAATTGGCATGGTCGTGGTAATGGTTCCCAGCTGCTTGTCCGTATTCTGCACGTAGATCTCACGGCCGTTGTAACTACCGATAGCTGCCACACGCCACAAGTAGCAAGCTTCACATCCTGGATAACATAAGTCTGATTCCATTTCACATTTCCCTTTGCATCCGTACAGTGAGCGCCGTCTTTACTATATGTAAGAATACTGTTTTTCAACCGTATGTCTGTGGCATCCGATGAGACCTCCCGGCTAATGGAAGATACGGTGTCATATCCCGTATAGATATGTCTCTTTGCCTGTACCACCACAAGAGCAAGTGCCGCTCCCAAAGCCGCCACCACCAACAGCACCCGGTACACGATTTTCAGCCGGTGTTTACGGATCTTTTTCTTATAGTCATCCTGACTCTTTTGCCGCTTTTCTTTTTTCCTTCAGATAATTTTTTGATATCTGCTGCCATGTATCTGTTTCCTTATGTATTATCGTAACTATTAAGAATCGCATTCGCAAAATTACTGCGGCGCAGTCTGCTTTTTGCTCATGTAGTTACAGTATAACACACTTCCCCTTTTTGAAAATAAGTTTTTTACGGGAGAAGGATTTCCTGACCGATCTTGATATCATCGGGGTCAGCAATACCGTTCAGGGAACAGATCTCAGATACTTTACTGTTGCTGCCGTAGTTCCGCAGAGAAATACCGATCAGTGTGTCCCCCTCTCTGGATAGTATAATGTGTGGGTTGAGCAACCGCCCCCACTGTAGGAGTCTCTGCCACTGCAGAGTCTGCCGTCTGTGTCACATCCTGTATTGTTTCCTGTGTCGTGTTCTGTTCTGTTGCCTCCGTCACATCTGTCGTATTTTTTTGTGACATTGCTGTCCGCAGAGGTTCCATCCGCTACACTGCCCGTATTTTCTTCCGTCGGATCTACAGCACTGTTTCCTGTTCCATCCATTGATGCATTTTCCGTGCCTTCCGGCATCACTGTCTCTGCTGCAGTCCCAGTAGTATTTCCCGCCGCAGCATTTTCCTGTCGCAGGGCGTCCTCCAGCTTGTCCTCCGCCACCAGTGTACTGACCTGGTTCTGTTCCTCCACCGCATCCGGCAGTTTCTGCTCCATCAGGTTGCTCATGGCCTGCCTGGCTGTCTCCCCCAGGGATTCTCCGGTGCTTTCCTGCCGCATCAATGCCAATGCCATCACGCAGAGCAGAACAAAGACACCGGCAGCCGCCATTTTCATCCGACGCAGCCCGGTCGTTGGCATAGGTATAATATTATCCGGCTCCCTTACGCCTGGTTGCCGCAGCTCTGCGGTATTCCACGGATGTATTCTCCGTATGTCCGGCGGCACGGAGGCATTTCCGCTCTCCTGTCTCTGTCTGCGTTCCTCCTGCCGTTTCTTCACCACTTCGTATTTTTCCTGATCCACCTTCTCCGGTGCCGCCTCTTCCCTCCCCGGTTCTCCAGCATGTACGCCAGCATGCTGTCATTTTTTCACAAAATTGTGCATAGCCTGCCACATACCGGCAGATCTCCTGTTCGCACCTAAAAAGGTCATTTCCGGAAAATACTTTCTCCGCAGCTTCTCAATCTCCTGCTCCTGTGCCTGGGACAAGTGCCGTACCGGCTTCTGCAGAAAATTCAGTTTCGCCGAACCATAGGCGAATAGATATGCCACACCGTCCTCTGCCGTCTTCCTGCCGTATAATGCTATGGCAATATCCTTTGTTCTGTGCCATTCCATTCATTTGTTTTATGTAAGATACCACATAATCTTCCACATAGACTCTGCAGTGCTTGTCCGCCTCTCCGATCTGCGTTATATTTTTCGGTAATTCCATACAAAAAACACCTCCCATGCCGTTTCTATCAGTTATCACTAACTATAGCATCCGCACAGGAGGTATTTTAGCGTTCTTTGTCGCACCTCTTCAAAAACAGTTCGACAAAGTTTGCACCATATTCTATGTATTCTTAGCTATGCTTCAAACTTATATACGGTAACAGAATCGTATTCTCTGCCGTTCTCCCCGCCAAATACATAGGAGGGGAAATTCTCATGATGAATGGTATCCGGGAAATACTGGGTCTCCAATGCAAAACCGCAGCGGTTGCCGTAGGTCACCCCATCTTTTCCGGGCTGTACATCAATAAAATTGCCTGCATAAAACTGCACTCCTGGCAGGGTGGTGTATGCCTTCATTACTCTGCCGCTCTTCGGGCCTTTTACTGTGGCAATATGCCGTAATGTACCGTCGTCGTTCCATCCATCGATCACGAAATTATGGTCATAGCCTCCGGTCAGGAGTAACTGCTCATACTCTTCCCGGATGTCTCTGCCGATCTTCTTGGGCTGTGTAAAATCCATGGGTGTGCCTGCTACCGCACGAATCTCACCGGTAGGGATCGATCCTGCTGCCACCGGAGTAAAGTGAGAGGCTCTCAGCCACAGTTCATGCTCTTCAATGCTGCCTGCACCGTGACCGTCCAGATTGAAATAGGAATGATTAGTCAGGTTGATAATGGTCTTCTTGTCACTGGAAGCATGGTAATGCAGAGTCAGCTCATTCTCTTCACTCAGAGAGTAGGTTACGGATACCTTCTTATTGCCGGGGAATCCCAGATGTCCATCCTCATCCTCCAGAGAAAATGTCACGCTGTTCTCTCCCATCTCCGCATCCCAGAGTCTCTTATGGAAGCCCAGCTGCTTATGGGTATGTAAATTGTTGACACCGTCATTTTTATCCAACTGATAAGTAACGCCATCCAGCGTATACTCTGCACCGCCGGTACGGTTCGCACAGGGCCGATCACCGTGCCGAAAAAGCTGTCGTTGCCGTAATAGCTCTCACCATTGTCAAATCCCAGCACCAGGTCGTCCACCTTGCCCGTGGCATCCGGTACCAGTACGCGCACCAGAGTAGCGCCCAGATCCGTTATCTCTGCTTTCATCCCTTGATCATTACTCAGGGTATACAGAGATATCTCTTTCCCTTCCGCACTTTTCCCCAAATAAACTTTTTTATTACTGCCATTGTCTTGTCCTCCCTCTTTTAACTATAATTCTCTCTGCTTACCCACTCTGCTAAGGCACGGAGTAATGTTACCTCATCGATATATTCCAGATCTCCTCCTACAGGGACACCACTGGCAATTCTGGTCACCTTGATTCCTGTGGGCTTGATCAGCTTGCTGATATACATTGCCGTAGTCTCGCCCTCCAGGCTGGAATTGGTCGCAATGATCACTTCCTGCACATCTCCCTGCAGGCGTTCCATCAGTTCCTTCAGCTTGATATCACCGGGTCCCACCCCAGCATGGGAGAGATGGCACCATGCAGTACATGATACACGCCCTCATATTTACCGGTCTTCTCATAAGCCGCCAGATCTCTGGTGTTTTCCACCACCATAATGGTACGATGATCCCGTCTGGGATTCGCACACACCGGGCAGAGTTCCTTATCCGTCAGAGTATAGCATTCCTTGCAATAGCGGACATTGGCTCTGGCTTCGATCATGACGTTTGCCAGCCTGTCCACGCGTTCCTTCGGCATATTGATCAGATGAAAAGCCAGTCGTTGTGCGGACTTACTGCCAATCCCGGGCAGGGCTGCCAGTTCATCTATTAATTTATTGATCTGTCCGCTGTAGAGTTCCATTAGAAAGGAAATCCTCCTAAGCCGCCGGTCATTTTGCCCATGAGTTCGGCATTGGCTTCGTCAGCCTTGCGCAGTGCCTCGTTGGCTGCTGCCACGATAGCATCCTGTAAGTCTCGATATCCTCGGGATCCACGATCTCCTCTGCCAGTTTAATGGATGTGATCTCTTTTTTACCGTTAATGGTCACTTCCACAGCTCCGCCGCCTGCAGATGCAGTGAACTCCTTGGTCTCCAGTTCCTTCTGTCCTTCTTCCATCTGACGCTGCATTCTCTGTGCCTGCTTCATCAGATTATTCATATTTCCGGGCATTGCGCCTCCGGGAATCCACCTCTTTTTGCCATGTTGCTGTTTCCTCCATATTATTTATAATTGATTTCTCCGTGCTGCGCACTTTCGAAATCATAACATATATTCGCATTTCGGACTATTGTCCTACGAATGCTCATATATGGTTATTATTCTATCTTACCTTATCTGCAAGCCTGTCGCAATCCTAAATTCACGCAGGATCACTCCTCCTCGTCGATCTCCATGTTGATGACCTTACTGAGATCCACATAGTTGTCTTCGAATTCTCTGCTGCTTTCCACCGTCTGGATCGTCACTTCAATCTCTTTGCTGGAAAAATCGGACAACAGCATTTCCAGCTGCTGCTTGTTCTGCTCGTGAGCTTCTCCTTTGAAATAATCGGAAGCCAGTCCGTCCTCCAGCACCACCATGAGCTTATTGTCTCCACCCAGGCTCAATCGGGCGTTTTTCAGATACATCTTCATGGGATTCTCAGCATTACCCACGATAGCCGGCCATTTCCGCACAATCTCCTGAACATCCCCGGGAACCGCCTTCGGCAACTGTGGCTTCGGCTTTGCCACACCGGCCTGCGGCACTCCCTGTGCTCCGGGAGCTCCGGCAGGCATCTGGGCCGCCGTGACTACAATACCGTTCTCGACCTTTTCCTCTACCTGACGAATACTATCCAGGACAGCTTCCTGATCTGTCTCCATCTCCGGCTTACACAGCTTGATCAGCGCGATCTCTACCAGGATACGTTTCTGCGCCGCATAGCGGATCTGTCCGGACAGCTCAGAGAAAATATGAATATAGCGGATAATCTGATCCATGGACAGCATGGAAGCTTCTTCCTTCAGATTCGCCAGATTGTCTGTGGACATATCTATGACATCCTCCAGATTATCCGCTGTCTGTACCAACATCAGATTCCGCAGATACCAGGTAAAGTCCGTGACGAACTGTACCAGCTCCCTGCCCTGCATGACGATCTCTTCCAACAGTTCAATGCAGCCTAACACATTCCGGTCCATGACGAAGCGCAGCAACCTGCTGAACACTTCTGTATCCACTGCCCCCAGCACATCCAGGGTCATATCGTAGGTCAGTTCTTTGCCCAGATGGAAGGCAATACACTGATCCAACAGGCTCAAGGCATCTCGCATAGAACCGTCCGCTACTTTCTAGCAATGTAGCGCAGAGCTCTGTCCTCCACCTGTACCTGCTCCGTGTCCATCAGTTCCTTCATGCGATCCGTGATGGTATCAATGGAGATTCGTTTAAAATCATATCTCTGGCAGCGGGACAGGATCGTAATGGGGATCTTGTGCACCTCTGTGGTCGCCAGAATAAAAATAACATAGGAGGGCGGCTCTTCCAGCGTTTTTAACAATGCGTTGAAAGCTCCGGGGAGAGCATATGCACCTCGTCGATGATGTAGACCTTGTATTTTCCCTCCGCGGGAGAATAGGATACCTCGTCGATGATCTCACGGATATTGTCCACACCGTTATTGGAAGCCGCATCGATCTCGATGACATTCATGCTGGCTCCCGCTGCGATTGCCTTACAAATACGGCATTCCCCACAGGGGCCGTCCTCTGTGGGGTGTTCGCAGTTCACTGTTTTCGCAAAAATCTTGGCCACCGTGGTCTTACCGGTACCTCTTGTTCCGGTAAACAGGTACGCATGGCCGATCCGGTTCGCCCGCAGCTGATTCTTCAATGTCGTCACGATATGATCCTGACCCTTGACATCGGAAAAAGCATCCGGGCGGAATTTCCGGTATAGTGCTGTATATGACATGTTTTTTCTCTCTTCCTTGTAACTATTCAGAGCCATCAAATATTAGCAGATGCTTGTCGAAAATAGTTACTCATTAATTTTCTGTCTTAATCGCCGAAGCAGATGCCCAGCAGCTTCGCTTCCTGTACGATGGTAGCATCGGGATCCACGGTCTTTAACTTGCCCGCTACATCCTCTAACGGAACTCTTACGATCTCACGGTTCTTATAGCCTACCATGAAGCCGTACTGGTTGTCCAGGATCAGCTTACCTGCCTCGGAGCCCAGACGGCTGGCAAATACTCTGTCATAAGGGCAGGGGCTTCCGCCTCTCTGCATATGGCCGGGTACGGTGACACGTACTTCTCTGCCGGTCTTCTCCTGGATCTGTGCAGCCACCTCGTAAGATACGGAAGGGAACGGATATTTTTCCATCTTTTTCTTGTAATCTTTTTTGGTCAGGGCAGCGTCTTCCTTGGAGATCGCACCCTCAGCCACAGCGATAATGGTAAAACGGCAGCCCTTTTTGTCCCTGTCTTCGATCTTCTCGATCACCTTATCGATATCATAAGGGATCTCCGGGAGCAGGATGATGTCCGCACCGCCTGCCATTCCGGCATTCAGGGTCAGCCACCCTACTTTATGTCCCATAACTTCCACGATAAATACTCTGCCGTGAGAAGCTGCTGTGGTATGGATGCAGTCGATGGCATCCGTAGCAATATCCACTGCGCTCTGGAAACCGAAGGTCATATCGGTGCCCCACACCCACGGCAGGGTCTGCTTTTCCAGCGGGGTGAACGCTTCTCTGCTGCCTGCAAGAAGCCCTTGGTGTAAATTTCGAACAGTTCCATGCTGAAATTGACCTTCGTGAGGTCAGCTTCGTCCTCGGCGCAGTGGTTGGCACCGAAGCGGATGGAATCGCCGAAATCATTGGCAGCAAGCCCCGGCATGACGGTATCAAGGTCGATAACACACAGGCCCTCCCCAGTTGTTTTATTGAACAGGATATTGTTCAGCTTGGTGTCGTTGTGAGTAACTCGCAACGGCAGCTTGCCTGCTGTCAACAGATCCACCATAACATGATAATCCGCTTCACGGGCGCGGACAAACTCGATTTCGCGCTGCACCTGGGCTACGCGTCCCATGCGGTCCTCAGCCACAGCACGCTGGAAGTCCGCGAAGCGTTTGGGCGTGTCGTGGAAGTGCGGGATTGTCTCATGCAGGGTGTTTGCCGGATAGTCGGCAAGCTGATGCTGGAAGTTGCCAAATGCAACGGCGCTCTGGTAAAAATCTTCGGAGGACTGCACCTGCTGCAAGCAGACAGTGTCCTCCACGAAGTCATAGACACGCCAACAGCTGCCGTCGGTGGCCCGGTAATAGGGCTTTCCCTCTTTGGTAGGCGCCACATGGAGCGTGGCGCGTGCCGGGTCAGCCCCGCGCTGTTTGGCCTTTTCGCGCAGAAAATCCGTCACACCGCAGATGTTTTCCATAAGACCTGCCGGGTCTTTGAATGTATCAGTATTGATTTTTTGCAGAATATAGCGTTTTTGCGTTGCTTGTTCGGTGAGAGCATACGTCTGGTTGATATGCCCTTCGCCATAGGCGATTGGCTCGGACACCGGGCCGTTCCACGCCCACGCGGCTAAAATCTTGTTCATTTCATATACATCCTCTCGGTTTTGTATCAGGCCGTGATGCTGTACAACACAACGCCTGCCACGGCGGCACCCGCCATAACCTTGATTGGGCTGGGCTTCCACTTGCGCAGGACGAAAAAGCCTGCAAGGAAAATTACCAGCGCCATCAAGTTAAAGCTGCTCAAATCTGCTGGAAGAGTACGTTGGCCGTATAGTGCCAGAATCATCAACGAGATACCGGCAGAGGCAATCATAGCGATCACAGCGGGCGCAGCCCTGCCAAAACCCCTGCACAATGCTCAAGCCACGGAAGCGGTAGTACATAAGCCAAAGTCATCACAATGACACAGGATGGGAAGATACAGCCGATAGTGGCAATCAGCGCTCCCGGCAGCCCAGCCACCTGAATTCCCACAAAGGTTGCCGCGTTAAGAGCGATAGGGCCGGGAGTCATTTCAGCAATGGCCATAATGTCGGCAAAGCCCCGTCATTGTCAACCAAGGGTGAATATCCACGACTTGGTCTTGAATTAAAGGCATGGCTGCATACCCGCCGCCGATGCTGAACAGGCCAACTTGGAAGAAGACTCCAAAACAGTTCAAGATAGATCATTCCTCGACCTCCTTCTTTTGCAGATACAGCGTATCCAACGCACCAATCACACCGCAGACCAGAATAATCAGGATAATGTTCACGGAGAAAAAGCGAGTCGCCACGAAAGCCGCCAGCATCACAGTAATGGGAAGCCAGCGTTTCTTTTTCAGAATAGGCCACATCATATTGATGACGACGTCAAAGATGACTGCCGCCACCCCGGCCAGCATGCCGGCCATAGCCATGCTCACATACTTGTTGGAGCGAAATGCTTGGTAGAAAGCAGAAATGATGGAAATGATAATCAGCGGCGGCAGTGCTGCGCCCACCACGGTAATCAATGCACCGGGGATTCCTGCCACATGGTAACCCACCAGAATAGAGGCATTGATGGCGATAGAGCCGGGGCTGGACTGGGCTATGGCCGTCAGGTCCAACATTTCTTCCTCCTCAATCCAGTGCAGTTCTTTTTCACAAAGCGCTCCCGCATGAGGGGATAATGACAAACCCGCCGCCGAATGTACACGCGCTGAGTTTAAAGGTAGAAAGGAACAACTGCCAATATTTATTTTTCTTGTCCAATAGAATCTGTCTCCTTTTCAGCGGTACATCTGCACCGCACGGGCCATTTCACGCATTCGGGGTTCAGCGTAGGCAAAAAACTTTTGCAGTGCCTTTGCAATAGTAACTGCGTTGGGCTTTGTCTGCTGTATTACGGTCGCGCTTGCAGCCACCACGGCACAGCCGTACCCATTTGCATTGCTGACATTCTGCGGGGGACATTCCGGCCATCCTTTATAAAGATGCGCATTTTCTCCCCAAAAGCAACGATTGTAAAGAGTCATTTTGAATCGTTCCGAGTTTGTAGGCTCCCAAACAGTAAAAAGTCGCACGGGTAAACAGCGCCACTGCCCTCCACAACCATAAGAACCGCACGCGCCGGTGGTGGAGCAAGTTCCCGTCGGTGCGCCCATGAGCAGTTGTATATAATCTTCAAACAGGCGAACACTGACATAGACACCTGTTTTCCAGTCACGATACCATGCGTCAAACAGGGCGCACAAAAATTGCGCGTACAGTTCCGGCGAAAGAGAGTAATTTTCGATTCCTCGCTGCGCGCCCAAGGGGTCTAAGCAAGGAATGAATTGGAGATAGCGCACACCCGTTGCTTTCATAGACTTATACACACGTTCCGCCTTTTTAGCCAGACGCTTGGTGACAACACATAAAAGGTTGCACTCGATATGATACTGCTCCAGCAGTTTGATCATCTGCATGACCCTTGTCCATGTTCCGTCGCCGGAAACATCTGGGCGCAAAGCATCATGTACATCTGGAGTACCGTCTAAGCTGATACCAACAAGGAAGATTTTCTTCGCGGAAAAATTTCGCCCATTCTTCGGCAACAGCAAGGCCGTTTGTCTGGATGGCATACTGCACCGTTACACACTTTTGGTTGTACTTTCGCACTGTCTGCGTAAAGAACAGAAAGAAATCCAGCCCTGCTAAGGTTGGTTCTCCGCCCTGAAAAGCAAACGAAACAAAGCCGCCTTGGTCAAGTTCCTCAAAACAGCGTCGTATCAATGTCTCGGCTGTCTGCAAGGTCATCATGCAATCTTCGGAAGTGCTACGGTTTTGCTGCTCATCCCGATAAAAGCAATAGTGGCAGCGCATATTGCAAAATCCGGCTGCGGGTTTTATCAGAAATTGAAGCTGCTTCATAACACCTCGGTGTTCTGCAATACGGTCAGGGGCGTTTTGCCCACAAACAAGGTATGACCGTCTGTGTACTGTTCTTCACGGTTCTTTAAGGCGTTAATCAGCAGGGCACGCAGTTCAGCTACACGCTCCGGGTTTTCGTCCAGTGCATTTTTTTCGTTTCGTGCGGGTCATCGCGCAGGTTGAAGTACAGTTCCCGTCCAGTCTGGGAGTACCAGATGTATTTATCCTCTTTTTGTCAGGATAAAGTGCATGGAATCTTCACCCAGCGTGTGTTCCCCTGCAGGTATTCGCGGTCGCCCGACGGGTGCAACAGGCTGGTGCCGTCCACCGTTTCGGGAATCGGGGCTCCTGCCAGTTCCAACAGCGTGGGCATAACATCCCGCAGTTCAGCCAAGTCCGTGCAAACCGTGCCGCGCTTTCCGATGTAACGCTCCCGGCCCGGAGATAAACAGTGGTACATGGATACTGCCTTGGAACGGCTTTTGCTTTCTGGAACATCAAATGGTCGCCCAGCATTTCACCGTGATCGGAGACAAACAAAATCACGGTGTTATCCATAATCTGTTCCCGTTCTTAACGTAGGCATGGACTTCCACATTGTAGTTCGTGCTGAACCACTTGTGCAGGTCGGCTTCATCGTGGGCGGCCCACAGGATGGCTCGGTACAGCACGCGGTTGTTCACAAAGCTGTAGGGCAGACCGCTGATGTAGACGCCGCGCCCCTGACCGTACTCGTGGGCTGCCAGCTGGACCTCCTTATCACGCTGAATCAAAATCTCGGTGCCCTCAAGTGCGAAGATGCTCTTCTTGCCCTCGCCGAAGTCCACATCATGGTTAGGGCAGTCGGCCAGGATGAAGTGGTCACGGTGCTCGTCCCAGTTGTACTTGTCGTAGTTGAGGGTGAAGCCTGTTTCCTTCTCCACGCCGAGCGGCGCGGACAGCTGCAAATACCGGCCCTGATACTGGTGGCCGCCGGGTTCGCCGACGCCGATCAGGCCGCCGCCACGGTGGACAAAGCCCTTGACAGCGGAGGAAATCTCCGGATCCTCCCAGACCTTGCCGCCGGTATGGGCGGTATCGCCGTCGCCTACGTTGATAAGGACGTCAATGCCGTCCAGCACCTTCGGGTCGGCCTTGATGTCGTCAAAGCTGATGAACTTCACGTCGAACGGCGCGCCGGAGAGCGCCTCGATGACACCGGCATAGCTGTAATTCTGCTTCTGATAGAGCGCGTGGTGTACCATGTGGCAGCCCCACGCGCGCTGTTGCCCCCAGCTGTTCAGCACAGCCACGGTCTTGACGCAGTAGGGCGTGGTACCCTTGATGTTCTCGTACAGCTCGCGGAACTCGTTGCAGACGCTCTCGACATAATCGAGAAATTCCGGGAACTCGCAGGCCAGCTTCAGGTAGCCGCCGTAGCCGATGCGGTCAATGGGCTTGCGCAGGATGGCGCGGCGAGCGGTGACCCAGTTCTCCTTGGCTTCGCGCACAGGGTCGCCGCCCTCGTGGAAGGTATCGGGGAAGAAGTAGGGCAGGAATCGTCCCTCGGTGTACTTGACGCCGGGGATGTCGGAAATCAGGCGCAGGGTGCTGCCGTTGCCGACACTGCCGACAATGGCATCCACGCCGGACTTCTGGAATTCGGGCATGAACGGCTCGCAGCCGATCCAGTGGTCGCCCAAGAACATCATCGCTTCCTTACCGTACTCGTGGACGATGTCGGTCATTTCCTTCATCAGACCGGCGACCTCGCGGCGCTGGAATGCCTGGAAATCCTTGTACTCCTTGCTGGGCACACGGTACTGGTTGTTGTAGTAGCCCTGGTCGATGATGAACTCCGGGCGGAATTTGTAGCCGACTTCTTTTTCAAACTGCTCCAGAATGTAGGGAGAAACAGACGCAGAGTAGCCGTACCAGTCCACGTACTTCTCGCGGCGCAGCTCGTCAAACACCAGCGTGAACAGGTGGAAGAAGGTCGTAAAGCGCACAACGTTGACATAGGGGTGGCTTTCGAGATACTCGCGCAGGCGGCGCATTGTGTAGGCGTGGGTCTTGGGCTGGCGCACATCGAACGGAATCTGGTGCTCGACATCCTTCCAGTCATTGATGACCGAGTTGTACATGTGGACGGGGTCCCAGATCAGGTACGCCAAAAAGCTGACCGTGTACTCGTGGTAGGCGGCGGGAGCGTCGATGACAACGCTCTCGGTTGCTGCGTCATAATGCCACGCGGCGGCATCCAACGGCTCGCCCGTCGTGCGGTCGATGACCTCCCACCAGCGGGCAATGTCGTCGTGGTCGTTGACCTTCATCAGCTCGCGGCTGATGCCCGTCATCAGGGGGATGGTCAGCGCACCGTCCGCAGCGGTATAGAACGGGGTCATAATGTAGCACTGCTGGGTTTCATCGGGGTTCGCCTTAGCCCAGGCGTTGTCCTTGCGGGTGGTGTAGTAGGTGGCGTAGATCTTGGCTCCGGTGTCCTTCAGCTCCTGCGGGAACTCGGTGCCGTCGCAGTCGCGGATGGCATCCGCGCCCCAGCGCTTGAGCAGGTCAAGGGTTTCGGGTACTGCGTCCATATCGGTGGGAATCGTTACACGACCTTTGGTATTCATTTCTTGTTTTCCTCCGTCCATTGGTAAGATTGAGTTTGTCCGGCCTGCAAGGTGACCCAGCAATGCGTGTTGCAAAGATACCAGCTTCCGTCCTGTGTTGCTTTTACGGTAAGGCTGTGCTTGCCGTCTGCTGTCCGCTGATAAGAAATCAGCAGACCATTTTCTGCCCGCAAATTCTGAAATGCAACAGGTTCATTTTTCCAGCCCTGCGGGCAGGCCGGTAAAACCTCGATATGATTCTTTTCGGAACGCAACAGCATTTTCTGTACTGCGTGTGCCGCCAGAAAATCCGCTTCCAGCGTAAAGGGGCGATAGTGGAAATCACAAACGCCGCTGTTTTTGTAGTCGCCGTTCAAATGAAATCCGTTCCGGCTCAGGAAATGCTCTGCGAAGCGGTGCAGCTCATACAAAGCACCATTTCCATTGCTGCGGGCAATCTGCAAAAGTGCCATCCAACCGAAGGAAAACCCTACCCACTGCCCACTACCGAGGTGTACAAGGTGATCTACTGTTGCATCTATTACGCTGCGGTCCTGCGGATTTTCATAGCGCAGCATACATAGCGGCTCGATTGCCATAGCGTGGGAAAAATGGCGGTGCGTTTCCTGCAAGGTTTCATCAGGTGAAAGCATCAGCCCGGTTTCTGTATCTACGCTCAACGGAGCAAGTTTGGCCTCCATTGCATGCCAATAGCCGCGGGGGTTGCCAAGCTGGTACTCGATCTGTACCAGAGTGTGGAACAGATAGTGCAGCAGCGCTAGATCGTAGTTGCTGTTAGGAGTCAGCCATGAGGCTGCCTCATCATCGTGAATTTCCGGTGAGGACGAGACCGGTAAAACCAGCTTTCCGTCCGGGCCTTCTTGCAGGAGTTCTTCCAGGCAGGCTGCCGTGGCGGTAAAGTAAGGCTCCACACGGGTGCGCAGAAACTCTTTATCCCCCGTCAGGCGGTAGTATTCATAAAACATCTGGCAGAGCCAGATTTGATTGGTCGGTGACAGGGAATACATCGGCCAGCCGCCGAGCGCTCCGCCGTCAATGTCCATGACACTGGGCAGGCACTCCCCTGCTGTGCCGTAAAATGCACGGGCAAATTTTGCTGCCTGCGGGCGCAGCGACCAGAGATAGTCTAGAAATACCTTTCCCTGCTCCGGGTGGTTGGCAGTCAGATAGTGACAGTAGGTGAATTGGGTGTTGAGGTCGTTGTGGTAATCACCTTTCCACGGTGGGAGCTGATCGTCATCCGCGCACCATACCCCTTGCAGCGGCATCGGGGCATTGCCCGGCTCGGAACCCGCTGCCAAAAAGTAATTGGCGCGGTACCAAAGCTGTTCGAGTGTTTCATCCGGCAGCTGCAAACTGCTTTTGCCCCAGTATTGCTTCCACCAGCGTTTATGCTGTTGCAGCAGCTTCTCGGCGCCCATATCTTCCGCTGCACATAGTTCCAGCTTCGCCAGTCGGCTTGCCTTTTCTACGCTCTCTGCCTGCACAGCGGTATAATACAACGTTGCACCACATTTTTTACAGAGTAGCGAATAGGCAGTCCGATCATCGACCTTTTGGGAAAAGCCAATCATGCCGTCCTCCGTTTCGAGGTTGGCATCCGGCAGGGCGAGCTGCTGCAAACTGCCGGGGGACACGCTGTTGCCCGCTTCGGCTGCCTGCGTGCCATTCCCGAAAGAGGGGCGCTCCACCGTGAGCTCTGCATCCCGGTACGCCTCCGGCAGCATCAGTACCCCAACAGGCCGCCCCATACAGAGGAAGGCGCGCAGAATGGTTGTACCCTTTTGCGAAAAGAATGCCACCGCCGTGCCCAAATCAAGGCTTGCCTGATAGCTGCCCCGCGGCAGTCCATCCAGGAACAAGTGTCCTGCGGGGATTTTTGTAGGTGTCGGGCGGGCATAGGGCGTATCAAAGATACGGCGTGTTTCTGCCACATCGCCTTTCCGTGCAAGCTCTACCAGTTTTGCATAGGTAAATTCTTTATCGAGTTTTTCCTCCGGGCGGCGACGCAGCCACAGTCCGGCAATGTCCACGGAAATGCGCAGGTGCTCCATCGGCCCCCAAAAAAGAGAACCGAGTATGCCGTTCCCCAGTGGAATTGCTTCATCCCAGCGGGGTATTGGGCCGGTTAAATTGATGTTGCAATGTTTCGGGGGCAGCATATCGGTTCTCCTAACCTATTCGATTTTGTTTAGCCCTTAACGCCGCCGACGCTCAAACCCTGCACGAGCTGCTTCTGGCCGACGATGAAGAGGATGACAGTGGGAATCAGTGCCAGCACGAGGGCTGCGAACAGCGCGCCCCAGTCGGTAGCATAGCGCTGGATCTCATACAGGTTGGCAAGGCCGACAGGCAGCGTAGCCTTGGTCGGATCGGTAACCATAACGAGAGCCACCGGGTACTCGTTCCATGCTGCCATAGCGGAGATCATGCAGACCGTCACGATACCGGGCTTGCACATGGGAATGATAATGCTCGTCAAAATGCGGAACGGACCGCAGCCATCAATCATGGCAGCTTCCTCGTAATCGCGCGGGATACTGCGCAGGAAGCCGGTCAGCAGGAAGATAGCAAACGGGAACTGCATCGTTGCATACAGTACACCCAGCGCCGTCAGGCTGTTGAGCAGGTTCAGCTTGTTCATCTGCAAGAACAGCGGAATCATAATATAAGTAGCCTGAATGAAGATGGCCGCCATGTAGATGTTCAAAATCAACTTCGCGCCGGGGAACTTATACCGCACAAGGCAGTAGGAGCACGGCACAACGCAGACCACAATAATGACCAGTGTTTCCAGCACGACATAAATCGAGTTGCCGATGTTGGCAGCAAGGTTAGATTTTTCATAAGCGCGGACGTAGTTATCCCATGCAAGTCCCTGCGGCCATGCAAAGGGGTCCGTCAGAAACTCTGTACTGGTTTTGAACGAAGAAACGACGTTCCACGCCAGAGGGTACAGCATGATAATGGCAACCAAAATCAGGAACAGGCGCGTCACCCACTTGATGACCTTTGCTCTGATTTTGCTTTTTTCATTTTGTGTCATATTACTGACCTCCTTCGGAAGCATCGGTCAATTTGCGGGACAGCATGGACAGCGCCACGGAGATGGCGAGCGTAAAGACCGTGATAGCCATGGCATAGCCAAAGTTGCCGTTGACAAAGCCCTGCGTGTACATATATTGCAGCAGAACGCTGGATGCACCGTTAGGACCGCCGCCAGTCATGACCTGCGAAAGCACAAAACTCAGGTTGATGGTGCCGGAAAGTGCCAGAACAAAGGTGATGCCGATAATATCTTTCATCAGAGGCATCGTAATGCTTACGAGCTTGCGCCATGCGCTGGCACCGTCCAGCGTTGCGGACTCGTAGATTTCCGGCGAAATGCCGTCCATAGCCGCGATGTGCATGACCATGTAGTAACCGGCGCCTGCCACAGCAGCGTGAACGCGATGCACCAAAGCGCAGTCTTGCTGTCGCCCAGCCAGGAACGCTGCAAGCTCTCCAACCCGACAGCACCGAGAATCTTATTGACGATGCCCACATTCGGGTGGAACACAAAACTCCAGATAATACCTACAACGGTCAGAGAAACGATGTTCGGGAAATAGAAAATCGTGCGATACAAGACCATTTCTTTCAGCTTGCACTGGTTCAAAACGAATGCCAGCACCAGACTACAGAAAATTGTGATAACGGGAACAACCGCCATCAGCTTTGCTGTGTTTTTAAGTGCTTGAATGAAAGATTTGTCGTGGAACATATAGATATAGTTATCCAGCCACACAAATTTGTTGTTAAGCCCCAGAGAGGTCGCATTGGTAAAAGAAAGATATAATGCCTGCACCGTAGGCCAGATCGTGAACATAAGAGTTAGGATCACGGCAGGCAGAACGCTGATGCAGATAAACAGTACGGGAAGCGGCTGCGCCTTTTTTTGGCGATTTTGGCGGTTTTTCAAACAAGTTTCCCCCTTAAAAAGAACCCTGCCAAGTTCGCATGGCGTTTACTCGGCAGGGTCAATCTTACTTTGGTCAGTGGAAATTCAGCAATTCAGCTTACTTGGAAGCAGCAATCTCCTCGAAAGCAGCCTCGATGCCGTCACGCCACTGCTCGGCAGTCATGTCACCATTCATAACGTCACTGGCAACATTGAAGACGGAATCAGCGATAACGACCTTGCTGGTGTCGGGCATTGCATCCCAACCGAAGACCATGAACGTGCCTTCCTGATAGATGTCGTTCATGTTGTAGACACCATCGGTAACGATGCCCTTGACCATCTCGTTGGCCTTCTTCAGAGCGTAGATGCCGTTGGCTTTTTCTGCGAACAGCTTAACGGAATCCTCAGTGTACAGGAAGCGCAGGAACTCTTTTGCCAGTTCGGGGTTCTTGGCGTTGGCAGGAATCTCAAACTGCTCAACGGAGCTCATAACATAGCGGGCCTCGCCGTCATCCAGAACGGGTGCGCAGGTCAGACCAAACTCAAAGCCGTCAGCACGGGGAGCATCGGCCATTTCGCCTTCCATCCAGTTGCCGTTGGGGATGAACAGAGCCTTGTTCATCATCATGTCAGTCTGGCTCTGGGTATGGTTCAGAGCAACGGTGCCATCCATCAGGTAGCCGTCGGTGCCGATCTTTGCCATGTTCTGGAAGACCTTGAGGGCCTCATCAGAGCTGAGGGAGCCGGGCGTGTAGGAGGCGATTGCCTTCATGTTGTCGATGCCGGTGGCAGAAGCCAGTGCGGGCCACAGCATGCTCTCAAGGTAGCCGGGGTAGATGCCCTGATAGGTAAACAGCGCGATACCCTTTTCCTTGGCCTTGTCGCCCAGTTCAAAGAAGTCATCCCAGGTCACAGGCGTTTCCCAGCCGTTCTCTTCGAACAGGGTCTTGTTGTAAACCAGACCCATCGGGCTGGCATCAAACGGGGCAATGTAGATTTTGCCATCGCCGTAGGGAGAGCACTTGGCGGAATCCAGCAGGCCATCGATGACCTGATCCTTCAGCGGGGTGTCATCATCAATGCCGCCCTCCTCAAAGACATCAGACAGATCCATCAGTGCATGTTCCTTAACCATGGAGGAAATCAGGCCGGTGGAGTCGTTGTCGTTCATCGAGATGAAGTCGGGCACATTACCTGCCACGATTTGCGGGCGGATGATGTCGCCAATCTTCGGGCTGATCTGCATATTGACAGTGACGCCGGGATAGGCATCCTCGAAGCGTTTGATGATTTCGTCCCAGTACGCGGAACCGTAGCCGCCCTCGAACACCGCGATGTTCAGTTCATTGTTCTCAAAGGTCTTCTCACCGGTAGAGGCTTCGCTGGTAGCGGCGGACGTTGCTTCGGAAGAAGCGGCCTCACTGGATGCTGCTGCGCTGGAAGATGCTGCGCTGCCGCAGCCTGCCAGACAGGTAGCTGCCATTGCAGTGGCAAGCATCATGCTGATTGCTTTTTTCATGGTTTTCCTCCTAAAAATTATTCCTTCTTTGTTTGGGATGCGGCTCATCTGTCGTTCCCTGATTGCACTCTTATTATATCGGGCAAGCCGGATTTGATAAATGTATTCCCTTTACTTAAAGATGGATTTTATTGACTTTTTCTGTCGTTGCCCTTATAATTCAGGTAATATATGGATAGATTGTAGTCACTTTGCACAAACGGAGGCCTATATATGTCACTAAATGCACAAAAAACGCGTGAGTTTTCCCCCAATGTGTTGCGACGAATCAAACTTCGCACCCGTCTGTTTGTGACATTTTTGATTATTTCTCTTGTTCCCGTCATCACGATTGGTATTTTTTCTTACCATGCATACACCCAATCCATGAACGAAAAGGTCAAACAGGCTGCCTTACAATCTATCGAACTACTCAACAATAATATGTCTACCCAGCTTGGCATTTATAGCGACTACATAGGTTCCATCTCCGTATCTGATACTGTACAGAATGGTGTCGCATCTGTCAATAATGGGCACCCCCTTACGAGTGATATTGTAAGCGGTATTGGTGAAATGATCGTCACAATTCCTTTTCAGAGCACACACCTTAAAAACATCCGCGTCGTTTCCAATGATCGCACAGTCATCTACGATTTGGGCTATGACGATATTACACCTCAGCGTTTTAATGAATTGCTGGATAGTATTGAAGCCGCTTCCCCACAGGATAGTCTGCAATACATCCACACTTACCGCGCCAACGATAAAATTGTCATTGGCCGTAAAATCTATGATATGCACCACACCAGCACGCCGCTGGGGTATATCATGCTGTACATTGACGAATCCCAGCTAAGCCGCTACATATTTACCGATGTTTCCTTTGGCGAGGGGTCCAACTTCCTGCTGATTGATGCCGCCGGCAATGTGGTATCTTCTCAGAACGCGGAACTGCTGGGAGAAGATTTGGCCGATGACCCGATTTTCCAGCAGATCACGGCGCTTCGGCAGGCGGGTGAAAACAACTTTTTATGTGAGCTGAACGGCGTAGATACACTGACAATTTTCAAATACAACACAACCTATAATGTGTATCTGGCGGCCACGATTCCGCAGGCCTACATTACCAACGGCACAAGAACCATCAATATGATGCTCACCGCGCTGGCCGCAGTGCTGGTCGTTGTCAGCTTGTTCCTGACACTGCTTGTCTACCGCAGCGTCATGCACCCCATTGATAATATGGTTGCCGCCTGCAATGCGAAAAGCGATGCGGAAATCGGGCTGAAAATCAATGATCCCAGCCCCGACGAACTCGGATTTCTGGCGCGCACCATCGACAACATGGTCAACGAAATTGGTCTGCTGGCGCAGCGCTGGAGCGATGATCAGCGCAAAATGCGCGAGTTGGAATTGCAGACTCTGCAATATCAAATCAACCCGCACTTCCTGTTCAATACCCTGAACACCTTAAAGTGGATTGCCACACTCAATCATGTTACCCCGGTTAGTCATGGTATTGATGCTCTCTCTTCTCTGCTGCAAAGCACCCTTATTAAAAAGGATGAATTGATTCCGTTTGATGATGAGCTGCGCAACCTGAAGAACTACTGCGACATCCAGCAGCTGCGTTACGCAGGGCGCTTTGAGATGGAATATCAAATTGAAGATGCTGCCGGATACTGGACTGTACCGCGCTTTATTTTGCAGCCGCTTGTAGAGAACTCCATCCTGCACGGCACGGCGGATGAAGATGATTTTGTCACCATCACCGTCCGTGCCACCGTGAGCGAGAATTTGCTTACCATTCATATCTCCGATACCGGCTGCGGTTTTGACCCCAGTGCCATCAAGGAGAAAAATTCTGAGCGCTTCTCCGGCATCGGATTGAGCAACGTAGATGAACGTATGCGTCTACACTACGGAAATGAATACGGCCTTACGATTGAAAGTGCCCCCGGCATCGGCACACAATGTATTCTCTGTATTCCAAATGAAGCCATTCGTTGAGGTAACACAATGTATAATTTATTGCTTGTAGATGATGAGCCACTGATTAAGGTTGCTTTCCAGTCCGCCGTGGAGTGGGGCAAGAACGGATTCCTGCTGGCGGCAACAGCCAGTAATGGGCAGGAAGCGCTGCACATTGTAGAGACACAGCACATTGATGCGCTTATCACGGACTTGAAAATGCCCGGCATGGATGGGCTTGCGCTCATTCATGAATTGAAAAAGCGCAGCTTTACCGGCCCGATTCTGGTATTGAGCAACTATTCCGATTTCGATTCCGTGCGCACGGCCCTGACGGACGGCGCTTATGACTACTTTCTGAAAATCAATATGAACGGGGAAAGCATCGGTGAGCATCTGGAAAAGATGGCCGATTTGCTTCGTGTCCAGCAGCAGCGCCAGACGGAGGAAGACCACCGATCCTTTGCCCTTGAAGCGCAGAAAAAGGAGAATGCCCTGATTCACTGCGCTCAATGGGTAACGTCCACTGCTGGGTTCTCCCCTGCTTCCAATCCGTTCTCCATGCTGCCGGAACCGCTGGTCTTTCCCGTCCGGCTGTTTACCGTCACTTTAATTCCCGCAAAAACACACCCTATGCCCGCGCTGGATGCTGTGACCGACTTGATTACTGAGGTTTTCGATGAAATCGGCGGCAAAGTATTTCTGCATACCCATGAAGATGAAATCTGCGGACTGATCAGCAATGAAAGCCTTGTAGCCTCCGGGCGTACTCTGGATAAGAAACTTGCCCGCTTGCAACGGCAGGTCACAACATATTTTCTGGATGCCCCGGTCATCATCTACCACGACAAGCCCATTTCACTGACTGAACTCCGCCAAGACTACCAACTGTGCGAGGATTCCAAAGCGCTCGCCTTTTATGTGGGGTGCAGCGCTCCCATAAAGGCAACGGCACACACAGTTACCGCCCAACCCTTCCATGTCTCTCAGGCAGAACTGTCCAAGGCCACCGCAGCAGCAGCGCAAAATGCCGATGAGTTGCAGATGCAGATTGCCGTTCACACCTTCTTTCAGAACTGCGCGGCGCTCTGTATGCCGCCGCAGCGCGTCCGTGAAGCCTGCCATCTGTTGCTGGAGCGTCCCGGCGATAATATGATTCCGCAGGAGACACTGGAGCAAACCTTTAAAGAAATAGAAAAAGCCCCCACTGCGGAGGCTCTTGAACAACTGCTCTGCTTGATTTTGCAGGAACGCATGGGACTTAGCAAAATTGCCTTGAGCAAATTCAAAAAAGAGGTGCAGGCCGTCATCATCTATGTAAACGCGCATTATATGGACAAGCTGACGCTGGACGGCATTGCCGACTATGTAGGGCTGAACCGGGAATATCTGAGCCGCCTGTTCTCCAAAGAAACCGGCACCGGCCTGTTCCAGTACATCAACGAGGTGCGCATGAAACGCGCCGGTGAGATGATCCGCAGTAATAAGCAGGTCTATATCAAGGAAGTAGCTGCCGCCGTAGGTTTTGATGACCCCTACTTTTTCTCGCGAAAATTCAAAGAGTTTTATGGGAAAACGCCGAGCGAATATGCTGAAGCGTAAAGGGCGCATTCGGCTGTTTCGTGGCAGCATTGAATTTCAGAAACCGATAAGGGGAACGGACACATGAGCAAATATGATGCGCTTTGGGCATACATACAAGGGCGTAATGAAGAAACGCTGGTTTTGCGGATATTGCGCATATTGCCGGTACACCGTTGGAGCAACGCCCTGACCAGCGAGGCATTTGCCGCTTTTATTTAGGAGCATAGCATTACAGATTTTTATGTTGTTGGAGCGGATGTCGCAGCCTGCATCAAATCCACCTGCTACAACATGACGAAAAGCGGCTACACCGTTCATGTGCTGTCGGACTGCATAACCAGCTACGATAAAAAGGAAGCTGCCGGAGATGCTTGCGTATTATGAAAGCAAGGGCTGTTCTGTCACAAGGCTTAACGAAGTCATGCAGGTGTAAATGCTATGGCATTTGCAAAGTTCAGAGAAATGAGAAAGAAAACAAATGAAACAAAAAATTATAAGAACCGCAACCCTCTTGTGCTATGTTTTGGGGATTGCTGTTTTCCTGACTGCCTGCGGAAGCCGCACAATTCCCGCCTGACGGCTTAAGCACCGCTCCGGTGGCTGCGGCACAGCATCTGCGTTGCCAAAATGCTCGTCAATACACAAAGTATTGCCTGCGCTTTTGGCTTAGCTGCTGCCGCACCTCGCTCGCCGTATCGGCACTTAGAATTATGCGGTATTGCCCTTACAACATTCAAATATAATTTAATCTGCCGCACGACGGCAAAAGAAAAAAGCCGTCGTACAGCAGACAATTTGACACGCTTATTTTAAGCGGCGGCTTTTCGGAGCCGTCGCTTTTTGCTTGTACAATCCATAGGTTGATTTGCAGGAACACGGCAACCGTTGAAGGAGTAATTGTCCGTGCTCTGTTTGCATTTCCAATGCTTACATAATCTACATCTGCCAAAAAAGTCTTGTTTCTTTCACAGGTAAGCACGACCCGAAATCGGCATTACCGTTCCATGTAATTCGGCATAATAATAACCACCCTTGGTGCGCCAGTTTTCCATTACGGAAATCTGGCGTT